>RCNG010000187.1_pt1 | contig 26819 bp, 24 predicted proteins | sample 2041371 | NCBI WGS metagenome assembly RCNG01 (sample SAMN09708227, study PRJNA481090) | Marine sediment metagenome, whole genome shotgun sequencing project. | biome: marine sediment; feature: ocean; material: sediment; isolation source: Sewage treatment plant 1 marine sediment (STP1) ... | reverse complement strand
TGGCCGTCACAGGTCAGCATGATGTCCGACGTGTCTTCGGCCAGTTGGATTTTGATCACAGCCGAGTCGGGGACCATCAACGGCCGGTTGGTCAGGGTGAAGGGACAGATGGGCGTGATAAGTATGCCGGGCACCGACGGGTGGATGATGGGGCCGCCGGCGGCCAGGGAATAGGCAGTGGATCCGGTGGGTGTGGCCACGATGAGCCCGTCGGCACGGTAATCGGTGAGGAACTGGTCGTCGATATGGGTACGAATCCGGGCCAGTCGGGCCAGGGCACCTTTGTTGATGACCACGTCATTGAAGGCGGACTCCCGAGCGATCTCCACGCCCTCGCGCAGGGCCTGAATCTGAAGCCGTATTTGCGGTCGGGTGGCGAATTGATCTGCCAGGATAGCCTCGGCCACCTCACACAGGCGGTCCTCAGTGGTCTCCGCCAGGAACCCGACCTCACCAAATTTTACTCCGATGATGGGGGTCTGTTGATCTCCGATCCAGCGAACGGCACTTAAAAAAGTGCCGTCGCCACCCAAAACGAATACGCAGAAGAGCGCTTTAGGCGACCGTTTCCGTGATCCTTCGGATGGCTTTTCAGCGGGAATCCCGATTTGTCGTCGGATAACGGTGAGTCCTTTATTGACCAGCCAGTGCTCGAAACGGTCAGCCTGCATCCGGGCGTTACCGTCATCTTTGATAACCAGACCGATGTGTTTTTTCATGATGGGGATCGCGGTCCTGCTCAATTCCTAGTTTATGTTCAACAGATGGATCTATCATTTACCGTCATACATGGGTTTGGTGGTCAGGGCAAGTTCAAGATCGGCCGACAGGAATATGGCCTGCAGCGACGCATCGTGCGGAATGCAGTTGACATCAATTGCTCCGGATCATATACATTCCTTATTGGCCCATAAAAAAATGAATTCACTTCACTCGTGTCCAGACAGGCCTGCCGGCCGCGTGGCATATTGTCGATAACCAGATTCGAAGCATCTGAATTATAAAGTAATGAATCTATACCCACCCGGTTGGAAACACGGGTCTCCGGTAGCCTTTTAACTTGACTGACCATCGGGGCAACTCGATTATACAGTCGCGTTGACTTGGAGGGGAAAATTCACCAAAACCAATTGAGAAGGAGAGGCATGATGAAAAATCGTTTGGGTAAAGTGCTTATCGTTGCAATTATCGCGGCATTCATGGTCGCCGGCGGTACCGCCATGGCAGCCGATACCATTAAACTGGGTGTTGCCGGACCCCACAGTGGTGACCTTGCCTCCTACGGCATTCCCACCGTCAGGGCTGCTGAACTGGTGGTGAAAGAGATTAACGCCAACGGCGGTGTTCTGGGCAAACAGGTTGAACTGGTTGTGGAAGATGATGTCTGCAAACCTGAAGTCGCCACCAACACGGCCACCAAACTGGTTTCAGGCGATGTCAAGCTGGTAATCGGCCATATTTGCAGTGGGGCTACCAAAGCTGCGCTGGGTATTTACAAGGAGGCTGGTGTTGTCGTCATGTCTCCGTCCGCCACCAACACGGGCTTGACCCAGAGCGGCGACTATCCCAACTTCTACCGTACCATTGCTTACGACGATGTTCAGGCTCAACTGCAGGTAAAATTTGCAATTGATAAGTTGAATGTAAAAAAAGTCGCCGTCCTCCACGATAAGGGTGACTATGGTAAAGGGCAGGCCGAATTAACCAAAAAGTATTTTGAAGCAGCTGGTGTGGAAGTGGCACTGTTTGAAGGTGTTACACCTGGAGCAGTAGATTATTCTGCTGTTGTCCAAAAGATAAAGAAGAACAAGGTCGACCTTGTGACTTGGGGTGGTTACCATCCTGAAGCTTCAAAAATCGTGACGCTCATGCATAAGAAAAAAGTAAAAACGCCATTTATGGGACCAGACGGGATCAAGGATGAATCGTTCCTAAAAGTTGCCGGCCTATATGCCGACGGCACCTATGTCTCGGGCCCCAGGGACACCTCCACGAATCCACTAACCATCAAAGCCACCAAGGCGCATCAGGATGCCTACGGTGCCGATCCGGGGGCCTTCTATCTGAACGCCTACGCGGCAACACTAGCCATGCTCAATGCCGTGGAAAAAGCCGGCAGCACGGATTATGATGCCGTGACAAAAGCGCTGAAAAACGAATATGTGGAAACCCCCCTTGGCAAAATCAAGTTTGATGATAAAGGCGATGCCATCGGCGTCGGTTTTTCCATGTATCGAGTCCAAATGGCTTTCAAAGAGATCCAATAGGCATAGACTCAATTAATGTGAGCGGGGCAACGATGTTTTGCCCCGCTTTCACTTTCCTTCAAAGCACAGCACCTAATCAATCGCCATGGAATATTTTTTCGAACTCTTTTTGGGTGGTTTAACCCGGGGCAGTATCTATGCCCTGATCGCTTTGGGCTACACCATGGTGTACGGCATTGTTAAATTAATTAACTTTGCCCATGGTGAAATTTATATGATTGGTTCCTTTACCGCACTCATTGTCATTAGCGTGTTGACACTCATGGGCTGGAACCAGTTGGCCATTTTGTTCATCGCGGCTACCGTGGCCGTTGTGTACGCCTCCATGTACGGGTACACCATGGAGAAAATCGCTTACAAGCCGCTAAGGAATGCCCCGCGTCTGTCGGCATTGATCAGCGCCATCGGCATGTCGCTCTTTTTGCAAAATTATGTGCTGCTGGCCCAAACCTCCGACTTCATGCCGTTTCCCTCGTTGATTCCTGAAATCGGTTTTTGGGAACCTTACTCCCATATCATCAGCTCCGCAGAGCTGGTGATCATTGGCACCACGATCATCGTTATGATCCTACTCACCCTTTTAATCAGGTTTTCGCGCATGGGCAAAGCCATGCGGGCCACGGCCCAAGACCGCGAAATGGCCATGCTGGTAGGGGTGGATGTCAACCGGGTGATCTCGGTGACCTTTATCATCGGCTCAGCCACTGCCGCCATTGGTGGGGTGCTCATCGCTTCCCACATCGGCCAGATTAATTTTTATATCGGCTTTATTGCCGGCATCAAAGCGTTTGTGGCGGCGGTGCTGGGTGGCATTGGCTCAATCCCCGGAGCGGTGCTGGGAAGCCTGGTGCTCGGATGGACCGAATCCTTTTTCACCGGTTATATATCTAGTGATTACGAGGATGTGTTTGCCTTCATCTTTCTGGTTTGTATTCTTATTTTCAGGCCGGCGGGAATTTTGGGACGCTCTACCACGGAGAAGGTGTAAGGCATTTTATAGAATATGGCCGGCATTCTTTTTTTCCGCCGGTCAACATGCGGATTGAGATAGTAGCGGCCATGCTTGTAAACGAACTGAAGAAATCATTTCTGGTCTCCCTCTGGTTCATGTTTTTGACCTTCCCCATCATGGTGATCCGGGTCAACACCGTGGAAAACTTTATCCAATGGCGATGGGTCAACCTGTTTTTAATGGGAATAGGTAGCTTCGTGCTGTCTGCGCTCTGGCGCTACCTGATCCGGAGGAAGCAACAGGGAATCCAACGGACGGAGGTCGATGGCATTGCCCGGGTGACGTTGAGCCAACGATTGCTTAGTGAGCGGCGATTCACCATCCCGGCCCTGATCGTTCTCGGCGTTGTTGCCCTGGTCTTTCCCTTTGTGTTTTCCCTTTATCAGACCAATATTATGGTTACGGCTCTGATCTATGTCATGCTGGGTCTGGGTCTGAATATTGTGGTCGGTGTCGCCGGCTTGCTGGATCTGGGTTATGTAGCCTTTTATGCGGTGGGTGCCTACTCCTACGCCCTGCTCAACTACCATTTCGGGCTGGGCTTCTGGACCGTACTGGGCATCGGTGGCGGAATGGCGGCCATGTTCGGCATTATCCTTGGATATCCTGTGTTGCGCTTGCGAGGTGACTACCTGGCTATCGTCACCCTGGGTTTCGGCGAAATAATCCGGCTGATTCTGGAAAATTGGAATGCATTCTCTTTCGGGCCCAGCGGCATCGCCAATATACCACGCCCGGGATTATTTGGCCTGGACATGAATATCACACAGGCGACCACTTACATCTATTTCCTGATGATCGCCATGACCCTGTTCACCATCTTTGTGGTCAACCGGTTGCAGGACTCAAGAATCGGCAGAGCATGGATTGCCCTCCGTGAGGATGAGGTGGCCTGTCAGGCCATGGGTATCGACAAGCGGAAAACCAAACTTATGGCCTTTTCCCTGGGCGCCACCTGGGCAGGTTTCGCCGGTGTGGTGTTTGCCGCTAAAACCACCTTCATCAACCCGGCCAGCTTCACCATCTGGGAGTCCATCAACGTCTTGTGTGTGGTGGTACTGGGTGGTATGGGATCGATCGTGGGGGTTGTCGTCGGTGCCTTTATCTTGATTCTGCTGCCCGAATACCTTCGTTTTTTTTCCGAATTTCGGATGCTGGCATTCGGAATGGTACTGGTGATGATGATGGTGTTCCGTCCCGGCGGCATCGTGGAGACGGTACGGCGGACGTACCAATACAAAGAGATAGACCATTAAAGGTTGACGGCTTCGTAAAAAGTCCGATATCTGCGTTACGGTTCATCCCTCGGGATTTGCATGCCTTGACCTCTAACTTTTTACGAAGCCGTTGGAAATGCGACTTTTTACGAGTTCATCAAGGTCGATGCTAAAAGGTTATCACTTGAACAAAATATGGATATGGAACCGATACTAAACGTTAAACAGCTGACAATGAAATTTGGCGGACTCCGGGCTTTGGATAAGGTCGATCTGGATGTTTACCAGGGCCAAATCGTGGCCCTGATCGGCCCCAACGGAGCGGGCAAGACCACGTTTTTCAACTGCATCACCGGGATGTACGATCCCACCGGGGGTGATGTACTGATTTCTCCGCCTAAAAATGGACGGCCCCAGCGGATCAACGGGATCAAGCCCAATAAAGTTACCGAAAAGGGACTGGCCCGGACGTTTCAGAATATCCGCCTCTTTCCTAACATGACCGTGCTGGAAAACGTCATGATCGGCTGTCACTGCCGCATGAAGGCCGGCATTTTAGGGGCGGTATTCAGGGGCGCCTCCACCCGCCGTGAAGAGGAGGCGGTGATTCAGAAAAGCTATACGATCCTGAAAAAGATCGGGATAGAAAAATTTGTCAACGACTTTGCCAAGAATCTGCCATACGGCGCCCAGAGGCGGCTGGAAATCGCCCGGGCCATGGCCACTGATCCCTTCATGCTGCTGCTGGACGAACCGGCTGCCGGCATGAATCCCCATGAGACCCAGGAACTGGATGAGCTGATCATCAAAATCCGTGATAAAGAAGGGATTTCCATTCTGCTCATTGAGCACGACATGAAACTTGTCATGAGTCTGTCGGACCGTATTTTTGTCATGGACTACGGCAAGAAGATCGCCCAGGGAACACCGGCAGAGATCCGGAAAAATCCAGCTGTGATCAAGGCCTATCTCGGAGAAGACATCGATGCTTAACCTGGATGGTATTCATACCTATTACGGCAATATCCAAGCATTGAAGGGCGTCAGTTTAGAGGTGAAAGAGGGAGAGATCATCACCCTGATCGGTGCCAATGGTGCCGGCAAGACCACAACGTTGATGTCCATTTCCGGCATTGTACCCCCGCGCACCGGTGACGTCCGCTTCATGGGCGAATCCATCACCCGGGTAAACCCCGACAAGATCGTCTCCATGGGAATCAGTCAGGTGCCGGAAGGCCGGCGAATTTTCCCCTATCTGACCGTGCTGGAAAATCTGGATATGGGGGCGTTCCTCAGGAATGACAAGGATAGAATTAAATCGGACCTGGACTATGTGTTCGGCCTGTTTCCCATCCTGGCGGAACGGCGCAACCAGGCCGGCGGCACCTTGAGCGGCGGCGAGCAGCAGATGCTGGCGATTTCCCGAGCCCTGATGGCTCGACCCCGCCTGCTGTTGCTGGACGAACCCTCTCTGGGGCTGGCTCCGTTGATCGTAAAACAGATATTTGAAATCATTAGGAAAATTAACAGCGAAAATAACACCACCATTTTTCTCGTGGAACAAAACGCCAATCTTGCCCTGAAGGTCGCCCACCGTGGATACGTCATGGAAAACGGCCGGATTACCCTTTCCGATGCCGCTGACAGACTGCTGGCCAATGAAGACGTGAAAAAGGCCTACCTGGGTATTTAGCATTGCTGCCATACGATTCAGACCCCAACGTAAATGAATGGTTGGTATCTGGGAGTATGCCGCCTCTTTGATGTTATCATTGCAGTCTCGGTCTACTGATTCATTTCCCGAGACTAAGACCGCTTCTTTAGTGTGCTTTCGGTCCTTGACAGGTTGTCCGAAAAACCCTATAGCGTGCCTTGCCTATACTCCATGTAGTCTGTCGATATGATTTTTCGTACACTATATAGTGGTACGATGGCTTTTTTGGGCTTATTGGGCAAGCGCCTGAACCGTGACAGCGAGCGCATACCCTGCGGCACGCCACGGGGAAAGATTAATAGGAAATCCATTTCACAATGTGGTGCAAATGTCATAGTTTATGATGAACGGTTTTCACACCGGAATGTTTAAGACCCGCACGGGTTACTATCTAACTGCTTTGAATCAGATATAGAATTGCTCATTTAGGGATGTTTCGGCATTCTATTTGCTTAATAATCGCTTAAGTTCGACGCGAGGCGTTGCAGATTTTCGGTCAACCCTTACTAATGTGAATTTTTATGAACCCAGATAATCAACACCCTCATATGCTTTCCCAATTGAAAGATGTTGTCGTTTTTTTCGTTACTGTCGCCGTCTGCACCTTCTTGCTTACCGTCGCCTGTACCTTCACCAAACAAGCTGACATTGAAGTGTATGCCACCCCTGTGCTGGCCATGCCTCAGCCTCCGGTACCGCTTGAACTGGCATCAAAACCCGAGTCCGATGTTCAGGTCATTGAAGCGACCCCGGTGATGCTGGCCTTTGACGCGGCCTGGACATTTCCGGATATTGAAATGGCCTGGACGCCGCCGGTATTCGATGTGTGTCTGGCTTTCCCGGAAATCGAGGCGGATCCGGTCCGGGTCGACACGCTTACGAAAATATCACCGGTACCGGATGGGGGCTTGCCCAACGAATCCATTCCATTCCACGGAATTATCATTCAGGTGGCCGGGCGATACGAAGTGGACCCGCACCTGATCCGGGCCATCATTCTTGCGGAATCCGGCTACAATCCGAAGGCCAAATCGAAAAAAGGGGCCCGGGGACTGATGCAACTCATGCCGTCCACCGCCAAATCCCTGGGTGTCGAAGATATCTATGACCCGGAGGAGAATATTGATGGCGGTGTCCGCTATTTCAGGTCACTGCTCGACCGGTTCGATGGTGATGTGCAGCTGGCCCTGGCTGCCTACAATGCCGGATCACGCCACGTTCGAAACTATGAGGGGATCCCTCCGTTCAAGGCCACACAGCGCTACATCAAAAAAGTGCTCAAGTTTCATAAGAAATTCAAAATGCAAAAGACAGCCGGCTCCCGCAGGCTGGCCTGACGCTCAACCGTTCAAACTCAAATTAGGGGGCTCTTGGCGACATTCAACAGGCCAGTGCCCCCTCCCTTTTCAACAGCTGTTCAACGGCCCCTATTCCGCTCACCTTGGATGTATGAAAACGCTCCTATTATCCTGTGATCAGCTTCACCGATAAAAAACTATTGGCATCTGTGAACCGCGATAGCGAGCGAATTCCTCGCCGCTTGTCGGAGCGAAGCAGAGATACCGAGTATCGGTGCGGCGGGGTTAGCGAGCGAACTGAAAATCGATTTTATATCCTTACGGTGAACCCTCCCCGCGGCTTGCCGCGGGGAGGGTTCAATTGGCTCATGGTTGAAGGGGTTTAGGGGAAGAAACATGGGTGTCGGCGCCGGCGCCCATGTTCTTCAGGGCATGATGATGAAATCCGTATCGGCGCCGGTCAGTGTAGCGGGCTCGAAGATGTCCGGGGTATGGGGCAGCAGCACGGTGGTCGGAATCGGCAATCGGCTCTTTATCTGGTAGGGAATTCCCATTTTGCGCGCATGGCCCGATCCGGCCAGCAGAACCATGACCCGATCAGGGTGCTGCTCCAGGTGGTTGAGGCTGTTGATGGCCATGGCCGTGTCCCAGACCAGCTGGGCTTCGCAAAAACGGATGAAATCCATGTTGCCGTGGCCGTGGGCGCCGAAGGCACTGCGGATAAAATCCCGATACTCACGGGTCACATTGCAGGTGACACCCCCCAGTTCTCCCCGCTGCTGATTGGAAAGTGAAGCAAATCCCTGCTGGGCCACCTGCCGGGTGATGTCCCGGGAGACATTCAGACCAACCATGGGAATCCTCTTTTCTCGGGCGTAGACGAAGATGCTCCGGTAAAGTGGCCAGGGAAAATTCCAGTTGTCCAGATAGATCTTTTCGAAGGCTGTTTCATCCAATTCGCCGGCCACCCATTGATCCAGTGCGGCCTGGCTATCCTTGCGAAACATCTCCAACCCGATGGAAACGGGAACCGGTTGCGCGTTCAGCGTCCGGATGACCTGCAGCTGAGCCTCGTGGTGGCTCGGATCGGTATGGTGTTCGCCCACCAGTACCAGGCGGGCGCTTTTCAGTGCGTCCACGGCCTGTACGCCGGCTATGGACTGCCGCGTCTGAAGATCAAACAGGTTCAGCGGGGCTGCCTGTTCGGGTTCGCGGCAGGTGGCTGCCAGCAGGAGGATCGAGAATGCCAGTAAACCCATGATCGGTTTGCGGCGAAAGATCGTCATGGCGGGGCTCCTTGGTTATTGGGTGGGTCTGGGTTCAAGCGGACCATTACCGGCGAAGCATTGATTTCCCACGTGCCCTTGACCCGGTTTTGTCCATCGCTGAAGGCCAGGTAGCTGTAACGGCCGTAATGGGGAATTTTCAGTGCTGCCTGATCGGCCGCCTCCGTAGAGAGCGTGTGCAGCAGGGCGACGTTCTTGCCGGGATGTTCGGGATGTCGGGCCACAGCGAACAGCACATCCCCCGATCCGTCGAAATGCTGTCCACCTGCGTCAAAGGCCTTGGGTGCCAGTGCCAGGTCCCGAGGAAACAGTCCTAGCACCTCCGGTTGACCGGGCAGGCCGATGAACAACAGATTGACAGCCTCGGCCTGCGCTGCAATAAAATCGGCTTCTTGAACCATTCGGACGTTGTCCCATCCCATGGCTTCGGAGAAATGAAGGGCGATGGCGTCGCCGCGCTGACCCAGGCGATCCGCAATCACCATCACGACGGATGTTGAGCCTCGCATGGTGTTGACTGTGGGGGGCATCTCTTCAGGGCTGAGTCTCCGGAAAAGGTGATGGTCAGGGTCGGCGGTGAGCGACCGGGGGCGCGTGGGGCTGGTGATTTCAAATTCCGTCAGTCGGTCGGACAAGCGGATCGACTGACCCACCGGTCCCTCATCGGTGTCCAGGGCCAGTTCCAGCGTAACGTCGTATAAGGGTGTGTCCTGGACCAGACGACCGACCGTCCGATATCCTTGGCTGCCCTCAACCAGCCGGACATTTTCCAGCCTTATCTGAGGGGCACCCTGGCGGTAGACCCATTGCCGGAAGAACGAATCCAGGGATCGTCCAGTTTGCTTTTCAAAGCGCTCCTGCAGATTCTTCCATGAAGCGTGTTTGAACCGGAATTGCCCATAAAGATCACGCAGTGCAGCCCAGAACGCAGCCTCGCCCACTTCCTTGCGCAGCATGTGGAAGACCATGGCGGATTTATCATAGCCCACGGCCTTGGTGGCCGGATCGGTGCGGCTCCGGAAACGACTGAGGGGGAAGTCGGTTGTTGGTGATACCAGGGTCGCATAGTTGCGCAGGGCCTGGCGCCGGTAGTCCGCTGCCGCATGGGATGATGTCTGTTCTTTGATCAGATAATCAGCTGTGTAGGACGCAAGGCCCTCGCACCAGTTGCCCGAGGCGACGTCTACCAAAACCCCGTTGCCCCACCAGCTGTGAACGATTTCGTGGGGCAAGCTTGTTTCCGGTATGAATGGCAGTCGCAGGACCCTTCCGCCCATGAGGGTGTAACCGGGAAAGCCGTAACCGGTGGGGAAAAAGTTCTCGGCAACTGCAAATTCATCAAAGGGGTAGGCCCCAAAAAGATCGTTATACCGTTTCAGGTGGCGCAGGGAGGCCTCCAGATAACGCGGCGCCAGAACCTGATTTGCCGGGAAAAAGTAGGTGGCGGCGGTCAGCCCGTTCAGTGTCCGTTTCTCGACCACATAGGGGCCGGCGGAAAGGCTCAGTCCCTCCAACGGATTATCGATTTGCCAGCGGCTGACCGTTCTTGCACCCTGGTGGTCGATGCCCAGGCGCCGGCCGGCGGTGACCGCCACCGTTTCATCGGGTCCGTCCACGGTCAACAAAAATGACTGCCTGGCATCAGCCACCCGAGGGTACCAGCCTGCGCCGGACAGGAGAAAGGTTCCCGAAGCGGAGATCGTGCCGCTGACCCCGTACCCCGGATTATCAGTGTTCACGGGGCGCACCGGCGCAGGATCGTCGAACCGGCAGGTATATTGAAGGCTCAGATCCACGTTCAGGGTCGATTCGCTGTGATCCGGGTTTACGGTCAACCGTCCCCGATTAAATGTATAGGGGTGATCATGGCCATCTATTCGAACGGCCTGGATCCGGGCGCGGGGAGAAAGAACCAGGTGGACGGGGCCGTTTTCCGATCGCTGGATACGGATCTGGTCCAGGCCTTCCAGTTCTGATTTTTCGGGAACCAGGCGGATGGTCAGATCGTGGACCGCGGTTGAATCCGTTGCCGTCACTGCACCGACAATGCCATGCATCACGGCCAAGACCAACAGGTATATCAGGGCAAGGCGGGGAAGGGGGTTTGCTTGGCGTCTCACAGTGCTTCTCCTGACAGGGATACCCATGCCGGGTTTTCCGGCAGGTGGATTTGACCTAAAGTTGCCTAAAAACTTAAGCGCTTCTGCGCCAAAAGCAATCGTCAATGGATTTTCCATTTTCCACCGAGCGGATTCATGCTAAGGCTCCAGCGTATGGAAAACTCGGTATACCATAAACTGGCCAAGCATTTGGATCGACTTCCCGGGGGGTTCCCGTCTACCCCGGACGGCCTGGAATTGCGTATTTTAAAGCGTCTGTTCATGGAACCCGAGGCCCGGTTGGCCTGCCATTTGACGCTGATCCCGGAGACGGCCCAGGTCGTTGCCTACCGCTGTGGATGGGTTCGGGACACGGCGGCAACGATGCTGGCGGCCATGTGGCAAAAGGGGCTGATCCTGAAGCATGAACCCAAGGGGAAACTGCCTCGGTACATGGCTTGCCAGTTTGTGGTGGGCATCTGGGAATTCCAGGTCAATCGCCTGGACCGCGAGCTGGTGGCGGACATGGCCGCCTATATTCCGGTGCTTTTCAATGCCGACGCCTGGGGTCGCGCCCCTCAGATGCGCACCATCCCGGTGAACCGGAGCATCGATCCGAAGCTGCCGGTCCTGCCCCATGAAGCGGCGGCGGCGTTGATTCGGACCAAAGACCATTTTGTGCTTTCTCCCTGCATCTGCCGAAAAGAGCGGCGCCTGGCCGGCCACGGTTGCGACGGCCCCCTTGACGCGTGCATCTCTTTTGGCGATACTGGCAGCTATTTCATCCAAGCGGGTATCGGGCGACAGGTGGACCGGCAGACGGTGCTGGATCTACTGGAGACCGCGGATCGCGCCGGGCTGGTTCTTCAGCCCAGCAACAGCCGGGATCCGGCGTGGGTATGCTGTTGCTGCGGGTGCTGCTGCGGTGTACTGCGCACCGTCAAAACCTATCCGAGACCCAGCGATCTGGTGGCTGCCCCCTTTGCCGTGCAGCTGAATGCCTATGGCTGTACCGGCTGCGGCCTGTGCGTTGGACGCTGCCAGATGGGTGCGCTGGCGTTAACGGGCAAAGCGGTTCAGTTGAACAATCACCGTTGCATCGGTTGTGGCCTGTGCGTGTCCACCTGTCCCACCGGGGCTCTCCGGCTAACCCGCAAGCCCCGGTCACAGCAGCCCAGGGTGCCGGCGAACATGGCTACCGCTTTGCTGCGAACGGCCTGGAAAAGAAAAAAAATAGGACCCTTTCAGGTGGCGGCGGAAATTGGAAAATCCCAGCGGGATCGCTATCTGTCGTCCCGGCGATCAATAACTGATCTCTCGAAAAAGGATCAATGCCGATGAAGCCGCATCCCATGCGCCCTATCCCACCGGCGATCGACCAACCCTTTTGGAAAACCATGGCGCTGGAGCAGATGAACCGCGAGCAATGGGAATCCCTGTGCGACGGCTGTGGGCGTTGTTGCCTGCAAAAATTTCAGGATGGCAAAACGGGAAAGGTGACATACACCTGGGTCTCCTGTTACCTGCTGGATGTCCAGGCTTGCGGCTGTGGCGACTACGGCAACCGGACCACGCTGGTGCCCGGCTGCCTGGTGTTGACCGCAGAACAGATTCCCCGCCTGCGCTGGCTTCCCAGAACCTGTGCCTACCGGCGGCTGTCCGCAGGCAAGGAGCTGGCTGCCTGGCACCCTCTGGTATCCAAAGACCCGGAATCGGTTCACCGGGCAGGCATTTCGGTGCGGGACAAGGCCATCTCCGAAGTATACGTCCACCCGGAGGATGTCGATTTTTACGCCATTGGCTATCGACTCTAACAGATCGGCTGGTGTGAGAAACCATTAGAGACGCCAAAGTGAATTGTCGATATCGAAACGCCATCGATCCCTGAGATATCTATCCCAAGTGAAATCCGACCGATAAGGATCGATTGTTGAGATGAATCGAACCCTTCAATGGGCCTTGGCGCTTGACATATAGACGGCGTATGGTAAGTACAGGCCAACTTTTCAGCGGGTGGATGAGCCGACTGAATTAAAGAATAATTCCATTTATATTTAAATGGTTATAGTTTTAAAACGATAGTGCGGATCCAGTCGCCTGGCACGAGAATGGAGTAGGCAATGACGAAAGTGCTCATTACGACCCTCGGGGGCCTTGGCCTGTTCATCCTCGGTATGAAGATGATGACCGACGGACTCCAGATGTCCGCCGGAAAACGGATTAAATCCATTTTGAGCGCCGTTTCTTCCAACCGGGTGGTCGGTTTTGTCACCGGCGCGGTGGTCACAGCCATGGTCCAATCTTCGTCGGCAACGACGGTGATGCTGATAGGCTTTGTCACCGCCGGCCTGATGACCTTGCCGCAGGCGGTGGGCATGATCCTCGGCGCCAACGTGGGAACCACGGTAACCGCCCAACTCATCGCTTTCAAGCTGACCAAACTGGCCCTGCCTGCCATCGCCATCGGCGTGGTGATGAAGTACTTCACGCAACAGAAGAAAACGCGCTATATCGGCGAGGTAATTCTGGGATTCGGACTGCTCTTTTACGGGATGACGGTCATGAAACTGGGACTTTCGCCCATTAAGAGCGATCCGGCGTTCTTGGACTTTTTCATTAAGTTCGACCCCAGTTCGGCGGGTGGATTGTTGTTGTGCGTGGCCGTGGGCGCCGGGCTGACCTTCATGGTGCAAAGTTCGTCGGCTACCATCGGCCTGACCATGACCCTGGCCAGCCAGGGGTTGCTGACCTTTCCAGGTGCCATGGCCCTAGTGCTGGGGGAGAACATCGGTACCACCATTACCGCCCAACTGGCCACCCTCGGCTCCAACAACATCAATGCCCATCGAGCGGCCCGGGCCCATACCATGTTCAATGTTCTGGGGGTCGGCCTGATACTGTGCGTCTTTCCCTGGTTCATTCAATTCGTGGACATGTTCACGCAAGCGCTGGGGAGCGGCCCAGTGGACCAGGTCGTAGGCGATGACAAGGTCAACATCGCCCGCTACATCGCCAACGGGCATACCTTGTTCAACGTCATCAACGCCCTCTTTTTTCTTTTGGTGCTGCCCTGGCTGATCAAGGTTACCATCATGTTGTCCCCCAAAGAGAAGAAGGATGTCGACTATCTGCGGTTGCCCAATTTCGGCGACCGGCTCATCGACACGCCCATTGCCGCCATCGTGGAGGCGCGCAGTGAGATCCTGCGCATGGCCGAGACGGCCAAATATACTTTTCGAAAGACAATCAAACGGATTACGGACAGGGACTATAAGAAGCTATCCAATTGGCGGAAGATAGAAAACCACCTGGATGATATGCAGCGCGAGATTATGGCCTACCTCACCCGGATCTATCAGAGCGATTTAAGCGAATCCGAGGCCAAGGAACTTTCCAGTCTCATGCGCATGACCAATAACATCGAACGCATCGGCGATTCGGTGGAGAATATTGCCCAGGCCATCGAGAACATGATCGAGACTAAATTGACGTTCACCGAACAGGCCATGGCAGATATGGATAAGCTGGTGGACAAGGTGGCCGAGTTCATGGACCTGATCTCCTCCGCCATGCGGCAGCGGCCGGCCAATTTCATGAATCAGGCCGACAGTATCGAAAACACTATCGATGCCATGCGCGAAAAATTCCGTGACGACCATATCCAGCGACTGCGCTCCAATGAGTGCGGCCTCGATCAGGGGCTGGTCTACGTCAACCTGCTGACCAACCTGGAGAAAATCGGCGACTATTGCTTTAATATTGCCGAGGCGGTGGCGGGGAAGAAATAGCTCATAGCTCATAGCTGATGGCTGATAGGAAAAGGGATATATCCGGATTCAAGCACTCAGGTGCCTGGGTTCGTATCTGTTCACGGTTATCGGTTCACAGTTCACCGTTTTTTCAATGAACTATGCAAAGGTTGAAACATTATTGATAACCTGCAATCTTTTTTCTAAACTTCTATATTCTCGAAAGAAGACTCCGTAGTGATCCTCTGTCTTCTGTTTTTCTTAACCGTGAACCGATAACTGTAAACCGTGAACGGTTACCAGGATTTGTTATCTGTCTGTGGTGCACTGTCAGGGGCGGATGTTCTTGGAGGGAATGCCCCAGACGAAATAGCGGATCCATTCAAATCCGAAAAGCAGCAGTTCCCGGTCGCTGGCGCGGAGCTTTATAGCCAGAGTCCGCTTGACCCGGTACCGTTTTAAAAAACTGCTTTTGAATACGAATTCGCGGAACCGGTCAATGTTGTAGGCGGCCATGAAGGCCATTTTTCCTTTGGCGCCGTTCAGGCCTTCGGGTCCCCACGGGTCTTTTTGAAACAGCGCTCTGATCGAGGCCCATCGGGCGGTCATCTGGTTGTAAGTGTCGGCCTGTTGATCCTGCGCCCATTGGGCGAGGGTCAAGGCCTGGTTTTCATGCTGGCCCTGGCAGAAATCCGGCGGCCGGAAAAAGCTGACGATTTCCGATTCACCGGGCCGGTCGTTAAACAGCATTCCGTGTTCCACGGGAAAAGTCCGGCAGGTGTCGGGCCGGTCAGAGTATACCGTGCATCCCTCGTCGCATAAAAAAGGGCAGGTCCGGGATTCATTATCGGCCATTCGCAGCAGTACGTCTGGGAAATAATTGCCTTTCCGCAGCACCACATCCACATGGGACTCCAGGAACCGGTCGGAATCCAAATCGAGGCTTTTTTTCAGGCGGAGCACATCGTAGGGGTAAAGAAACAGGTTCAGATTCCGGCAGCACTGGTTGAAGCAGGTCAGGTCCTTGTGGCACCGGAAATTAAAGGTATCGGTTCTTTTAAGCTGTATTCCCGGCAGCCGGTCCATCTCTTCGGGTTTAATCGATTTCATAAATGTTATCCGTGATCGACACCAGCATCTGGGCGACGGTGAGCTTGATTTTATCGGAATATCCCGTTTTTCTTCGCAATTCCTGCTCCAGCCCCGCCATCTGCCGGTAAAAGGGGGTGCGGTCAAATCGAATGTAATCGGTATGGCCACCGTGGCGGCACTGATTGAAAAATGAATCGCAGCCCGGATTTTTGATGGGTTTGCCGCCTGATCGCCGCAGTTCGTGGGGAATGCCGTGAAGCCGGCAGATCATGGGGCGGAAACGGTAAAGCATGCATCTCTCCTGCCGGTTCAGCGGGCACATGATGCGCGGGGTCTCCCCCCGACGATCGGCGTCGGCCATTCCGGCACTGACCGTCAGCGCCTTTTCATAGATCGTATGGCGAGCGTCGGGTTCAAGGGTGCGCAGGCCTTCCATCAGATACAGATACTCCAACACGGTGTGGTGGTAAAATCGGGTCAGGCAGCAGTTGTCCGCACAACCGTTGCACTGAAACCCATACTGCCCGGCAACGGCCGTATAGGACTGATCCATCTCGCTAAAAAGTGTCTCCAGCCGTTCCAGCAGAGGGAGATAGCGATGCCTGATGGTCAACAATCGTTCGGGGATCAGGTCCATGGCGATCCGGTATTGCCTCAAACAGTGGGTGAGGGGAAAAAGATTTTCTGGTAAAGGCCGAGGGCATGGCGATCGGTAATGCTGGCGATGAAATCACAGACGACCTGCTCACGTGGTGAGCCGTTGCTCAGGCAGCCGGCGATGCCCATTCGGGTGAGTTCTTTTTCTAACACGCGTTCGTTTTCCATCAGGTAGGTGTAAAGTTCGGAAAGAATTTTTTTCGCTTTGACAAATTCCCGGTGAACCTGGACGGATCGGTAAACGTTTTCGTAGAGAAAGGCCCGTAATGTGGTCATGGCACCGAAAACCTCTTCGCTCATGTCAAGCCTTAGTTCTCCTTCAACCGCCCGGCTGGAAAAGATCAGGTCACGGATCATTGTGGTGGCCCGCTCCTGGTGGGTCCGGCCGATGACCCGTGTGCAGACGGCCGGCACCTGGTTTTCCCGAATGACGCCGCTGCGGATGGCATCGTCCAGATCGTGATTAAGGTAGGCCATGATGTCGGATATCCGAACGATGCGACCCTCAATGGTGCAGGCCAGCTCGCTGCGGTCATCGGGCAGGATTTTTCCGTAGCCTTTGGAATGCTTGACAATGCCGTCGCGAACCTCGTGGGTCAGGTTTAACCCGTTGCCGTTGTTTTCGATTACATCCACTACTCGAAGACTCTGCTTATGATGGGAGAAGCCCGGGGAGTGGATCTCTTGAAGCACCGCTTCTCCGCCGTGTCCAAATGGGGTGTGTCCCAAATCGTGTCCCAGGGCGATGGCTTCGGCCAGGTCTTCATTGAGAAACATCGCCCGGGCAATGGTGCGGGCAATCTGGGCCACCTCCAGCGTATGGGTCAGGCGCGTGCGATACTCGTCCCCCAATGGGTTGAGGAATACCTGGGTTTTATGCTTCAGCCGTCTGAATGCGTTGGCGTATACGATGCGGTCACGGTCGACCTGGAACGCGGTGCGGATGGTGCAGGCCTCCTCCGGCCGTTGCCGCCCACGGCTCTGGGCGCTCTGGCAGCCGAATGGAGACATGAAGTTCTTTTCGCGTTTTTCAAATTGCTCGCGGATGTTCATGGCACCCCGGTTGTGATTTCTCCATAGATGTATTATTTTTAAATGGTCATCTATTCACAGACAAAAGGCTTTGTAAAGCGGTATCTTGGCGACGGAAAGGTGGATTATGGGTGGTCATCATCTGGTACTGGGGGAGCTTGGCGATTTCATCTCCGGTGAAATGCTGGCAGATACCCACGACGAGCGCTATCGCCAGAAAATCGCCCGTTTTCTCGTGGCCGACAAAGGTTATGCAAAGGCGGACATCCACCCCCGCAGCCTGATGATCGTTGCCGCCGGAAACCGGAAGGGACGGCTGATGCTGGACTTTACGGTAACGGTTGACGATCGCAAGGCAATGGTGATTAAATACGGGCCAGGTTCCTTAGTGACCCGTTATCGGCCGACGTTGGCCATGTCGCGTCTGGTGGTACCTTACCAGATCCCCGTAGTGGTGGTGACAAATGGTGAGTCGGCGGATATCCTCGACGGCGAAACCGGCAAATTGATGGGATCGGGCTTTGATCGGATTCCCGATAGGGAAAACTTGGAGCAACAGTTAAATCGGGCCAGATTTTCGCCCATTTCATTAAAGCGTGCGGAAATGGAAGCAAGGATCGTCTACGCATTTGAAATTGACGGCGGCTGCCCCTGTGACGATACCGCATGCAGAATTCTATGAACCCTGAGACGGTCTCGGAAAAAGATACAGCGTTCATGTCCGCGGCGCTTGGCCTGGCCCAAACGGCCCTGGTGGCGGGTGAGTTTCCCGTGGGCTGTGTGATTGCAGACGGTGAATTCGTGGTTGCCCGGGGGCATCGCACAGGCACGGCAGCTGGATCGGGAAACGAGATCGACCATGCTGAAGTCAATACCCTGCGGTGTCTTGGCGATGACAACCCGGACATCGATCGTTCACGGCTGGCCATATACTGCACGATGGAACCTTGCCTCATGTGTTTTTCCGCCATTTTGCTCAGCGGCATCGGCAGAATCGTCTATGCCTATGAAGATGTGATGGGGGGGGGGACCGGGTGTGACCGATCCGGTTTGCCTCCCCTATACCGAAACGCTCAATTGACGGTGATCTCCGGCGTCTTGAGAATAAACAGCCTGTTGCTGTTCAAGCGGTTTTTCGCCGATTCGGCCAACCCCTATTGGGCGGACAGCCTGTTGAGCCGCTATACGTTGGCGCAGAAGGAATCTCCATGACCGTTCATGGGCGTAAACCATCTTAATGGGGGTGGGCTAGGTCCACCAATAGACCGGACACTTTTTTGTCTTTGTCCCTAACTCAGAACGTTGAACCCTGAACCCGCGAACGCGTAAGCCATTTTTTTCTTGCATTTGCCGGCGGCGTCATATATTGGACTAAAGTTTAGTAACGAGTATCGGGCCACCTTCCGGTGGTTCGAATCGGAGGGGAATCATCGGTCTGCCAATGGTTGGCAGGGTAGAGAAAATCGAACGTTTAGGGCTTCAGGAGGTGGAAGTATAGCTGGTCCCAGATATAGACAGATGGACAGGAGGCCGCCCGATACCACCCGGATCAATCAGGGTATCCGGGTGAGGGAAGTCCGCTTGATCGACCCGGAGGGAAACCAGGTCGGCGTACTTCCGATTCATCAGGCGTTGGCCCAAGCGAATGATTTTGGTCTCGATCTTGTCGAAATTTCGCCCAACGCGAAACCGCCGGTATGTAAGATTATGGATTACGGGCGGTTCAAGTACGAGCAGACCAAAAAACAGCAAGAGGCCAAAAAAAAGCAGACCACTTTTCAGCTCAAAGAGATCAAGGTCCGGCCCAAAACCGGAGATCATGATCTCGAGACGAAAATGGGCCACATTCGCAAATTTCTTGACCGTAAAGACAAGGTCAAGGTCACGGTGATGTTCCGTGGCCGGGAAATTACGCTTTCAGATCGTGGTAGAGCACTGTTGCAGAGAATCGCCACTGAACTTGAAGAGATTGCCGTCGTGGAACAATATCCCAAGTTTGAAGGACGGACGATGATGATGGTGCTGGCTCCCCGATCCCAGATAGCGCCGCCAGGCCAATAACGGATTATGGCGCCGGTCCTCGGGCTCGGGCCATGGCTCGCACGAAATAGAAAAGCGCCGTTTCAACAGTTGGCGTGAACGCATGTGATCGTTCACGCCATCGGTTTTTGAAATGCGGTTTTCGTTCGATTTAATCATTACAGAATGATGCTCAATTTTTTTCAAGGAGAGGAACCATGCCGAAAATTAAAACCAACCGGGCGGCCGCGAAGCGGTTCAAGAAAACCGGGTCCGGTCGATACACGTTTTCAAAATCTCACCACAGTCACATCCTGACCTCTAAGTCCCGAAAACGTAAGCGTTCCCTGAAGAAGATGCAGCTGGTCAAAAAGAGCGACATGAGAGAAGTCCGGCTCCTTTTGCCCAACGGCTGATCGACGGTTAATTAGACTTTATATAGCAGGTTTCACCGATGGCGTCATGTGAGGCGCGATTCAGGAGCGGGTGGCCCAGAAAACCTGTTAGCAAGGAGATGAGATCATGCGAATTAAAAGAGGCTTCAAGGCGAGAAGACGCCGTCAGAAAGTTTTAAAGCTGGCCAAAGGATATCGCGGTGGGCACAGCAAACTGTTTCGGACCGCGGCAGATACAGTCGATAAGGCACTCAATTATGCCTATCGGGATCGCAAACAGCGCAAGCGCCAGTTCCGCCGGTTGTGGATTGCCCGCATCAACGCTGCGGCGCGTATGAATGACCTTTCCTACAGCCGGTTCATCAGTGGTCTGAAAAAGGCCGATGTGAACCTGGATCGAAAAGTGCTTGCCGATCTTGCAATATCCGATCCCCCTGGATTTGCCCAGATTGCCGCGCTGGCGTCACAGCAGGGTTAAGCCGGGTTGACCTGTCGCGGCGAATGCCGCACGAATCAGTATCCTCCCGCTGCCCCCTCCTTATCTGAGCCGCGAAAGTGTCCGCATACCTCAATCCCGCCCCGCCGGGATTGAGGGACGGCGACAATTCATATATAACAGAGCGACAATCGTGGAAAATACCATAGAACGGATATACGCGGACGCCATGGAAGCGCTGGCGTCAGTCGCTGATGTTGATGCGGTAAACGATCTTTCCACTCAGTTCCTCGGTCGGAAGGGTCGCATCACCTACTATTTGAGAAACATCTCCAGTCTTCCCGTCGAGGAACGGCCTCAGGCGGGCAAGCGGGCCAATGAGATCAAGCGTTCCCTGGAAGGTGAATTCAAGGATGCGTTGACCCGTCTGGCCAATATGTCCGATAGGGCGACGGACCGCATCGATGTCTCCTTGCCGGGTCGGGTGCCGGAGAAAGGATCGCTTCACCCGATTACCCAGATCACCAACCGCATCTGCAGCATCTTTTCGCAGATGGGCTTCGATGTGGTCGAAGGCCCGGAGGTGGAGACAGACTACTACAACTTCGAGGCCCTCAATATTCCTAAAAACCATCCTGCCCGGGACATGCAGGACACCTTTTATGTATCGGACAATGTGGTGCTTCGAACGCACACGTCGCCCACACAGCCACGGGTGATGGAACAGCAGCAGCCGCCGGTGCGCATCATCGCCCCTGGCAAGGTGTACCGGTGCGATTCCGATCTGACCCATACGCCCATGTTTCACCAGGTGGAGGGGCTGCTGGTGGATCGCCATGTCTCGTTTGCCGATCTCAAGGGAACCCTGACCGCATTCATTCACCAGATGTTCGACGACCAGACCACTTTGCGCTTTCGACCCAGCTTCTTTCCATTCACCGAACCCAGCGCCGAAGTGGATATCCGATGCGTGATTTGCCGGGGAAAAGGCTGTCGTGTTTGCTCTCAAACCGGATGGCTGGAGATTTTGGGTTCCGGCATGGTCCATCCGGCGGTGTTTGAAAATATCGGCTATGACACCAGTCGATACACCGGTTTTGCTTTCGGTATGGGGGTGGAGCGTATTGCCATGCTTAAATACGGCATCGATGATATTCGGCGCTATTTCGACAATGACTATCGATTCCTGAGTCAATTTTAACGGAGTGTTCCCGAACCGATGAAAGTTAGCTTAAACTGGCTGAAAGAATATGTGCCCATCGATATGGCGGTCCCGGACCTCGCCGATGCCCTGACGATGGCCGGACTGGAAGTGGAGGCCGTTGAAGATCGCTATGCCCATCTGGAAACGGTTGTCGTCGGGCAGGTGGTCGATGTTTCGCCCCACCCCAACGCCGACCGGCTGAAATTGTGTCGCGTGGATGGCGGTAACGGCATTGTGCCGGTGGTTTGCGGGGCCCCCAATGTGACAACGGGGATGCACGCACCCCTGGCCCGTGTGGGCACACGGCTACCCGACGGCACCGTGTTGGCAAAGAGCGTCATTCGGGGAGAACCCTCCGAAGGCATGCTGTGCAGCGAGATTGAATTGGGTTTAGGACTGGATGCTTCCGGTCTGATGTTGCTGGAGGGGGATTTTCAACCCGGCCTTTCCTTGAAAGCGGCGCTGAATCTTTTCGATTTCACCTTCGAGATTGGATTGACGCCCAACCGGCCGGATTGCCTGAGCATGATGGGTGTGGCACGTGAGATTGCCGCCATCCAGGGCGTTCAGATGAATCCGCCGGTTTTCAGCCTGCCCGATGCCCAGGGAGATATCAAGGCCTTGACCTCGGTGACGATCGAAGCGCCCGACCATTGCCCCCGGTACGCCGCTCGACTGCTGGAACACATTACCGTGGCACCGTCCCCATACTGGCTTCAAGACCGGTTGAGGTCGGTGGGTGTGCGGCCCATCAACAACCTGGTCGATATAACTAATTTCGTCATGCTGGAGACCGGGCAACCCCTGCATGCCTTTGATTTTGACAACCTGTCCGGCCATCGTATCGTGGTTCGAACGGCTGCAGATCAAGAACCGTTCACCACCCTGGATCAAAAGGGGCGACGGCTTTCCGAACAAATGCTCATGATTTGCGATGGTGAAAAGCCGGTGGCGGTCGGTGGTGTCATGGGCGGGCTGAACTCGGAAATAGAAGACGCCACCACGCGTGTGCTCATCGAAAGTGCCTGCTTTGATCCGATCAGCATTCGCAAAACATCCAAGGCCCTGTTGCTCAATACGGATGCTTCCCACCGGTTTGAGCGGGGCGTGGACCCGGACGGCAGCCTTTTCGCCCTGAATCGCGCTGCCGGCATTATGGCCGAGTTGGGCCAAGGCCGTTTGGTGGGGGGTGTGATCGATGAGGATTTCAGAACGTCGGGTCCCCTGACACTCGCTTTGAGCGTGCGGGCCACCAATGATCTTTTAGGCACTGATTTAGACTGTGACCGCATGGCCACCCTGCTGGAAAGCATCGAATTCAAGGTTCGGGCCGAGGGTGATGAGAGACTTCAGGTGCAGGTGCCTTCTTTTCGGGTGGATGTCTCCCGTCCCCAGGATCTCATGGAAGAGGTGGCCCGGCTTTCCGGCTACAACCAGATTCCCACCACCTTCCCCGTGGTTCCGGCACAGGGCACGACCCCTTCTATAATGATGGTCCGGCGCAACCAGGTTAGAGATATTCTTAATGGGTTCGGATTTTCAGAGGCCATCAATTACTCCTTCATCAGCGCTGATTCCTGCGACCGTATTCAATTGGATGCCGATGACTCTCGTCGTCACCATATTGCCTTGCTCAACCCGATTTCCGAGGAGCAGTCGGTGATGCGGACCACTCTGGTTCCCGGCATACTGGAAGCGGCCCAGCGCAATATTGCTCGGCAACAAAACAACCTGCGCGTGTTTGAAGTCGGAAAAGTCTTTCTCCCGAAGTCAGAGGGGCCGCTTCCTTTGGAAAAGGAGATGCTTGTCGGTCTGTGGACCGGTCGGCGTGTCGAGGCCGCTTGGCACACCCGGGAAACCGCCTGCGACTTTTTTGATATCAAAGGGACCGTCCAGGGACTGGGTTTTGCCCTGGGTATCACCGAACCGTCGTTTGCAGCACTACCCGATGGCCAGTGCTGCTATACCCGCGCGGGTCAAACGGCACGGATTGTTCACGACGGGCGGACGCTGGGAATCGTGGGCGAGGTGGATGCCGAGGTGGTGGACGCCTATAGCCTAAAGCAACCGGCGTTTATTTTTGAGCTGGATTTGGAGTTAATCGGTAGACTGGCATCCGATTCCAAGCAGATGGCACCCATCCCCCGTTTCCCCGCAACGGCCCGGGACATTACCGTCATTGTCGATCAGACGATCGAATCCAGGGACCTGCTGGATACGGTGGTGCAATTCGGCGAAAAACTGGTGGAGGACCTTTACCTTTTTGATGTGTTTGCCGGAGATCCCATACCGGCTGGGAAAAAGAGTGTATCTTTCCGGGTCGTCTATCGGTCCGCCGAACGAACCCTGGAGGATGAAACCGTCAATGCGATTCATCACCATCTCACTCATCGCCTGATTACCGAATTTGGTGCGGCATTGCCGGCTTGATGATCCACCTGAAGCCGCCGGCGGGGCTTCACCGACATGGATAACCCCTATGAAAGAAGAGGCTTACGGCCCGGTCGACATACCTGACAAGTTTTACTTCAAGATCGGTGAAGTCAGCGACATCGCCGGCGTTGCGCCTTATGTGCTGCGGTTCTGGGAAACAGAGTTCAAGCAGATCAAACCCAAGCGCACCGATGCGGGACAGCGTCTCTACCGCAAGCAGGATGTGGTTTTGGTATTAAGGATCAAACACCTGCTCTATCAGAGAAAGTTCACGATTGAGGGGGCCCGGCAGTATCTGAAGAAGAAACCTGGCGCTGTGCCGGGACCAATACCGGTCGTCGCAGCACCAGACATTACCGAGATCAGGGAAGAACTGATTCGCATCCGGGAATTGATTGATGACCAACGGCGATAGTTTCCTTCTGTCAGCATGGCGTGCCGATTGCTGCCGCGTCATTCGATTAATTCTGCCGGCGTGGCATATTGGGGTTAGATAGAAAGATATTGACATAACATCTATTTTGCCTTAGTTAATATTTCTTGGTGAGCGGGCATAGCTCAGTTGGTAGAGTACAAGCTTCCCAAGCTTGGTGTCGCGAGTTCGAATCTCGTTGCCCGCTCCATTTCAAGTCCGTTTTCGTCTGTTCCGGTTGAGTTTGCCGGAATAAAGGCGGTTTTCCCGCCCGACGTGGTTTTATGGACTGGTAAGTGACGGTATCCATTATCGGTTTGAACGTGGAAACGGGCGGTTTGCCCGTTTTTGTTTTTTTGTTCGGTGAGAATATGGCCAAACGTGCCGGAAAGCGAAAATTTAAAAGCGGAGCGCCGGCGTCGCTCCGTCAACCGGATCCGGAGGTTTTAAAGCGACAGCGGGCGTTTGTCGATTCGGTGGCCCGTCTGGCCGATCCCCTGTGTATTGCCGAGGGGATGGAATTGGTCCATGTGGAGTACCAGCGCGAACCGGGCGGATTGACGCTGCGCCTATACCTGGACAAGCCCGGGGGAGTGGCCCTGGACGACTGCGTCGACATCAGCCGCCAGTTAGCAGACATTCTGGATGTGCATACGCAAGATGCACCGCCATATCGGCTGGAGGTTTCATCGCCGGGTCTCGACCGACCGGTGGGAAAGCTAAATGATTTTAAGCGGTTTATGGGCCATCGGGCAAAAATTCGCCTCACTAATGCCGTGGAAGGTCGTAAAAATTTCAGCGGTGTGCTTGCCGGGGTGATTGACGAAATGGTCCAATTGCAGGTGGATAACGAGACGGTTAGTCTGAATTATAAGGATATTACACGGGCGCGGCTGATCAATTACAATGGAGAACGCTGATGTTTATAGCAGATATCAAACGTGTGGTGGAACAGGTAAGCCGGGACAAGGGCATCGATGTGGAAATTTTGATCCGCGCCCTGGAAGAGGCGTTGCGTTCGGCTGCCAGAAAAAAATTCGGCAGCAACGTCGACATTGAGGCACAGTATAGTCCCGACACGGGTGAGATCGAAGTCTTTCAATTTAAAGAGGTGGTGGCGGAGGTGACCGAGCCGGACCTGCAGATCGGCCTGGCCGAAGGGCGCAAGCTCGATCCCGACTGTGAAGTCGGCGACAGCCTGGGTACAAAAATGGACACGTCAAGTTTCGGCCGGATTGCTGCACAATCCGCCAAGCAGGTCATTATCCAAAAGATGAAGGATGCAGAGCGGGATGCGATTTACTCCAGCTACATTGATCGCAAGGGTGAAGTTATCAACGGCATCGTCCAGCGGGTGGACCGGGGCAATATTATCGTCAACCTGGGTAATACCGAAGCCATACTCCCTACCCGGGAACAGATTCCCAGGGAAAATTACCGGCGGGGAGACCGGATTCGGGCCCTGATTTTCGATGTGCTCTATGATACCCGAGGCCCTCAGATCGTGCTTTCGCGAACCCATCCCGACCTGCTGATCAACCTGTTTAAAACCGAAGTGCCCGAGATCAGTGAGGGAATCGTGGAGGTCATGGGGGCTGCCCGGGAGCCGGGCGTGCGAGCCAAATTTGCCGTTTCTTCACATGATTCAGATATCGATCCGGTGGGGGCCTGCGTGGGAATGAAGGGCAGCCGGGTGCAAAATGTGGTTCAGGAACTTCGAGGTGAGAAGATTGACATTATCACCTGGCACGTGGATGCGGCTAAATATGTATGCAACGCCCTGGCGCCTGCGGAAATCTCCAGGGTGATTATTGATGAACAAAATAATGCCATGGAGGTCATCGTTCCCGATGAATTCCTTTCGGTTGCCATCGGCAAACGAGGCCAGAACGTGCGCCTGGCCTCCAAGCTAACCGGCTGGCATTTGGACGTCAACTCAGCGTCCAAATACGATGAAATGATGAAGATCGGATACGAATCACTGGTCAATATCCCCGGAGTCGGCAGCAACCTGGCTGATGCCTTCTTCGAAAAAGGCATTTACTCAGCAGAAGAACTGGCCGAATCCGTAGTTGAAGAACTGATCGAAATCCGTGGCATCGGAGAGGAAAAGGCCGTGGTGCTAATAGAAAATGCACGGCAGTATGCCATCGAGGCTGCCGAGGCTGCCAAAGCCCGGCGTTTGGCTGAAGCGGCCCAAGCCGCTGAGGAAGCGACCCGGTCCAAAGCAGAAGACGATGCGGTGCCGGTTGAAGTGCCAGCGGATGAATCGAATGAGGAAGCGGCTTCCGGTCCCGAAGCCCAGGAAGAAGAGCAGTAGCGGATCAGCGTGCATATACGGCAACAGGGCGAAAACTGCTTAAAACAAGATTTGGGGGGTATGGATGGCAAAAATCAGAGTTTATGAATTTGCCAGAGATCTTAACATGACGAACAGGGAACTCTTGGACAAGATCCGGGACCTTGATATCGACGTCAACAGCCATATGAGTTCTCT
>RCNG010000166.1_pt1 | contig 26996 bp, 24 predicted proteins | sample 2041371 | NCBI WGS metagenome assembly RCNG01 (sample SAMN09708227, study PRJNA481090) | Marine sediment metagenome, whole genome shotgun sequencing project. | biome: marine sediment; feature: ocean; material: sediment; isolation source: Sewage treatment plant 1 marine sediment (STP1) ... | reverse complement strand
TAGACCGCGATCTGGATGTCCCTCCCCTGCCCGTCTTCGAACCACTCGATGCCGGCGTAGAGCTCGCCCTGGAAAACGTCGATGTCGCCGATGTGGTTGGCGGGTTTGTCGAGCCCGACCAACGCCTCCTCGTTTGCCGACAACAGCTCGCCGAGCTTGGAGTATTTGTACAGTTCGGTGGAACCGCTCAGGTAGTAGTGACTTTCATCGGCGGCCACACCTTGGCGCCCTGCCACCTCGATGACCCGCTGAAGTTCGAACAAGCGTTCTGGGTGAGCCGGAGGTGGGTCATTCTGATCAACGGACGGCCCACACGCCACCACCAGCACGACCACAAACACGATCCACGTCAGTCGTTGGCACTCCCGATACGTCAGCTTCATCTCCGTCCTCCCGATGATCGGCCAACGGTACCAGGTCCGACAGGTTGACCACTCCGTCGCGATGCAGGTCGGAGCGGAAATTGTAGTCTCCATAAATATCCATGGTAAAAAATTGCACGTCGGTCAGGTTCACGGTCCCGCTGGCGTTGATGTCCGGGCTGTTCATGGCCAGCGGCAAAGGCGGGGTCGTGAGGGGATTCCCGTTGACGAAGACAACGAAAGGGCCTTCGCTGTGGCCCCCACCCCTGGGCCGCTGGAACCAGGTTGTCAAACCGGCCTGATCGGTATCGGAATCGGGCCACAATCCGAATGGGATGCAAAAATACATGCCACCGTCCTCCGCCTTGAGCCAGATATCCTCGCGGGGAAAGTCCGCAATGGGCTGGTAGAGCAGATCCAACAATTCCAGGGTGATCGTGGCGTCGGCGAGGGCCCCGTCGGGAGTCCGTGCCTGTGTGAAATACGGTCCGGATCCTGAAGGCAGGATCATCAGGGTGAGGGTCTCAGGTCCGGAATAGGCCAGCCAGGCATGGGAAAAATTAGGGTCAGGCGGCCAATCCTCCGTTTCGGCGAGCGCATTTCCAGCGAGCCCACATACCACCCATAGAACCAGCATCATTCCCCAGGTTTTTCTGCACATGACTCAACCGCCTCTCCAACGGCCACGCTTCATCAGGGGCACTCGGCGCCGAAGCCCTCGACGAAGGTCGCGATATCCGACAAGTTGATGTAACTGTCGTACCACAAATCCGACCGGAAACGGTAGACCCCTCCGTACAAATCCTCCGCCAGCAGGACTACATCTGAAAGGTCCACATCCAGGTCCCCGTTGATGTCCGGACTGTTGAAGTGGACGTTCAACCCCGACGTCGAGGCGAGAGCCCACCCCATAACGTACACCTGGGTAAGATCCTCGCTGAAACCGCCTCCCCGCAAGGGAAGAACCCAGGTCGACTCTCCGTTCTGATCAGTACTGGTGTCGGCGATGGACCCACCCGGGCAGAGGACAAAATGGGGATCCAGGGATTCCAGCCACATGTCCTCGCGCGGAAAATTCGTAAAGGGGGTCCCCCAGCCGTTCAAAAGCCTGACGTGGATGGTGGCATCGACCACCCCCTCGGAAATGACGCGGGCTTGATCGAAGCGGCTGCCGTAACCATCCGGATGAACCCTGACCCCCATTGTTCCGCCGCCGGTGTACTCGGTCCAACAGATGGATAAGGTCGGGTCGGGCAGATCGATTTGGGCCTGGGCGATGGACACGACCAGAAGTAGGACCAATAGGCAAAGCGAAAATTTGCGAATCAAACGCATGGCCACCCCCTTGAATTGAGCAATGTTCCCTACTCCTGATTATACCGTATTTCGTCCTTCAGAGGAAGCGACCTGCCCTATCGTTGCCGTTACTTGAACACCACCTTGGCGTCAGGCGCCTCGACATAGAATATCTCATGGCCGGGAACCCATTGGTCGTTCTGGAGATATTCCGAGGCCATGTGCAGGCGGCCGTCCTCGAGCACCCGGCTGGTCGAACGGACTTCGGTGATCCCTTCGGTGCCACCCTCCACCTTTTCCGCAGCCGTGTAGATCCCGTCCTGGAGGGTCATCGTCCCATGGGTGAAAAACCCGGCGGTGGTAAAGTAGTAGAAAGCCACCGACTCGAGTTTGCCGTCCCAGAAGATGATCGTTTCCCCGCCGTACTCCCCCTCGTTCAGCGAGTGGGTAACCCGGATCGCCTTGCCGCCGAGCGTTTCCTCCCAGCGCTGGACATCCACCGAGGTCCGACCGCTGGCCGCGTCGGTGAATTCTCCCTGGAAGGTCCGTCCCACGTATTGTTCGAGTTCCTTCAGGTTCTCGTCGAGACCCGCGGCAGCAGGCCCGACGGCCAATCCTGAAACCATGACGACCACAATGACGGCCGGCAGAAACTTGATTCTCTTCATGCTCATCCCTTTCGCTCGACTTGGGTCCGACCATGGTCCGACCATGGCTCGATAAATCTGCTTCCGGATCGGCCCGTTCGGCTGCATGATGACCGGAAGCGACACGATACTTCCAACGGCGACGGGCGTCCAACGCCCGGACGACGAAACAGGATTTGATGCCAGCATGATCATCGTCATCGGAGGCGGACCGGCGGGGGTTTTCGGGGCCATCACCGCCCGGGAAAACGATCCCGGTCGGCCGGTCGTTCTGCTCGAAAAAAGCGCCCAGGTCCTGGCCAAGGTGAAGGTCAGCGGAGGCGGACGGTGCAACGTGACCCACGCCTGTTTCGATCCGCGTGATCTCGTCACCCATTACCCTCGCGGCCAAAAGGAACTGATCGGGCCCTTCCACAAATGGGGCCCCACCGAAACGGTCGCTTGGTTCTCCGCACGCGGCGTCCCGCTGAAGACCGAAGACGACGGCCGCATGTTTCCCGTGACCGATGATTCCGGGACCATCGTGGACTGCCTGATGAAGACCGCCCGTTCGCTGGGGGTGGAAATCCGGACCAGTTGCCCGGTGGAAAAGATCACGCCGGCAACTTCGGGAAGCGGCTTCACCGTGCAGCTGACCGGTGGCGAAGAACTGGCGGGCAGTCAGGTCCTTCTGGCGACCGGCGGGAAAACTTCCCGGGGAGGATCCACCGCCGACGGCTATGCCTTGGCCCGCGGACTCGGCCACACCATCGTGGCGCCGGTCCCCTCGCTGTTCACCTTCCGCATAAGCGACCCCCTGCTGGAGGGACTGGCAGGCGTGTCGGTTCCCGAAACCGAGGTCCGGCTCGTAGCTGCCGCCAAATCCGACCGTCATTTGCGGCAATCCGGCCCCATCCTGGTGACCCATCACGGCCTGAGCGGCCCGGCGGTGCTCAAGTTGTCCGCCTGGGGCGCCCGCCGCCTGCACGATCTGGCCTATCGGTTCGAGATCGGGATCAACTGGCTGCCGGGCCGCACGGAGCAGGACCTCGACACCGAACTCCAGGACCGGACCCGCACCAGCGGCCGGCAGCATATCTCCACCGTAGGACTGGCAGAATTGCCCCGCCGCCTGTGGGCTGCGCTGGCGGCGCACGCCGGGGTGGCCGCCGACACCAGATGGGCCGACCTTGACCGCCGGGCCCGCCTGCGACTGGCCGCCGCGCTGACCGACACCCGCCTGGCCGTCACGGGACAGGACACGTTCAAGGAAGAGTTCGTGACCTGCGGCGGGATTCCTCTCCCAGAGGTCGACCTGCGAACCATGGCGAGCAAACTCTGTCCGGGACTGCACCTGGCGGGGGAACTGCTGGACATCGACGGAGTGACCGGCGGCTTCAATTTCCAATCCTGCTGGACCACCGGATATCTGGCCGGCCTGGGGCTGGCCGGCGATCCCTCGAACCCCGGACCCGAGGACCTGTCATGACAGCCGACCCACCCAAACTGAAGATCCTGTTTTTGTGCACCGGCAACTCCTGCCGCAGCCAGATGGCCGAAGGGTGGGCCAGGGCCCTCTGGCCGGACACCCTCGAAGCCTGGTCGGCGGGCGTGGAAGTCCACGGCATGAACGAACGGGCGGTCCGGGTGATGGGCGAGGCCGGGATCGATATCTCCGGCCACGAGTCCCAGCTGGTGGACGATCTGCTGCACATTCCCTTCGACTTCGTGGTCACCGTGTGTGACAACGCCCGGGAAAGCTGCCCGGTTTTTCCCGGGAAGGCCATCGTGGTCCATCACTCCTTCGCGGACCCGCCCCGGCTGGCCCGGAATGCGCGGACCGAACAGGAGGCCCTGGACCATTACCGCCGGGTCCGGGACGAAATCCGGGAGTTCGTGGCCGACATCCAAGGCCAGCTGCCGGCTTGACAGGGTTTTACTTCTGAATGATTCTTGGCTCCACCATGGCCAACCTCCACCCACATCGCCCCCTTTTTTCGGCTCGGAATCCACGGGCTCTTCTGGCCGGTGTGTTCCTGCTGCTTGTGATGTGGCAGGTCCCCGCATTTGCTGTTCCCAAGACCGATGTCATCACGCTGATCAGCGGCGACATCATCACCTGCGAGATCAAGGAAATGGTCCGGGGAAAGGTACGGGCCAAGACCGATCACATGGGCACGGTCTCCATCGAATGGGACAAGATTGCCCACATCGTCAGTAATTACTGGTTTTTGGTGTCCCTGAAGGACGGCTCCCTGATCTATGGCCAGATGTCCGAGTCCAACGAGGATGGCAGCCTGGTGGTCGACTCTCAGAACAGGTCGATGACCATTCCCATGAACACCATCGTGGAGATCCAGCCTGTCCGGTACGACCTGTGGGACAGATTCGACATGTCCGCGGCCTTCGGCTTCAACTGGAACAAGGGCAGCCAGGTGCTCCAGTCCAACCTGGACGCCGGCCTCAAATACAAGGGGTCGCTCTACTCCTGGGGTGTGGACCTCAGCGCCATGGTGACCGACCGCGGGGAAGGGGAGATCACTCGCCGCAACGAGTTTGGTCTCTGGCTGGGACGGGAAATCAGTGGACGCCTGCACGGCACGGTCGACGGAGGATCTCAACGGAATGACGAGTTGGGCCTGCGCCAACGGCTGTCCGGCGGCCTCAACCTCGGTTATTTCCTGACGCGATCAAGCCACCTGGAATGGCAGACTCTGTTGGGCGCCAGCATCAACCGTGAGTGGGCCACCGACGACTCCGAGGCCTCCAACAACGCGGAGGGTCGCCTGGGCACACAATTTGTGCTTTTCTACTACGACAGCCCCAAATCGGACATCACCATTCAGGCGGATGCCTATCCCAACTTCACTGTCAAGGACCGCTGGCGCTTCGAAGGCAGCATTTCCGGCCGCCAGGAAATCATCTCGGATCTGTTCATCAGGCTGGAATACTACGAAAGCCGCGACTCGAAACCGCCGTCCGGGGCCAAGGCCACGTCTGACCGGGGAGTCGTCCTTTCTATCGAATGGACCAAGTAGGGCTGCCGGTCAGACCAACATTTCCTTCAGTTTTCCCCGGGCCCGAACCAGAACCCCCACCGCCTCGCGCACCTCTTCCGGCGATAGGCCGGCCGCCACCTGATGCATGGCCTCGCCCTCCTGGGCCATGATGCCGCGGATCCGTTCTTCCCCCTCATCCGTCAGTCCCAACAAGCGGGATCTCTTGTGGCCGGGATTGTCCCGGAACATGACCAGCCCTCGATCGGCCAGGGTGTTCATGGTGACCTGGACAAACTGGCGCGACACCCCCTGCTTGCGGGCCAGCTGGGGCGCCGTGCACTGACGCAGCTGACGGAGAGCCATCAACAGGCGCCGCTCCTGGGGAGTCAGGCCTTTGCGGGCCAGGATGGCTGCGGACACTCCTTCGAGGTCGTGGAACAAGCCCCGGGTCTGGGCGATGAGTTGATTCAGTTCCAGGATCGACTGGCGGCCGTCTTTGGCGGGCAAGGGGGCATTCACGGAAAATCCTCCTGCATATGGCGGGCAACGATTGACATCTTGGTTGTCATCCTACTTATGGCAATGTTGTTGTCAAGACGGGAATTCATGCTCCCGGGAGGAACCCTAGGCTGGTATACGAATCAGTATCAACCAAAACGGGGCCGCTCCCACCAGCAGCGTTACAATTACAGAGACTCGTAGAGTTTTAATTGATTCCTCCCAAGGATATCGAAATTGGTATTTTCCGAATGATCAAACGCCACCGATCATATACACTATAGGTTGTGCCTTGGAAATTGTGTCTGGGGTTGAAATGGCCCCGGACATCAAAAAACGGCTCCCCCGGGGGACCCGCTTTTGTTGGTTTTGTTATTTTTGCGGACTGATCCTGCGGACGGGATGCCTCTTCCTTGGCCGGACACAATTTCGAAGGCACAACCAAAAAGGAGCACTCGTGAAAATCGCCCTCATTCAGCAGCACGCCACGTCCGACCGCCAGGCCAACCTCCGCCGGGGCCTGGTCGCAGCCAGAGAGGCCGCCGACAAGGGAGCCCAGGTCATCTGCTTCGCCGAACTGGCCTTCGACCGCTTTCTGCCCCAGGTCCAGGCCACACCGGAATTGCTGTCCCGGGCTGAAACTATCCCCGGGCCCACCACCGAAGCCTTTCGGGAATTGGCAATTGACAAGAAAATTGTCATTATTCCAAATCTCTTTGAACTTGATGGCGGACAGACGTTTGACTCAACTCCAGTGATCAATACCGACGGAACCATCCTTGGCGTCACGCGAATGGTCCACATCACCGAATACGAATATTTCCACGAGCAGGGTTACTACACTCCAGGTGACAAGGGAATTGTCATTCATGAAACCCGCTACGGGAAAATCGGCGTGGCCATCTGCTACGACCGTCATTATCCCGAATACATGCGGGCCCTGGCGGTCGCCGGAGCCGAACTCGTGGTCGTACCCCAGGCCGGGTCGGTCGGGGAATGGCCCGCAGGCCTCTACGAAGCCGAATTGCAGGTGGCGGCGTTCCAGAATGGGTATTTTACCGCCCTGTGCAACCGGGTGGGCGAGGAGGAACATCTGACCTTCGCGGGCGAAAGCTTCGTCTGCGGCCCCGATGGCCGGGTGCTGGCCCGCGCGGCCGAGGGGCGGGACGAGATCCTGTATTGCGACATCGATCTGGCCGAGGTTGAAATATCCCATGCACGACGGCTGTTCATGAGGGATCGGCGGCCGGAATTGTACGGGAAATGGCTGGGGCGATCCTGATTCCAGCTCTCCCGCTCAGGGATTGGAATCGTGGATGCCTTCAGTGACAACGAAGTTGTCAAAATAGGCGTAGACCGTGGTGAGATTCCCCTCGCTGTCCACGGGGGCCCAGTCCACGGAGGCACCTCCATGGAAGGTCGAAAACAGGAACGTCCGGATATCGGATCTCTCCCCGCCCACCCCCCGTAAAAAATTTTGGGAAGTCTCGAGGATTTCCCTGCCGTCGACCAAAACCCGAGTCCAACCGTTCGCCTGGCCGGGATCATTGAGATGGACCTGATAGACCACATGGTGCCAACGGCCCGGCACGAACACGTGCTTGGGCGAAGAATATACCCGCCTGTATTTTTTTCCGGGATCCTGACCGTAGAGATAGGAGGCCAGCCGCCCATCCTCCTTGAAGACCAGGCGAGCGCTCCAGTTCTCGGGCTTTGCTTTCTGGCCCCCGGTGACGGGAATCAGCGGCCCGAATCCGTGCAGCTTGCCCCCTTTGACGAACTGGAAAGCTTCGTCGAACCGGACATCGTACGATAGCGTGGCGGAAGTACATGTGGCGGGCAGATGATGAACCTTGGTGACCCGATGGCTACCCTGTTCGTATCCGATATACGCCACGCGGATCGCGTCCGAACCGTCCGGCCCCTGCCTTTTGGCCAGATCGACTTCCGCCTGAACCAGCAGTTCGACGGCCAGGCCGGATTCATTGTCGGTATCGAAATCCTCCCTCATCAACACCGTGGGCTCGCCTCGCGACATGGCCCCAACGACGGAAACCGACAAACTTCCCCAAATACAGGTCCATAGAAAAAATTGGCGACTGGTGAACAAATCCACTCCTTGGGGCCGGGCCCTCACAGCCTCCGCCGCGCCACCACCAGCAACGCGCTGCCCAGGTTCATGACTCCCAGCAGGCTTTCCTTTATTTGGGCGCCGATTCCCGCCGCGCCTTTTTCCACTCCGCTGCCGCTGGCGGTGGTCATCTCCAGGATATCGAAACCCACCGTGGTCAACAGGACGCGGAGCGCTTCGGATGAAAACATATTCAGGTGCTGGTCGGGATCCAGCATGTCCCACTTGGCTCCCTGGATCCGGCACCGCAGGGAACGCGTGTTCGGGGTCTGCAGCATCAGCAGACCGCCGGGGCGCAGGAGTTCGCGGCAGTTTTCCACCGCGGTCAGCGGTGTCAGAACGTGTTCGAGGACATCCAGGGCCATGATTCCATCATAAGCCGTTCCGGTGGGTTCCTGGGTCTGGATGTCCCCGGTGATGATCCGGGCCGTGGGATTGTTCTTGCGGGCCCGGGCCGCAAGTTCACCCGAGAGTTCGATGGCATCGGCCCGCCAGCCGCGGCGCCATGCCTCCTGCAGGAGTATTCCCGGGCCGCAGCCGATCTCCAGCAGGCGGCCCCACTGGTGACCGGTCCCCAGTCGCCTTTCCAGGCGTTTGAGGCGTTTGGTGAAATATCCCCGGCGCTGGTCGTCCTGTCTTTCCAGGCGATCCACCACCTCGGCTCCCTCGAAACACGAATTGAGTTCCCGGATCGGGTAGGGATGGACAAACAAACACCGACACATGGGACAGTTGATGTACTGAGCCCTGCCGGCGGGCAGGAATTTCAATCCCTTGCCGTTGGTGCATATCCTGCAGATCATGCCTATTCCCCTGCTTCCATAAGGCAGGTTACCACAATAGCATCAATCGGTCAGGGCAAAGGAACGGGTTCCTTGCGGCTTTCCCGCCACCAGGAATTCGACCGTGTGATTCTCCCGGAAATAACCGCCGAGCTCATTCGACCGCTCTTGGTTCGGGCACAAAAAATCGCCAGCACCTTCCGAATCGAATTCGGAATGTCGGTGCTGGCGTAATATCCGCGACACACCCCTCGGGTATGCCGGCCTATTCTCCAGGCCGCAGGTTGGCGCTACTTCTGGAAGGCCAGCCCTTTGGGCGCAAAATACGAATAGATCATCGGAGTGAAGAACCCGTCTTTCACCCGCTTGGCTTCCATGATGATGTTGTAGGCCTCGGTCTTGGTCTCCACATCCATGATGATGATGAACTCCACGTTGGTTTCATCGTTGACCAGGCCGGCGGAAATCACCAGTCCCTCCATGGCGGCTTTCCGGATGTTCTCGATGACCTGCATCCGCACGTCCATTCCCTCTTCGGAGTTCTGGGATTTCCAGTTGGGACCCTTCTGCACCATGACTATGTGGTACATCTGCATGGTCTGTTTCTTGGGAGCCACTTCGTCGACGGGATTCTGGGCCAAGGCCATCCCATACGAGGCCAAAATGGCCAGAATCATCAACAACATTATCGAGCGCTTCATGATCTACCCCTGATTGCAAAGTGAAAGGAGCCAGCCGAATCCGGGACAATTTAGCACAATTCCGGAAACGGCAACAGGGAATTAGAACCCTGGTCATTCCTCTAAGTTCCCCGATTTGCCCTCAAAATCCGGCCCGAATGATGCAACTCCTGAGGCAGAGGAAGCGCCCACGAATCCCTGCGGGGAATCGGCAACACAGGAGAAGAACTCATGAGGAAGCATATACCAAACATCATTCTGGGTCTCCTGCTCGTGTGGCCGGCCGCGGCCCTGGCGGTCGACTCCATTGCCGTGAGCGGAACTGCAGACTGCACGGGCTGGAATACGGACGTGGAAATCACCTTCCGTCCCGGAGCTGATATGGTACGTCTGAGCTACGTCGTGGCCCTGAACGGACCCAATGGGAACGAACTGGAACGATACGAATTCGATGAGTGGCTCGACGTCCCCGCCGCCGCCGTCGCCGTTTTTTCCTATAGCGGATCCTGGAGTACCGAACTTGCGGACGGGGCCTACGACATGGCCTGCGACGTCCTGGTGCTGGATCTCGTCCCCGACGCGGAAAACAGATTCGAGGGTGATTTCACCGCCGTAATCGAGTGCGGCGACACTCCCACCGTGACGAAAATCTGTCCTCGCGGGGCCTGGTTCTGGAGGAGCCATCCCGCCGACTGGCCGGTCACCAGCCTGGAACTGGGAGCGGATTACCTGGACCAGACCGCCCTGCTCGACATTCTGTTTCGCTATTCGCGTGGCGACATGACCGTTCTTTTGGCCAAGGCCCTCATTTCTGCCAAGCTGAACCTGGCCGGCGGCGCGGGCCACAGCCACAACATCCTGGACGTCATTCCCGAGGCCAACGCCTATCTGATCACCCATCCGGTCGGCAGCAGGCCCCGCCGGACCGGCCGCAGGTCCGCCATATCCCTGGTGATGTCGCTGGTCCGGTACAATCACCGACGGTGCGAGGATCCCAACGGCGAGGAAGACGACTCCTTCAACGCCGGCACGGCCAAACCCGGAACCGGTGATTACGACAAGGCCGCCGCCATTGAGGTCATGTCCCTGGGTACCCTGAAAGCCCTGTACCGATAGATCAAGCCTGTCTCCCCATGGAAAGAAGCCGCCGATAAAGGCGGCTTCTTTCATTGAGCTCGGGAAATACCCACCCGGCCAGGCTCTATTTCTCCCCACCCCACCGCATCTGGAAGCTGACACTGATCTGATCGAAATCCGAACCCAGACGTGTGGCCAATCCATCGATGTAAAGCACGTTCATGCTGTATCTTGTGGCCAGGGGCAACGAAACGATGGCCGCCCAGCGCGTGTTCTTCTTGTAGCTGTTGGTGTACACCCCGTTCGAAGTGGTTTTCCCACCCCGGGAGAGCCCACCCCCCAGCCCGAACCAGAAGCCGCGGCGGGCTTGATAGATGAAGTTGAGCTGGAAGCTGTAGAGCGGATCCTGGGTGACTATCGATCCTCCGAAAAAATCCGGGTTTTTGGTGTAAAGCCACGCGTCGACCATGCCTTCTATGGTCAGGCGGCCCATCTTCTGGGCCAACCCCACTCGGGGCCGAAACGCCCAGCGGTTCTGCCCCAGGTTAATCAAGTATTGGGAATCGTACTGCCCCAGGGGAATCACGGCCTTCAGACTGGCCCCCAACACGGTGTTGTTGGTGTAGGCCTTCATCTCGCTCATGGAGATAGCCGGCGCGCCAAAAAAATTGACGGCCAGCTGAACCTGCGGATCCGAAAATCCCGAGCGCGTAGCATCGACATAATCTCCGTCGAGGAATCCGTTCCAGTGGCCCCAGGCGTAGGGCACGGCCGCGGTCAGCTTGGCCGACGCTCCCCAGATCCCCAGGGTGCGGACATAGGCCGCGACCACATTGCTCACCCGTCCCTGCGCTTCGGTGATGGTGGTCGCCTGGTCAAAAAGCACTTCGCCGGTGGAATATCCGTAGGCCAGAGCTGCAAAGTTCATCCCCACCGGGGCCTGCGAAAAGGCCCGTGGTTCCAGATCCTGGGCCGAGGCCGCGGAAGCCAGGACCAGGAGGGAAAGAACAGCCAGCAGAAGGACGCGATTCATCAGATGCCTCCGGGAAATAGAAATCGTATCGCTTCGGGAAACCGTTGCGCCCAGAAGGACTCGTTGTGGCGGTGCCCTTCGCCTTCGACCACCAGCAGGTCCCAACCGCCGACAAAACCCTGTTCGGTCAGAGTATCCTTCAACCGGCGCAAGCTGTCGATGTTATCGTCGACTCCGTTGGTGTCCTTGTCCTTAAGGTTGCCCCCCTCGCGGGTGCCCATGTCCACGTAGAGCATGATGTCGGTCTTGGTGCGGTCCGCGATCATATCCGGCAGCCGGCCGCCCGCATACATGATCGAAGGGGAGAAGGAACCACAGCGGCCGAACACGTCGGGATGGGTGTAGGCGCCATACAGCGTCATCAGGCCGCCGAAGGACGATCCGGCGAGCCCCGTGTTTTCCGGGCCGGTGAGGGTACGGTAGTTCTCATCGATATAGGGCAGCAGGACATCGATCCAGGCCTGGAGATGTTTCCCGCCGCCGCCGCCGGACTCGCGGCTCGAACTGTACCAGGGCGTGTATTCGTGGCCGCGCCGATCCCCGCCGTTGGCCACCGCGACAACGATCAGGGGCGCGACCACCTGCGCGGGTATCAGTTCTTCCAGCGTTTCGTCGACCTTCCACTCGCCAGCGAAACTGGTGGCGTCGTCGAAGACATTCTGGCCGTCCATCATGTAGAGCACGGGATAGCGCTTACCTGGGTTGGTTTCGTATCCCGGCGGCAAATAAACCCAGACGCGGCGGCCGTCCAGGAAATCAGGCACCTCGACCAGGGTGATGTCGCCCGTCAGGGTCGACCGGCGAGTCTCGCCCTGCGCCCACCCGGTCACCGCCAGATCGAGGACCTCCGGGCTGGCGACCCGGTGCAGGCGGTTCTGGATCTCCTGGCCCTGGGGCCCTTTTTCGACATGTTCCCAGCCACCCAGGGTGAATTTGAACTGGATAGACTGGCCCTCGTTCAGGGGAAGTACGATTTCCCAGAGATGGGCGCCCTTTTTTTCCAGCTGGAAATCCGGATCACCCGGCTGCCACGACTGGAAGTCGCCGGCAATGAAGACCACGGCATCATCGGGAGTGGATTCAGGAACGGTCACCCGGAAGGTGACGTTGACCTCGGCGCGAGTCAGTCCAGCCACAAGGACCAGCAGGACAGCGCAACCCAAAAAGGCGCTCAAGGATTTCATGAATCGGTGTCCCCGAAGGAATAGAGGAATGCATTGATCGCGCGACAATAATACACGGCAGGGGTGGCAGATCACAACACCGGGAAGATCCGGGAGGGGAAAAAACCGGCAGGAGAATCGGTTACAGGTTCAGGGCCACCATGGGCAGGGCCACGCAGATGGTCATGAAGCCCAGAAACAACAGGCTCCAGACGCCGGCCTTGAGGCAGATATCCTTGAAGCAGAGTTTGTCCTGTTTTTGGGTCTTGGTCTTGGTCTTGGTCTCGTTCATGTTTTCTCCTGCAGGGTGGGTGGAGGAACGGATTCTCCTTGTCTTTAAATCCTACCAATTTTATGGGCTTGAATCAACAACTGAGTATTCTATATCAAGAATGATATCCGTTCTCGATTCGAGGCGGGATCATTCCTTCCAACCGTCCCGGTATTCGGCCTGGTTTCATTCAGGAAAAGTCACTCCCACCAGGTCCATGACGTATTCTATGAGTATGGGTCGGGGACCCTCCTGAATCTCCGGCGGACTGGCCACGTGGCGTTCGATAGCGGAGACCGGGCCCCAATCGGGAGCATAGAACGTGGTGCCGTAATTATAGGGGAAGAAGGTGCCGAGAATATCCCCGTCTTCGTTCGTAATCTCCTGCTCACCGAAATCCATCAGGTACATGCATTCCAGCACGTTTTCGAAGGTGCGTCCCCCCACCGAGCGCTCGCCCACGGACCAGATCCGCCCGTGGAGCCAGATGTCATCGGCCAGGGCCGGAACCAGTTGCAGCGAAAATTCCGAACCTACCGACAGGTCGCCTTCCAGATAGACCCAGCTGTGGTTCGTGTCGACGTCCGCATATCCGTAATAGCCCGAGTCCTCAAAGGCGAAAGCGTATCCGCCCAGGAAAAAAGGTGGCCCGATATCCTCGAGGGACTTGGCCTCCAGCCCGTAGCGGGATTCAAGCGCCGGTCGCAGGTCGGGGCGGGCCCGGGCGATCATCGCCAGCGCCGGATCCACACCGGACCGCGTGACGCGAACGGGAGCCGCCGGAACATCAGGCATCTCCAGGTAAAATGTCTGGACGACGTTCTGCCCTTCGGCCCCCGATTGCGTGGTCACCATTCCATCCAGGGCGATGCGGTAAAGGCCCTCTCCCATTACAGCAACATCTCCCTGGATAGGGATCTGGAGTGCCGCATGGAGCTCTTCCATGGTGGGGATTTCGTTTTCCTTGACCGGATTATCCGGGGCCGGTACGACATCCAGATACTCCAGGTCGAAGGTCCAGGCGGTGCCGTCGGCATGGGGCCAGATGTTGGCCATGGTCGGGACAGGCGCCTCGTCACCGGGGCAGTTGACACACTCGTCCTCGTCGTTGCAGGCGGAAACCAGGCAAAGGGAGCCGGTCAGAAAAACCGCCAACAGAATTTTTTTCGACATGGGATCCGCCTTCATTCTGGGCCTCGATTGCCGTCCCGATCCGACACCACCGTGGTTTCGATCTTCCACGTTCCGGGTTCCCAATCACCTTCGACCACCTTGATCTCCAGGTCGTCGTCGAACACGAACTCCGTCACGCGAAAGTCGCCCTCGCGGTAGCCGTAACCGTCCCCGTCGTCTTCGTACAAAAAGCCTGTGGCCCGGCCGTCCCGCCCGGGATTGACCAGCAGTTCCAACTCATCCAGCGGGCGTTGGTCCGACCATTGCATGATCGGCCCCAATGGTAGCACCGCCCCTTCGCGCAGGTAAAGATCAGGAAGGTCGGAATCGTCCAGGTCTCCCTCGACAAGACTCACCTTCACCCAGTTTCCTGCCGGCAGCACTGGCACGGGCTTTTCCCCCGGCCCGGTGTTGCAGGCGACCAGGAGATCGTTTCCCAAGAGGAAAGAATCATCTTCAGTACGCAGGGCGAGGTCGGCCGGATCCAGGAAGAACAGCGGTCGCACCGGCGGCAGACCCGTCTTGGCCGCTTCCCGCATCAATGAATACAGATACGGCAGCAGGCGGTACCGCCGTTGCAGAGCCAGACGACAGGTCTTTTCCACCTCGCCGCCGAACGACCACGGCTCCTTGTCGATGTTGCCCTTGCCAGTGTGGCCACGCGCGAATGGCTGCAGGGCGCCGATGCCCATCCAGCGGGCGAACATCTCCCCGGTGCCACCCCCCGCGAAACCGCCGATGTCCGGCCCCGACAGCGGCTGCCCCGACAGGCCCAGGTTCAGCACCATGCTCACCGAGTAATCCACGTGGGCCCAGCTGGCGGTGTTGTCGCCGGTCCAGCAGGCGGCCCAGCGCTGGCCGCCGAGGTGGTTGGCCCGCGATAACACAAAAGGCCTTTGCCGGGGACGGGAACGCTGCACGCCTTCCCAGGTCGCCCGGGCCATCAGCATCCCGTACACGTTGTGATAGCGGGCGTGGGGACCCGGCCCACCCAGTTCGGGGTCGGCGCGATGACGGTTGTTCCGGGGCATCGTCTTGGAGTCGACGTTGAAGACCGCCGGTTCGTTCATGTCGTTCCAGATGCCGTCGATGCCCTGCGAAAGGAACTGCCCGTAGAGGCCGCCCCACCATTGGCGCACCTGGCTCATGGTGAAATCGGGGAACACGCAGCGGCCCGGCCACACCGAGCCTACGAAAGGCGCTCCGGCGGCGGTCTGCACCCAGGCGTCGATGGCGTCGCCCGAATCGTAGACGTGATAGCCCATCTCCATCTTGATGCCCGGATCGATGATCGCCACGGTGTGGAAACCCTGACCGTGCAGTTCGGCGTTCAGCCCGCGCATGTCGGAAAAACTCCAGTCGTCGACCGTGAAGCTGCGAAACTCATCCATGTAGTCGATGTCGTACCAGATGACGTCGCAGGGAATGTCCCGCTCACGGAAGCCGGCGGCGATCTCGCGCACACGATCGTCAGGAGTGTAGGAGTACCGGCATTGGTGATACCCCAGGGCCCAGCGTGGCGGCAGGGGCATGGTGCCGGTCAGGCGGGCCAGCTCGCGGACCACCTCCTGCGGCGACTTCCCTTCGATGATGATCACCGGATATTCGGCACCGTCGGCCTCGAAGCGGATGCCCTGACTCAAGTCGATCAGGCAGCGGTTGGGGGTGTCGGCGATCACGCCGAAACTGGAGCCGTCGGCGCGGACGGCCAGCACCCAGGGATGGGATTGGTACAGGTTGGCGGCGTCGCCGCCCCAGCCGTAGGCGTCGAAATTCCAGGCCACGGTGCGAGTGCCGTTTCGGCGCAGCGGGCCGGGCACCTCACCGGTGCCGTAGAGGTCGGTGCCATTGGCGATACCGAGGAAGACCGAGGTCCGCCCCTGGATCCTGGTGAATTCGGGGGTCAGGTCCCAGTCCTCCGGCACACGGCCCGTCCCTTCCAGCGGCTCCTTCAGGCAGAGCGACGGCAGCGCTCCGTTCCGGGCTTCGGGCGACGCGTGAAATCGCACAATTCCCTCGCCCACACTTTCACCGATCGGATCTGCCGCCAGTGCGGATCCACACCCCAGGCAAAAGGCAAATGCAACGCCCCACCCCATCGATTCACGGATGCCACGCTGGGCTTTCATGCCTTCCCTTCCCGTTCCAGCCAGTCGAATTTTGATCCGGATACTATTCTAACCCATTCGAAACGGGTTGGCCCGGGCAATCCAGGTGATTTTTGTGTATCATGGGGAACCATATGATTCCCCCCCCGACAGGGACGATTTTCCAACACTGCCCGGTGCAGGAGTACACATGGACGCAGGCAAATCCCTGGCTCATTACGAAATCCTCGCCAAGATCGGCGTCGGAGGCATGGGTGAAGTCTACCGGGCGCGCGACACCAAACTCGACCGCGAAGTCGCCCTGAAACTTTTGCCCGATGCCTTCACCCGGGATCCCGACCGCCACACCCGCTTCCACCGGGAAGCCCAAGCCCTGGCCGCCTTTTCGCACCCCCACGTGGCGGGCATCCACAACATCGAAGAAGAAGACGGCCAGCACTTCCTGGTGATGGAACTGGCCGAGGGCGAAGATCTGTCCGACCGGTTGACCAGGGGTGCCATCACGCCGAAAACCGCCCTGCAGATCGCCAGCCAGATCGCCCTGGCCCTCGAAGCCGCCCAAGAGAAGGGCATCGTTCACCGCGACCTGAAGCCAGCCAACATCAAGGTCACCGAAGAGGACCAGGTGAAGATCCTGGATTTCGGGCTGGCCAAGATGGTCGCCGACGAAACCACGACCGACACCCTGGCCCTGGGCGATTCGCCCACCATGACCTCGAACATGACCCGCGAAGGCGTGATCCTCGGCACGGCGGCCTACATGAGTCCCGAACAGGCCCGAGGCAAGTCCCTGGACAAGCGCACCGACATCTGGGCCTTCGGCTGCGTGCTGTACGAAATGCTCACCGGCCGGCCGGCCTTCCCGGGCGATACCGTTTCGGACATCCTGGCGGGCATCATCAAATCGGACCCCGACTGGAAACTGCTGCCGGCCGATCTGCACCCCAGCGTCACCATGCTGCTGCACCGGTGCCTGAAGAAGAACCCGCGCCAGCGGCTGCATGACATCGCCGACGCGCGCATTGTCCTGGATGACGTGATGAGCGGCACCGATTCGGGGATCGCCACGGCACTCGGGACCCAAAAGTCCAATCGTGGTCTTCCCGTTTGGGTGGGCGTCTTGGGCATGCTGGCCATCGTCGGGTTGACGGCCAAGCTGTTCCTGGCGGAATCCCCCGAAGAGCCGTCTCCCGTACGGCTGTCGACCCTGACCTTCAGCGGCCAGGACTGGTCCCCCGACGCCTCGCCGGACGGCGATCTGGTGACCTTTACCTCGAACCGCGATGGCATCCCCCGCATCTGGTTGAAACAGTTGGCCAGCGGCAGCGAAGTGCCGCTCACCGACGGGTCGGACGACCAGGCACGCTTCTCCCCTGACGGTTCCCAGATCCTTTTCGTCCACGACGAACAAAACATCCGCCATCTCTACCGCACCCCCGTTCTGGGTGGCCAGCCGCGCAAGGTCATGGAAAACGTTACCGAAGCGGACTGGTCCCCTGACGGAACCGAGGTCGCTTTCCTGAGGATGTCCCAGCAGGCGGCCACCAATGCCTTCAATTTGGGGATCGCCGATGTCCAGACAGGTACCGAAAGAATCCTGCTCACCGTGGACAATCGGTTGTGTTACGGGGTTCGCTGGTCGCCGGACGGACGCTGGATACTCATGACCGAAAATGCCCTCAGCGGAAATCTGGTTGCCGCCGGGCAGCTTGATCTGGTGGACGTCGAAACCGGGGACATCCGGCAACTGCCCATTACCGACCTGACCGGTTCGCTCACCGCCGCCGACTGGGCACCCGATGGAAAATCATTCCTGGTGGGCAAGACCCAGGAACTGCTGTCGCACATCATCGGCCGGCCCGGTCTGATCATGGAGTATTTCATCGAGACGGAAACAACCCGGCCATTGTTCTGGTCCCACTTCCGGACCCCGCAGGGCGGCTGGGGATTCGCGACCATTGCGGTGTTGAACGACCACCAGGTCGTTGTCGAGGGGTTCAAGCGCAACGCCATATTGCAGGAATTCCCCTGGCCCGGCACCGAAGACCCCGGTGGTACCGCCACACCCCGAATCCTCACCACCAGTATCGGTTTCGACCGGCAGCCGGTCTATTCACCGGACGGGAAGCATGTCCTGTTTTCCTCGAACCGGGCGGGCAACATCGACTTGTGGTTGGTGGAAAGGGCCACGGGAGATTTGCGCCAGTTGACCGACGACCCCGCTCATGACTGGGACCCCGCCTTTTCACCGGACAATGAACACATCCTGTGGAGTTCCAACCGCGGTGGCCACATGGAAGTCTGGATTTCCAACCTTGACGGCAGCGGCGCCAGGCAGGTCACCCAGGATGGTGAGGACGCAGAAAATCCGACCATGACTCCGGACGGCCAGTGGATCATCTATGCCAGCGCCAATGACGAAAAAATCGGGCTGTGGAAAATCCGGCCCGACGGCACCGACGCGGTTCATCTTCACGAAGGAACCGACCTCATTCCCGAGGTTTCGCCCGACGGCCGCTACGTCCTGTTTTCCGTCATCCGCAGCCTCGATTACGTGATCAAGGTGGTGGACATCCACTCCGGTGAAGTCGTGCCCTTTGAAATCGAAATGTTACTGACCCAGCGCAACCAGGATGTGGTCTATGGTCGCGCCCGCTGGACTCCCGACGGCAGCGGCATTGTCTACATAGGGCAGGACCCCGCTGGAAGAAGCGGCATCTACGTGCAGGATTTCACCCCCGGCCAGAACACGCACGCCACCCGGCGACAGGTGGCCGGGTTCTCCATGCTGTATTCCAGTGAATCCCTGGGCGTTGCCCCGGACGGCAAGAGCCTCGTGGTCTCCACGATATTCAACCGGCAGACCCTCCAGATGGCCGACCTGCTGCAACTGGAGAACTGGCGCTGACGAACAAGGGCCCCCGGGGGCCCTTCATCCATCTCTTGAAAAATCCGGAGACTATTTAAGCAGCAGCAGCGGCCGCGTGTCGCCCTGACCCGATCCCGCCCCCAAGACCCGGCAGAAGTAGGCCCCGCTGGGCACCCGGCCACCGGTATTTCCCGTTCCGTCCCACCGCACCTGATGGCTGCCCGCGGTGCGGTCGTCACTCAGCAGCGTGCGAACCAGCTGCCCGTCGACCGCGTAGATCTCCACGCGCACCGGCCCCGAGCGGGTCAGGGAAAAATCGATGGTGGTGGTCGGATTGAAGGGGTTGGGATAGATGTTGGCGATGCTGGCCACCGGACCAATCCCCGGCAGGCCGTCTTCGACACCCGCCACGACACCCTCGAAGAGATAGGCCACGAATTCGGGACGGTCGATGAACGGATTCCGGTTGCCCTGATAGGAGTGGACCACGTCGTTGCGATTGCGTTCCCGGCCGTCCACGGGGTCGTCGTAGTGCCACTGGATCAGCGTCTGCAACAGGCCCATATGGGCCACGGCGGCGTTGTCCGACACCACCACGATCAGGCTGGGGTTGTCGGTCAGGATGAGGTCCGGCTCCGCGCCCTCATTCCCTTCGTAACGGATGTCGGCGTAGAACTGGGCCCGGGCCACGTCGCCCCGCCTGCCGATCCAGGTTTCCCAGATCGAACTGGTCCGCAGGTTCACCCCGACCTGGCCGTTGTAGTCATCCGTCGGGTAGCTGGAGCAGCCGGCGGTGCAGTTGTCGAAAATGTTGTTGCTGCGTGAGGTGTTGTAACCGTCGTCGCAGAGCATCAGCATGTGGCAGTCCGAATAGGGTTTGTTCGACGACCTGTCATCGGGAAAACCGTAGCTCTTGGGCCAGGTATGCTCGCGGTTGTACTCGTTGTTGCCGGCGCCGTGCTTGATAAAGGTCCGGTTCCGGTACACGTCGATGATACGCTCGCAGTCGTTGGGGTCCTCGTCGGCCAGCTCGAGCACGTTCCAGGTGTCGGTCGAGGACGAGGTGTAGGGGATCTTGATGTGCCCGTCGATGATGTCGTGCAGGGTGGCGCGAATGGTGGCCGCATCGGTAAAATTCACCGAGTCGTAGTATCCAGAGGGCGCATCGGCGAGCGCGCCCGTCGAGACCGATACCCACAGGGCGGCCAGGATTATCCAGGCGGGAATCCGGGGCGGGGGCGATGTTCTGATCCTTGGCCGCACTTGGATCCCTTCCATTCCCATCCCCCGGGAAAAACTTCCCCTGTATGTTACAAGATATCAATTATAACACTTTTCCCATCATTAATTAAAAAATAATGAACCCTGCCTCCCGAGGAAAGCGGAGTCCCGATAGAATTCCACGATCATATTTTTATGAATATTCTTCGGTCGTAAAGCACCCAGAGGATCGCCAGCCACAATCCCACGGTCAGCAGGGCAAAAAGGACCGAGCCGTTCACCGGCCCGGCCAGCGGAACCAGGATTTCCTGGTAGACCCAGCTATTCAGACTCACCGACTGGCCGGCAGGCCCGGCCACCTTCACCATGACCAGGATCCGCGCGAGAAGGCCCGATCCCACGAAGGCCACCAGGGGGTTGCTGCCGAAGACCACCGCGGGCAGCGTTCCCCGGCGCCAGCCCCTCACGTCGATCATCCAGGAGGAAACCGCCAGGGCCACCAGGGCCAGGCCGCCGGTGATCACGACATAGCTTACGGTCCACAACTGTTTGTTCACCGGTTCCAGGCGGCAGACCACCAGACCGACCACCGTCCCGATCGCTCCCACCCTGACCAGGGTGCGCAGCTTGGCCTCCAGAGGCCGCGGCCCGCGGATGAATTCTCCCGCAAAAAATCCGGCCAGGGTCGTGACCACGGCCGGAAGCGTGGACACCAGGCCCTCCGGATCAAAAGCCAGCCCACCCACCCGGTACAGGTGGGCTTCGCCCAGCACGGCCAGGTCCACCCAGCGGACAAAATTGTCTTCCAGGGCAAAACTACCCGCTCCCCACCCGGCAACCAGGGGCAGACGCATCAGAAGTTCGTACAGAACCAGGAAACCCGCGGCAACCAGGATCCGGTCCCGGTTGCGGCTGGTCAGGACCACCGTCATCCCCGCCGCCAGGTAACACAGGGCGATGCGCTGCAGCACGCCGGGAATGCGCAGCCCTGACAGACTATCGGGCTGATTGAAGGGGAATCCGTTGAGCAGCAGACCGCAGGCAAAGATGATCACCGCTCGGGACAGGATCTTGCGGACCAGACCGCCAACCGAAGCGCCGGCCTGCTGTCGTCGGGCGAAGCTGAGCGACATCGCCACGCCCACGATGAACAGAAAAAAGGGAAACACCAGGTCGGTCGGTGTCAGACCGTGCCAGGCCGCGTGGCGCAGGGGAGGATGGATGTGGGCCCAAGAACCCGGGTTGTTGACGAGTATCATCAAGGCGACCGTCAGGCCGCGGAAAACGTCCAGGGATACCAGTCGCTCATGTCCGCCGCCGACTATTCGGGCTCCAACCGGGAGTGGGACCCATCACAATAGGGGCCGCCATCGTTGCGCTTGCAAGCACACAGGGCCACTGTTTTTTCCTCTGCCAATTGGAACATCTGGGGACTGAAGGAGGTGGCGCGGTGCGCGCCGTCACAGAAGGGATGGGTTTTCGACTCACCGCAGGCACAGAAGGCGTACTGCCCGGCCGGGAGTTCCAGAACGACCGGCTTGCGGCCTACGATCTTGGGTTTCTCCATATTGGTATCCTTTCTCGATCAACCCAGGGTTATGGGTTCAAGAAAAGACAATTTCAGAACTTCGGCAACGCCTCCCGGGGAATTAACCTCCACGGATACAATCATTTCACCATGGTCATGCGTCTGGTGCGGGAAAAATCCGCTGTTTCCAGGTTGTAGAAATACACCCCGGCGGCCACCGTCCGGCCCGATTCATCCACTCCGTTCCACCTGGCCTGGTGGCTTCCCGCGGTCATCTCCAGATCATCGATCAGGGTCCGGACCAGGCGGCCGGACACGTCGAATATCCGCAGCCTCACAGGTCCCGCGGCTGCCAGATTGAATCCGATCTTCGTGGCCGGGTTGAAGGGATTCGGATAATTCTGGTCCAGGGCGACCCCCGCGCGGGGCAATCCGTCTTCCGGCACCGGGCTGACCGAGGTGAAGGGTTCGTCCAGGTAATTTTCCAGGATGAACTCCACGTTCTGCCGCAAAATGTCGTGGTCCATCCGGTAGGGACGGCCCGACAGGACCACGAACTGTCCGCCCGTCTCCCGGAAGGTGCCGCCGCCGGTGGGCGAAGCCCAGACCCCGGTTCCCCGGTCACCGCCAAAGCCGGCGGTGTCCTCGAACAACAGCGTGCTTTCGGGGCCGACTCCCGTGAAGAAGACATCGTTCCAGCTCTGGTCACCGATAAAGGGAATGTCGGACAACCCGGGCTCCACCGCGAGGTAATTGCCGAGATTCCCGCCCTCCTCCGCCCAGACCACGCCCAGGTAGGAGCTCAGTTCCAGACCTATGAACGTCCGGCTGCGCCGGGTCATCAACAGGAGATTGCCGCCGGCCTCCAGGTAGGAAAGGATCGGCGTCTCGGCCCACTTGGGCAGATCCCCGTTGTAATTGTTCCCGACCCAGATCACCGTCGAATATCCGCCGAGGACCGAAGCCGGCACCGCGTCGTAGCCGATCGGGCGCGGCAGGTTCTCGGGATAGCCGCTGTCCGGGGCAGAAAAGCAGTCCCAGAACGAGACCGGGTTGTCTCCCCAGAAAACGCTGTCGGCGTAGGCGCTGGCGATTTCCGCTCCGTAGGTATTCCAATCCACGCCGTTGACCAGCAGGATCCCCTTGTCGAAGGTGGGATTGGTGACCTCGGTCCGGACCTGTCGCAGAATCCAGCGGTCGGGATCCAGGATGACGTTTTCCGGCGTGCCGGAAACGGGCAGCACATACTCCTGGACCAGCTGGTCGTTCTCGACCGTGAAATCGATGTTGCCGGTGCTGGTGCCCACCCGCAACTGGATGGGCATGGTAAAGATATCCCCGTCGACGGGTTCCTGGGTGATGGTCACGGTGATCTCGTCCGCACCCGGCCCGGGGACCCAGCCATAGGCGTAGACCGGGTAGTACTCCCCGTAGATCCACTGCTGGAAAAAGGCCGTCAGATCGAGGCCGCTGACCGACTCCATCGCGGCCTGCAGGTCTTCGGTGGTGGCGCTGCCGTAGAGGTGGTTCTCGCGGTACAGGGCCAGGCCGGTGAAGAAATCCTCGTCGCCCACGACACCGCGCAGCATGTGCACGACCCAGCTGCCCTTGTTGTAGCTCAGGTTGCCGTTGAAGATGTTGTCGTTGACCGGGTCCTCCACGAAGATCGTCCCGGAACCGTAGTACGCGGCGATGTCCATGTACTGCTTGTAGGTCCCGACACCGTATTCCTGTTCGGCCCAGTAGGCCTCGCTCCAGGTCGCAAATCCCTCGTTGAGCCAGATGTGACCGAAGTCGTCGCAGGTGACCATGTCGCCCCACCACTGGTGCGCCAGTTCGTGGGAGATCAGGTCTTCGGAGTAGCCGCCCATGCTGGTGATGGTCTGGTGCTCCATCCCGCCGCCCCAGGTGAATTCGGCGTGCCCGTACTTCTCTTCCACAAAGGGATATTCCCCGTAGGCCTCGGCGAAGGTCCCGATCATCGGCACCGTCAGGGCGTAGTTCGACTCGACCACGCCTTCGTGGTCGGGGTAGATGAAGAACTGCACCTCCATGGGGTCGCCGCCTAGCAGGGGTGTGTACCAATCGCTGTAGGTGGTGTAGGGATGGATGGCCAGCGACACCAGATAGGTGGCGATGGGGTAGTTCGATTTCCAGTGGGTGGTGCGCGTGGCGCCGTTGTCCACGTCCGACACGACCAGGCCCTGGCTGGCGACGATCAGGTTGTCGGGAATCGTCACCTTGACGTCGACCGAATCAGCCTTGTCGCTGTTCAGGTCCTTGCAGGGCCACCATTCCCGAGCGCCGAAGGGTTCGCTCAGGGTCCAGATCATGTCCTGGCCGCTGTGGCTGCTCCAGCCGAAGGCCCCGCCGGAAGGATTGCCGCTATAGCTGACCGCCACGATCACCGTTTCGCCGGTGGCGTAGGTGCGGTCCAGGTTCACGATCAGCACGCCGCCGCTGCGGCTACTCGACACGCTGATGCCGCCGGCGGTGGTCGCGGTCACCGTCATGCCCGCAGACAGGTTCAGGTCCATGACCGCCAGAGAGGCACCGGTGACTTCCGCGGTCACCGTCACTGTCCCGGTCAGGATATGGGATACGGGATTCAGGTCCAGCTCCAGGCCGTAATGGTGGACGTCGTACAGGGCCTGATTGGGGGTCTTCGCAGCCTCGGCGGCCATCAGTCCCTTGACCAGCGCATTCTTGGTGGCGGCTTCCTGGTGGCGGTGCTCCAGGATCCGGGTGCGGTCAGCGGTTGGGTCGTCGGAGGAGGCGCCCTGCGCGGTCAGCGAGAACAGGACCATCATGATCACCAACAGGGCAGTCTGCAGAGGATGAGCGGAGGCCTTTGGGCGAAGGAACATGAACCTAACCCCGGGGTTGGAGAGTCGAACCTGAAGTTGCGCGCTTCTGCTTAATTATAGCACAAACGGCCGATTTAAGGTGATTTTCCGATTTCCGATATGATGATATGATCCCGATCGGCGTTTGCCAAGTTTCGCCGCCAAAGAAAGGTCCTCTCATGAGCTTTTTTCTCCTGATCCTGGTGCTCCTGATTCCCGCGACCACCACGCTGGCTGCGGAAGACATCCCCCGCGTTTCGCCGGTCCGCCCCGTGTCGACCTATTCCATCGTGGCCCGGGATCCCGACACCGGCGACCTGGGCGTGGCGGTCCAGTCCCACTGGTTCAGCGTGGGCGCCCTGGTGCCGTGGGCCAGGGCGGGCGTGGGCGCCGTCGCCACCCAGTCCATGGTCGAAGCCAGCTACGGACCCAAGGGGCTGGATCTGATGGCGACCGGGCAGGACGCCGTCACCACCCTTTCATATCTCCTGGAACAGGATGACCACGCCGATATCCGCCAGGTGGCGATGGTCGACGCGGGCGGGATGGCGGCGGCCCACACCGGCGCCCGCTGCATCCCTGAAGCCGGCCAACAGGTCGGCCTGGGATACTCGGTCCAGGCCAACCTCATGGGACCCGCCACGGTGCCCGCAGCCATGGCCAAGGCCTTCGAGAAGACCTCGGGCCCGCTGGCCGAACGGCTGGTGGCCGCCCTGGCAGCGGCTGAGAAGGAGGGAGGCGATATCCGCGGCCGGCAGTCGGCCGCGATCCTGGTGGTGCGGGCCGAATCTACAGGGGAACCCTGGAACGACAAGCTGGTGGACCTGCGGGTCGAGGATAATCCCGAGCCGGTTCGGGAATTGAAGCGGCTGCTGAAGATTCACCGAGGGTACGAACAGATGAACGCCGGCGACCTGGCCGTGGAAAAGGGCGATCTCGACGAGGCGGAAAAATCCTACGCCCGAGCGGAACAAATTCTCGGCGACAATCTCGAAGCGCGGTACTGGCACGCCGTGGCCATGGTCAACGCCGGGGCGCTCGATCGGGCGCTGCCGATTTTTGCGGACATATTTCGGCGGGGGGACAACTGGCGCGAATTGACGCCGCGGTTGGTGGGGCCGGGGTTCTTGCAGGCGGATAAGGCGACGTTGGATAAGATCATGGCGGCGGGGGTGGAATAGGGGATTGGCGGGCTGTTTTACGGCCGTCCTTGGGTTTCGTTGTCGCCTGAACCCCTGTTCCAGTACGCATGTAGGACCAAGGCCAGAATGATGCCGAAAATGGCGCCACGCGGTATCGCTAGCAGAAGTGAGATTCCGCCTGGTTTGTCCAGGTCGAATAGCATGGCGAGAACTAGGACTATCAGCCAGGCGGCGAGTCCGGAAATTGCGCCTACTAGGCCGATGTGGAGAACAAGGTCCCGCCGGGGCATGGTGCGGTACTTGTTGTAATTCATTCGCATTCGTTCTTTGAGTGTTGGGGTATTCATTGGCATGCCTCTTCTTGTTTTGTGTAGAATAGAAATCAGAGGCTCCACGGAAGCGCTTTAGCGCCGGAGTTGAGTCCGCTGGATTGTTTTTTTTTCATCCATAAGCAATGCCCAAGAATAGACATCCCTCACCTGTTTTTTTGTTATAAAAAAGTATTGCGGAATCAAAACTGTGACGGCTAGGGGTCCAATGTTGTCTATGAAGATATTTTAAATATTCATTTCTTAATTTGGATGAACATGGATTTTGGCTATCTGGAACTATAACTAAATGTTTCATTTCTAAGGGATCTTCTTCATGCCAAAGTTCCTTATTGAACTCCAACTTATCTAGAACTTTGCTTAATTCATGGCTAGAAATAGTTATATCGCAGTGCAATTCCCTGGCAACCCAACCTCCGGAACAGTCCTTGAGTTGATAGGAAGCTCCTGTTTCATCCAATAGAGCATTTACTTGATTGCTGAAAGGGTGCGGAATGAACCTGGACGCGATGATGGTCGCAACGAGAGTTAGGATAAAAACAACGAGAAATTTTTTCATCATTTCTCCTAGTTACTTAAAGATTACGTTGGCTTCACCTGCAAGCGCGTTCGGCGAAGCCGATTTGGCGTGGAGGCTGCGCAAGCAACCGGCGTGACAAAAACGATTGCCTGGCTCAAGCGCTTGTTAGGAGGCGGCCCACCTATCAAGGCGCCCAATGCGCTATTGCCTCAGTTTTGCCTACCACGCGTTCGCTGGGTCCACTCCCGCCAAGTGAAACGAACGGCGTTCTGGTTGCAGATATCGACACAACTCCCGCAGTTGATGCAGTCGATATGCCGCATGTCGCCGGCCACCACCATT
>RCNG010000165.1_pt1 | contig 27040 bp, 19 predicted proteins | sample 2041371 | NCBI WGS metagenome assembly RCNG01 (sample SAMN09708227, study PRJNA481090) | Marine sediment metagenome, whole genome shotgun sequencing project. | biome: marine sediment; feature: ocean; material: sediment; isolation source: Sewage treatment plant 1 marine sediment (STP1) ... | reverse complement strand
ATTTCGGAAAATACTTGCCCGCTATGACCAGCGTGGGAATCGAGGGTATGGAAGGGTTGTAAAAACTCAGACCGTTCAGCAGGTGGAGCAGGACCGGTATGGACAGACCCACCAAGAGGAATCGGTTGCCGAAGAACCGGCCCAGTTCGTTGTTGTCGAATGCTTCCTGAATCAGCAGGGGTACCCGCAGGAGAGGAAAATTAATTCGCTCGTGGTAGATTCCCTGTTTGCTCAAAAGACTGACCATGCAGGCCATAACAAAATAACAGAGTAGGACAAAGCCGGCCCACCCCAGCAGGGGCCGCACCCAGGCATCCCATGGAATGTTGCCGAGGACTTCTATCCAACTCATCTGACGTCCCCCGGGCAGGCCGTTGTATAGACTGGTGATGGCCTCCTGACCTTGGGGGAACCATCCCGCCGGCAGCAGGGGATGAAGAATTTCTTCCCATTGGTTTTCCACGGTGGCAAAATGATAAGGTGCCGTTAAATTGAGAAAGAATGTCCGTGCCAGACCTGTCCAGGCAATGCCGGAAAGAAGTACCATGAATGCCCAGGAAACCAGAAGTTCTTTTCCGGTGAGAAGATTGCGACCTTTGAACAACCAGCGGATAAAAGCAGTGATGACAACCATCCAGATGAGAAAATAAAACGGGGCCAGGGGAAAGTGCCCCCCCCCAAGGGGTGTCCCCTGTCTGTAGGCGTTGTTGAAGGGCGTGATAAGGCAGATGAGCAAGGCCAGGAAGGAGCCTATAAAAATAGCCCGGAAGCGAATCTTGTTCGAGAGCGTTTCACGCTTTTCCGAAACCTGGGTCTGTTGCGTTTTTGCCATGTCGGGTGTGTCGGTCATGTTTTCCTTATAAAATTAAATTCAGGCTGTAGGTGTTTAGACTGTAGACTGTTAGGCCGTTATCGGTTGCTTACGGACTGCAGCAGTGCGCCCAAGACCTTCTCAACCACCGTTATTTTATTTGCCAGTTAAGTGTTGTGAATTTCACATATTGCCATACCAATCTTTTCCTACAGTCTAACAGTCTACAGCCTAAACAACCTGACTTGCCGGGGTCGCCTCAGCCAAAAGACGTTCGTAGCGCGCCTTGGTCTCGTCATCAAAGGAACGCCACAGGAGCAGCTGCTTCCGGATTTCATGCAGAAACGTTTTGTTGATTCGTTGCCAGGCATTGGATTCTCCGGACTCGCGTGTCAGCGAAATGTGCATTTCCAGAAACCCTTTTTCTCCTTCAGCAGGTTTGAACTTCAATGCAACCTGCTGGAGTATGCCGAAATCGAACGGTGCCAGCCAGACCTTCGATGTGAAATGGAGGCATTCATCATAGGTGCACTGGTCTTCAGGACAGGCCTCTGCATTGTCTTCACCCACCGGGGGTGTTTCGCAGACAAAGGCGAAGGCTACATCCCCGGTGGAAAATTTACCATGGGTGATTTCCTGGTGACTCGCAAAGTATTCATAAAGGAAACCACCGGCACTGCGGTGTTCCAGATACGTCATAAGGAACGGAAGAACAATATCGAGCCTGTTTTCCCGGGGAGCCGGCAGGGTCCAGGAGCGGTTAATGTCTGGAATGGCGATTTCACCGGCAACCTTGGATGGATAAATGACTGATATCAGGACAACCAGAATGACCAGAACCATTGCACCAATTCCGGCAGCGGAGGAGTAATTGACCGTAATACCGGACCATAGGGCTGTGCCCGCAAACAACTTTGCCGATGTCTGTGCCAGTATATAACCAAAAACAACACTGAGCACGGCAAAAGCCATGGCTTCCGCTATAAACAGAAAAGAAACATGCGAAGGTGCGAGCCCGACGGATGTGTAAATTCCGATTTCACGTTTGCGTTCATAGACGCTGCTGATCATGGTATTCAATACGATAAATATGGAAATCAGAATGGGCACGATGATATTGGGAACACCGCTGTAACTCATGCTGTTGCTGGCATGATACAGGTAGGTTCCCGACTCCTCCCCACTGAACAGGGACAGACCGAAACGGTCCACCAGCATCTGGGCTGTCTCCTGGTTTGAGCTGGCTGCATCCAGTCGAACGGAGATCCCTTTGACATGGCCGCCTGTCGCCATGAGTCTCTGGAAAGGAACAATGACTGTTACGTCAGCGTCCAGATGTTGATAGCGGCTCTGAAATTCACGCATATCATCACCCGACTCCAACGCCTGGACAACGGCCTCGGTCATGCCCTGCGAAACTTCCCTTGGGAATATGGCAGGTGTCAGGGGCTCCCCATCCAGGTCCTTGAACTCCTGTAAACGCTTACCCGAAAAAATACCGACAATATGAAAAGGGGTTCCCCAGATTGTCACCACATCGTTGACGGGTGTCTTGAGATCGACACCGAGGTGTTCAGCCATCCTGTCTGGTATAAGGACCGCCTGCCGATCTTCTGCCTTCAACCAGCGTCCGCTGATGAGAATGCTTTGAATGCCGGACACACGGGCTTCATTGTGTGACAACCCGATCATACCCTTTGCTTCAAACGTTTTCCCGCCATAGTGAATGGGGATTCGCGTCGAACGGGTTCGGTCTTCTTCTTCCAGCCATACCCTGGGTGTCGCAATTCCCGTTTTTGAAAAAGCATTTGAAATGATGGCGTAAGCCTGGGGTGGCAGATCCCGCCAGTTGATATTTTTCAAGAGAAAGCCTTGGTAGGGAGCCTGTCTATTGTAAAGGATACGCGTATGCTTCCGTATGGACTTGACCGAAGTAAAACTCATGATGGTGAAGGTGAGAATGATCAGCGTGATACAGGTCAAGGCGGTTCTCAACCTTCTGCGGCGCAGGTTACTGACTCCCAGAAGAAATGCCGCAACAAAGGCTTTCCAGCGGCCGATTTCTCCAGAATGGCTAAGCTGGGAACGGCTCTGGATGTGTGTCATTTCTTCTTCAAACCTGAAAAAGATAATCAATGTCACTACCAGTGAAAGACCCATGATCAGAAATGCCAGGATAACGACCATGGGGCTGTATGCCAGCTGAAAAGCCGGATGAACATTGTAGATGACGGTGATCAGGATGATGAGAATTCCGCTGAAAGCGACAATTCGTTTATAGATGTTGGTGTAGGAAAAGAGAAGCCTTTCAAGACAGAACGAGAAAGGAACAAACAGGGCGATGTAGAACAACACACCATAGAGCACATCTTTCTGCGTTTTTTCAATATCATCGTATACACGACTTGCCAGTGCCCAGGATCTGGATGCGGCTTCAAAAAATTGATCGTATCGCAATTCTTCCCAGGCGCTTTCCGCCTGTTTCAAGGCTGTGAGACCGTCTTTTTGCAACTGCTGAATACGCTCGTTGAAAATACCGCTTTCTTCCAGATTGTTTATACGAGGCACCAGCAATGTCCACATGTCGTGAGCGATACGATATCCAGTGCGATGCAGCACGGGCCAGTTTTCGACCCTGTAACCGATTCCCTGCGGGTTTTTGGGAGAATTGTTCAGTAAGATCAGTTTTTTATTCAGGGCCGAATCGGAAAGGGTCAACTTCAGCGGTGTTCCGGGCTCGAGAAAGATGGTTGAGATATCGGATGTCCAGGTGTCGAGCCGGCTGTAGAAGTATCGAACCGGTTCGGCTTCACGACGCCCGTCCAGCACCTGGCTCTTGGTAAGATATCGGAAGGTTCTCGGTTCGAGCAGGTTGAACAGCGTGGTTCCCTTACAGGCGAACATCTTTAAATCCGTCTCCATGGCAGGCCGAATCATTTTGACACGGTAGGCGCTCTTGCCAGTCAGTTTTTTGTCGATGGTCCAGTCGATGGAACCGGTGTGGGTATCAAACTTGTATCCTTCTAATATGGCCTTGTGGAAACTATGCTTACTGTCGACGATACCTTTGAGACGGAACGCACCGGTCTGATCCACCATGGCATAAAATCTGGCAGGCCCCTGGTAGACAAGTAATACGGTCCCCGGTGCGGGTTGGTCTGCAAAAAGTTCTCCGTGACGTAAAAATTTTGCGCTACCGGTCAGGGTGGCAAAGCCTTTTCTGGGATAGTTTTCCTCGTGCAGTTTAACATCTTGCACCAGTCGCTGCAGGATCCCGCAGACGACATCGGCCTGCTGTGATGCATAGGAGCGATCCAGATTTTCCAGGGTATCAGAAGCGGTTCCCCAGAAAGCTCTTGCATCGTGCGTCGTTACCAGACTTAAACCGTGATACCCGGCTATGGCCGAAATCTCCCCTCCCAGAGGGGGCTGATCCACGAAGAAATTTTTCCATGACCCCAATTTGCTGGGGCGCAGGGTGTCCTTGAAAAAATTTGTAATGCCAAGCTCCTGTTCGGTTGTTTCGGCTGCCGATCGCAGGACCTCGTCCAGTCTGCTGTAGTTGGCCACTCGGTTGATTCGTGGTCTGAACGGAAACAACCAGCCATAGTTGAATGCGCCAAAGCCGGTGCCATGACTTGAGAGATGCAAGGATATTGATGCGGCCAGATCATATTGCCTGGTATGCCTGCGGAGGCGGTCCACATCTTCCATAAATTCAAATTGCTGTTCGATATCCAATAATACAGCTTTTTGCTCCTCGGCTGCCCTGACAATAAGCTCTTCCAGCAGATCTATTTCTACTTTGGATAGATTCTCATTCTGATAAGAAGTTCGCCAGATCATGCGTTGCAACAACTGGCGAAGATCCGCCATTTTCTGGATGGCCTCTGGATCGCTGTTCTGATCCTTCTCCAGACGTAACTGCATGAGCTGGCGGGAGACACTATCCGCTTCGGTTTTGAGCCTTTCTTTTATGGCCACATCAAGAAGGGGCATTATACCTGGTTCCGGGAAAATCTTATTTTTGAAAGACATGATTGCCAAGCCATCAAGGGTCTGACGTGTTTTATTAATCTGCGACCTGAGGCTTTTTTTCATCTTCTTGACGGTCTTGGATCTTTCCGACATGCCCCATACAAACTCCCGCATGCCCGAAAGGGTTTGGGCATGGCCTGTGCTGGCCACAAGCAGCACTGTCTTTTGGGGTGGTTTCTCTTTCATTATCCTGGCAAATTCGAGTAGTGTTGCCACGCTGCAAGCTTCGTCGGCGCCCGGGGATAGCCCGGCCACGTTGACGGAGCTGTCATAAAATGCCTCGAGCATGACCATCTCATCCTTAACTTTCGGGTCTGTGCCGGGGATCAGGCAGTAAATATTTTCAGCTATTTCCGATTGCCAGCGGATATTCGATGTCAGGGTGATCTGATCTGCCACCCGGGTCAAGGCCGGGTTTTCAAAGCGCCCGAACAGATCTCTTGCCTGGTCAAGGGGCATCCAGAACCGGGGAAACTGAACCGGGGAAAGCTCAAACTTATCTTTAAAAAGGATGTTAGGGGAGCTGCCACGGTCCACGTAGATTGCTGCCCGGGCACCCATCGTAGCGGCAAATTCCCAGTTTCTACCCGAATCGAGTTCCATCAGGACAACGGCGCCTTCGATCTTTTTATCATTATATTCCTGCGGTTTACCGGTGCCGACGTAGACCAGGGGGGCTTTGATTCCGGGGGCAGGTATGGTTTGGGGCGATACAGCGTTTCCTAAATACGGCAGGATTGAAATTGACCGGTTGGTGTCAGCTAGCGTGAGACGGCTTTCCTGATGACGTATTACCGGTAGCGAAAATCGCTGGGAGCCGATAATATCAAAGCCCATTCCGGAGAGACGGTTCTTGATATAGGCGGCAGCCGTTGCATTGCCGGGGGTCCCGGTACTTCTGTCCTTAACAGCGGACAGTTCCTGAATATCTTTAAAAAACTGATCCCGTACCATGGGGCGGGTCGCAGCGATACCGTCGCCGGCGAACGAAAACAGGATGAGACTCAGAACAAATGAGCTTGCCAGGGTTGAAAGAAATTTCCTGAACAGCAAAGCAGCGCGCAACTGGATACATAGCGCGCGATAAAACGTGCCCGTGATATGATGGTATCTTATTCTGCTCATAGAATGACTACGCTCTGAAGTCGTGGTCGAATATCTGTTTTCAAAAGAAAATCGTAAAACGTGTTTATCGTGTGTTGATTTTGCCGATGGATATGGACAGTTCGTCCCGATCCTCGATTTTATCGATACGACCATCCCTGATCCATATAACCTGATCTGAGACATTCAGCATTTTGAAGTCGTGTGTGGCGGAGATGATCGTGACACCGCGGTCAGTGCTCAAGCTCTTCAACAAAGAGATGATCTCTTCACCGGTGGTCAGGTCAAGATTACCGGTGGGTTCATCTGCGAGAATGATGGCCGGGTCATTGGCCAGTGCCCGTGCAATGGCAACGCGCTGCTGCTGTCCTCCGGACAATTCAAAGGGTTTGTGATTAAATCGATCCCCCAGGCCTACCAGGTTCATTAGTTCTATGCCTTTTTCAACGGCGGTCTCGTTGGGTATGCCGGCAAAGATCATCGGCAGGGTGACATTTTCAAGGGCGGTCATGACCTGGATTATGTTGAATGTCTGAAATATGTAGCCAATCTTCCGGCAACGAAGCCATGCCAGTTCATAGGCATCCAGTTGGGCGATATCGACTTCGTCGATAAATACCTTTCCGGAGGTGGGTTTGTCCAGACCACCGATCATGTTGAACAAAGTGCTTTTTCCTGATCCGGAAGGACCCATGATGGATATGTATTTTCCGGAGGCAATCTCCAGGTCGACACCTTTTAGTGCCTTGACTTCTATTTTACCGAGTTGAAAGGTTTTTGTGACCTTGGATACCCTTACAATACTGCTATTGACAGCCATAGAATTCCACCATTAAATTAATTTAATTCCACAGTTAGCGGCGCGGTCATAATCAAAATAAAATCGTATAACGAATTTATTCTTCCACCCGCATAGCTTCAACCGGCTGCATTCTGGCTGCAACCATCGCGGGGTAGAGAACGCCTGCAAGACTTAAGAAACAGCCAACACCGGTTGCCAGACCCATGGATCCAAGCATGTCCCCCCAGAGGACACTTGTAATGGCAGGGATGCCATATTGAACCATACCGGATGTGATGGCAAAAAAGGCTCCCAGGAGTGCGCCGAGCCCTGCACCCACCAGACCCTGCATACCCGCTTCCAGAAGAAATAGCCTCAGGATGAAACGATCCAGGGCACCTAAGCATTTCATGGTACCTATTTCTCTGAATCGTTCGGTCACCGACATGAGCTGGGCATTGACAATCCCAACAACGCACACCAACAGCGATAGAAAAACGATCCATCTCTGTTTGGGTGTGTTTTCTACCTGATTTCCTGTGGCTTGTATATCATATCCGGAACGGGTTACCTGCTGTCGAATATCGGCATCTCCAGTGGCAAGAAGGCCGTTGACGACATCGATCGTCACATTGGTATAGCATAAAAATGCCACAGCCAGGACCAGACTGAGGGTGGTTATCATGGATCGGACAAAGCGAACACGGATGCTCTTGAAAGCAATTTCAAGCGATTTCCTGAAAGGTAGCACCACCTGACGTTCGATGTGCCCGAAAGACGATTTTCCCTGTTGACTATCCGGCATGTTTTTGATCCTTACGGTCCAAGAATCCTCGTAGCTTGCTGCGGGGTTCTTATAGAGCCATTTTGCGTCCAGCGACGAGGTCACACTTCATAACATTTTTTCAGTAACGTTATTATTAACAGATTTTTTCCATTTTGAGAACAGAATAAACCCCAACGTTGCAAAAGCCGGAGGGCTTCAGAGCCAAGGCGTCGAGGGTGAAGCTGTAGTCGTTTACCGCGAACCCTTGACAACACCGGATCTGATGTCCTCCGGCCTTTCCCGTAGGGTAAACAACATGGCAAAATCGACCCCATCCTTTGAACCGAAACAGTGAGCGCATTCCCCGTAGGTTCTGCCGTTCGGCAGTGCCTCGCATGCTGTGAGATTCTTCAATTCACCTGCTGGAATATCCAGGAAATAATGTTTTCTCTATGATATTGGTTATAATAACAGCCCATAATTATCCTTTGCAATGTTGTTTATGCAATATTGGGGTAAAAGTAACTTTTAGATCTGGCATGAGTATGGTAAAAGATAAGGTTCAAGGAATCTAGGGATAGAGGGGAAACAGACCGTTTTAAGTTTTAGGTTTTAAGTTTTAAGTTCAGCTAAGGGCTAAGAGCCAAGAGCTAACAGCCGACAACCGTCAGGTTGTCCAGGGATATATCCATGGCGAAATCAGAGGTTCACCCGGGGCACAGTTTTGAAAAATGGCAGGTTTGGCCAGGCAGTTATGACAACCCGTCGGCTGACGGTCTCTATCCCTTTCCCGCACAGACAGGTTTGGACATTTTACCGGAAACTCCCATCGCTTCCATGGGCTCCTGTTTTGCGAGGGAGATACGCAAATCGTTGATCCAGGAGGGGTACGCCTATATTTCCGAAGAGGTGGAGCATCCGGCATCCGTTCATGCCAGTGCGGCCTGGGAAAGAACGTACAATACATTCGCCATGCGGCAGATATTCGAGTACACGTTTGCTTCTTTCACACCCGATGTTCGCTGGTGGACGGCCCCTGTGTCAGGCAAAATTCAGGATCCTTATCGCCGGATTATTCTATATGATTCCATTCCGGCGGCGGAAAAGGATTTCAGCCACCATCTCATCTGCAGCCGGCGTGCGTTAAAACGTGCCCGGGTCCTCATCCTCACGCTCGGGCTCACAGAGATATGGGAAGATACCGTGGATGGTTCCGTTATCTGTCTTCCTTCGGGCCCCTATGTCAAGGAAGGCGGCAGCATGGAAAGGTATCGCTTCAGGGTCAGTCGCTATACGGAAAACTTGAAAAACCTGGAAAGGATCCACGAATTGATGTCACAGCACAATCCCGACTGCCGGCTTCTGGTCACGGTTTCACCGGTACATCTGTGGGCAACGTTTCGACAGGACCTGGATGTGATCAGTGCCAGCTGTAATTCCAAGTCCACATTACGTGCGGTGGCGGATGAATTTGTTTCCATGCATGAGAACGTGCATTATTTTCCGGCATTTGAAATGGCAACCATCTACCGTATGCTGATGGGGCAAAGCTATTTTGCAGAGGGCAAGGAAAATTTCCACGTCAACAAGGAAACAGTGGCGTTTATCATGAAGCAATTTTATCGTTTCTATTCGGCTTCGCAAGCCACAAGCTATAAGCGATAAGCATTAAGCGGTCATCTGTAGGCAGCTTATGGCTTACAGCCCAAAAGAAGAACCTAATGGGACTTAAGCAGAAAATGAAACCAGATGCCTCCACCATGACGAAAGGCCAGCTACTAGCAGCCCTGGAAAAGGCAGTGAGGTATCCGCACAAACATGTTCACAAGGGACGGTTGGTTGTGTCACCAAAGGCCTATGAAACACCCGGCCTGGAAACGAATCTGGCCATCAGCCCCTTTTGCATATTGGATTGTACCGGATCCATCAGGGTAGGCCCGTGGTGCAATATCGGACCGCGGGTACGGATCTACACCCACGACACGCTTCACCTGGGGATGCAACCACTGGCTTTGCTGGAGAATGAGATGGGGGTGTTGTGGCAGGATAAAGAGATTGGAACCGATGTGTGGATTCACGATGGATCGATGGTGTTGTATCAGGCCACTCGTCTGCCGGATGGTTTTGTGCTGGGCGCGGGTTCTGTACTGACAAAAAATCCGGGTCCTTTCGAGATTTGGGCAGGCAGTCCTGCCAGAAAGGTTGGTGAGAGAAAGGAGATGGCGCGGGAAGCCATTGAAACGTTTATACATCAACCCAGATTTCGATTGCCTGAGGACACCGGGACCACGCCATGACAATGCAGCCCAAGAAGCCTGTCCTGGGGATGATTCTCAAGGGTTATCCAAGAATTTCAGAAAGCTTCATATCCAACGAAATTCTACTGTTGGAACAACAGGGGATTCCTATCCATATTTTTCCCATGCGTCAGCCCCGGGAATCCTTTTCCCATAAAAGCGTTCAGCAAATCAACGCCAGGGTGGATTACCTTCCGGAATCAATCCTGGCAGCACTGCCGCAGCTCTTGTTTTATAACCTTCTGCTGGCTATAAAGGCCCCCGGCCTCTATCTGCGCGCCATTGTAGTGGCGTTCCGGAGATTTCTGCGAACACATAAATCGGCCACCATCAAGCATTTGCTTCAAGCGGGCTATCTGGTTCAGAAATTACTTCCGGGAAGCGGCGTGGTTCACTTTCACGCCCATTTTGCACACTCACCATCTTCGGTAGGCATGTTTGCGAGCTGGCTGAGCGGGCTCGAATTCAGTTTTACGGGACATGCCAAAGACATTTACACCTCGAATCCCCTGCAATTGAAAGAGAAAATGACCAAGGCCCGGTTTGTCGTCACATGCACGGAATATAATCGACGTCATCTTTCAATGCTGGCAGGCAATGACAATGTTCCCCTATACCGGATATATCATGGTATCGATCTGGATCTTTTTTCAGGCGGGGACCTTCGCAGACATCCGACAGTGCCCTATCGTTTGGTAACGGTGGCCCGCCTGGTCCCCAAAAAGGGCCTTTCCACGGTATACCGTGCACTTCAATGGTTGCAGAAGAATGATGTCGATTTTCAACACACACTCATCGGAGACGGGGATGATAGGGATAAGGTTTTGGCCTTGATTCGCGATCTCGGTTTGTCCGGGTCGTGCAAATGGGTCGGCACACTTGCCCACGAGCATGTGCTGGACCATTACCGCCGTTCGGATCTTTTTGTTCTAGGATGCGAGCAGGCTGCCAATGGTGATCGGGACGGAATTCCGAATGTGTTTGTGGAGAGCCTGGCAATGGGCCTGCCGGTTGTGGGAACGCGGTTGTCAGCTATCCCGGAGTTAATCGAGGACGGCAAGACCGGTCTTCTGGTTCAGCCCGGAAATGACGAGGAAATGGCCAGTGCCATGCTGCGCATTCTTGTGGACACGCAACTTCGGGAGCGGGTTATTCATTCCGGAAAGGAACGGGTTCGTCAGGCCTTCAATAACCGGGAACTCATCGAGGATCTGTTTTCTGTTTATCGCAAAGAGGTGCCGGAGTTGAAGTTGAAGCCCTAACTTCAGGTTGTAGGCTTGGGAAAAGGGTGCTGCGCACGTCTATAAAATCGTGCTACGATTTTATTCCGGAATTATCGGGAGATGGAAATGGTAATGATGAAGACTGTGGGAGAAAAAGGTCATGTTGGATAGGGAATCTCCCACGCGTTTCGGTTTAATAAGACACGCACAGACGGTATGGAACCAGGATAAAATGATCCAGGGGCAAGAAGATTCGCCTCTCACAACGAAAGGCCGGGCACAGTCCAGGATCTGGGGGGGGCAACTGGTGGCCGTGCCCTTTGATCGTATTATCACTAGTGACCTGGGCCGAACGGTTGCCACGGCCGAATTGATCAACCGAACCCTGAAATTGCCCATAGAGAAAATGTCTCGGCTGCGGGAGCTGGACTGGGGCGTCTGGACGGGCAGACGGATTCGAGATATTAAAAATGAGATCCCCGAAGAACTGAGAATCATGGAACAGGCCGGATGGCAGTTTTGTCCACCTGGCGGTGAAAGCCGCAGGGAGGCCAGGCTGAGGAGCCGAAAGGCCCTGGAAGACGCATCCAGGAGATGGCCGGGAGAAACCATTTTAACGGTTACCCACCAGGGCGTTATCAAGTGTCTTCTTTATGGTCTGGCCCAGAGAAGATTTCTGCCCCAGGAGCCTGCCATGATCAAACCGCGTCACGTGCACTGGCTCGTAGCCGGGGAGACGGGATTGGAGATTGAGCGAATAAATGCTTTTGAATTATAAAGAGGGTCCGAGGGTTCGAGGGTTCGAGGGAAAACAGACGGTTTTAAGTTTAAGTGTTAGGTTTTAGGTTAAGCCGTCAGCTATTAGCAACGATCAATGACGCGCGAAGCGCTAATGACAGCCGAAGGCTAAATGTCGTCCGCAGGGCGAAAGGCACCTAACAGCCTACAGTCTAAACCGCTAAAAGGCTACAACCTATTTCAAAATAAAGATCAGTGCTTCAGGCAAGGCGCGGGACAACAAAAAAGCGGAGCATACACGTAGTATGTGAGCATTTTGAGCTGTTTCGCAACACCGCCAGGGGGACTAGATTATTTTGATATAGGTTGTAATAAGGTTCCATGGGTTATCTGGAGACAATGTCGTGAAAATTGTATTTTACTGTCAGCATGTTCTTGGAATCGGCCATTTTTTTCGAACACGCGAGATTTGTGAAAAACTGAAAGAACATGATGTCATTCTGGTTTCAGGTGGTGACAGACCTGACATCCCGCTGCCGGGACATGTTCGGGAATTTCGTCTTCCAGGATTGATGATGGACGAAGACTTCAAAAATATGTTTTCGACGGAAAAGGGGAAACATATCGATGTGGTAAAGGAAGAGCGGCAGAGAATGCTTTTCCGTCTTTTTGAAGAGACGTCTCCGGGTGTTTTTATAATAGAGTTCTATCCTTTTGGACGCAAGGCATTCCGCTTTGAACTTGATCCCATTCTAGAGAGTATCCATGACGGTTCCCTACGCCCCTGTCGGGTCGTCTGTAGTCTCAGAGATGTCCTGGTGGAAAAAGAGAACGCCGCATCCCATGAAGAGCGTGTAATCAAACTGTTGAATCGCTATTTCGATGCCCTGTTCGTTCATTCGGATCCAGGGTTTTTAAAGCTGGATGCCACCTTTGCAAGGTTCGATGACATCTCGATTCCCATTGCCTACACCGGTTTCGTTACCCCTAAACCCGCACCGGGATCCGGGATAGCTCTTCGAACAAAGTTGGGTATCGGCGATAACGACTGTTTTATTGTCGCCAGTGCTGGTGGTGGTACGGTGGGGGGTGAATTATTGGCAGCCGTTGTAAAGGCCTTTGAGCAGTTGCCACGGGGATGCCGTTTACAGGTTTTTACAGGTCCGTTTCTTGACCAGGAATCCTTTTCCGATTTGAAATCTTTCGAGAATCCGGTCATTGGTGTGGATCGTTTCACGCCTGACTTTCTTTCCTTCCTCGACGCTGCGGATTTGTCCGTGAGCATGGCAGGCTATAACACCAGCATGAATATCATGGCAGCCGGAACCCCCGCAATTGTCCGGCCGTTTGCGCAGAATCGTGAACAGAGCCTTCGGGCGGAACGATTGGCAAGACTGGGTGGTCTTCAGATACTCTCGGACAAAGACCTGGACCCGAATCGACTAGCCGGTTTGATGGCGCGGATGCTTGAAGAAAAGAAGAAACCGGCAAGTGCCATTGATTTGAATGGTGCGGAAAATACGGCTGCCAGGATCGCGAATATGGAGGGTTGAAGGGTTGGAGGAGTGGGGGGTCGAGGGGTTGGAGAAAAAAATTTATGAGCTAAGCGATTGTCAGAAAAACGCCCCGAAACTGCTTCGGCAAATAACGTCAAACAACCGCTCGAACTTGCAACTAAGCGTTCGTAAGGAAAACCAGTGCCAAAAAGTTAAGATACGTATGGCTGGATAACAGCTTTTGATGGTTATAAAGCCTATCCTACCTTCTGGTTTTTCTAACGTTGGCTAATTTGCTTCAAACAGGCGACCGGCTGTTTGTCGTCACCCACTGAAGCGTAGGTCAAAAGCCAAACGGAACATACTTATGGCAACAGCTATAAGCGGTAGACAGCATTAACCATGATACTAATAGCTGGAATCACCCCTCCAACCCTGAACCCTTTTTCCTATTACCGGAATAGGCGTTTATTTGATCAACCTTTTTAGGATACGATATTTGGAGCACCCCCTATGCCCCACCCCATCTCGAAAATATGGAACCATGACAATCGTGATCTAAAAATGGATCTCGATCGTTGTTTGACAGCGGCTCTGGCTACAACCGGCAGCCAGAGCCCGATACCGGTTTTTTTCCGGGCGGATGATGTGGCTGTTCCCGGGAAGCAGTTTCGTGAACTTGTGAATGTTTTCTCCCGCTACCAGGTGCCGCTTTCCATGTCTGTGGTGCCGGCATGGCTGACGACAGCCCGGTGGAAAGGCATTGAACGGCTTTGCCGGAGGGACCAGCATCTCTGGTGCTTTTATCAGCATGGCTGGCGGCATGTAAACCATGAGCTGAGCGGCAAAAAACAGGAATTCGGATCGGCACGACCCCTGTCGGTCATCGAACATGATCTTATGCGTGGTCGTGAGCGACTGATGTCTTTGATGCGGGATGCTTTTTTCCCGGCATTTACCCCTCCCTGGAATCGTTGCTCAAAAGAAGCCTTAACTGTTCTCAGCACCTCCGGCTGCCGGGCGATTTCCAGGAGCCGAGGCGCATCTCCCCGCGCTCCGGAAGGGATGCCTGATTTCCAGGTGAACGTGGATTTGCACACCCGAAAAGATCCCACGACTGCCCTGGGATGGAAAAATCTTTATACTGAACTGGCTACGGGCATCGGGGATGGATTCTGTGGGATCATGATTCATCACCAGCGCATGAATGACAACGCGCTGGCATTTCTTGAAGAGCTGCTGGCAAGGATGGTGGAGATGGACGCTTTTCATTTTTACCACCTGGAGGACCTGGCGAAGGCACACCATGAACCCTGAACCCTTTCGACTTGAACAAATCTTCATAACCGCCCTTCACTGCCAGTTGCATCCATAATATTCTATACAGATCAAATGGCAGTTAAGGGGGTAGCCGGGACAAATTTGAAACTCTACCATCTCCTAATACCATAAAGTCGTCTTCGCATTGAGTTGTGCAAAAAAATAGTGAGCTTGGTTTGCAAATCAAAAGGCTATGAAAGGAAAACCTGGCTCCGATTGGTAAAGGTATAATCTGGTGATCTGCAAAACGGCGCGAAATAATGACCCACCTTTTTCCGGAATCGGTATCTAAAATTGACCCGGTAAAAATCTGACTATCCGTCAATATATTGAAGAACTTCGCAGAAAACTACGGGGAATGCTCTCGCTGTGGCGGTTCAATTTGGTTGAACAGATCAGAGTAATTTTACCTCGGCGAGGGACATCTTGATGTGCTCGGTGGCGAAGTTCGTTAACCGTTCGGCATCCTGATTGCGAACTGCATCGATGATTTCAAGTGCAGAATTAAAGTAATTCACCGTGTCCTTCTCAACAGGAGAGAGCCAATACCGCAGACATTGGCCGATAACCCTGGAAAGCGAAACAAAAAGTACCAGATTATTGGTGGCTCTGAGAAGGGTTTCATGGAAACGCTGGTCAAGTTCTCCGAAAGACCTGGCCGGTTCTTCGGGACTCATTTCATGCATCTTGCGTTCTATGTCCCAAAGTTCCTGCTGTTCAGCCTCTGTTATGCGCCGCATAGCCCATACATAGGCCTTAGGCTCCATCAATAGCCGAATTTCAATATTGTCCTTAAGACGCTTGATGGTTAACGGGGTAACCATGAAATGGCTACCATGACGTAAAAGCCAGCCCTCTCCCTGCAGCAGGATCAGTGCCTCTTTGACAGGGGTGCGGCTGATTCCGAATTTGGTGGCCAGGTCGCTGATATTGATGATGTGCTCAGGTTCCATTTCAAGATGGATTATTTTGTTTCGCAGAATTTCGTGGATTTTTGTTGAGTCCATAATACCCTCACTTTAAATAATGCTTCGTTAACTCAGAATAATCAGGTGTGAATACACTCAAAATATGTTCAGGGTCACAGTGTTACCAATATAGACGGTCGAAAGGCACTGCCCTGAACTTCCCCCATATACCCTCTGCATTCACACTAAAGCATTGCTTTAATTTTGGAGAGTGTCGCCGAAGGCAGAGGTTCTATCGGAGGACGTCTCGCCATATCACGGACCATGGCGTTGGCGCGTTTCTTTATACTCAGACTTCCGTTCTCTTCCCACTGGTTGTAGCTTGAGCGGTCAAGAAGCCGGGGCTGCCAGTCTTCCCGGAAATAACGGAAGGTGTGTTCTGTATCCAGAAAATTGCATTCCGGGGCAGCCTGGTCTATGACATCCAAGGCCAGGTTTTCTTCATTAACCTTCAGTGGCCTTAGAAACCTTTTCAGCCAGCCTATTATCTCATCACAAAATACCACAAGTTCAAAGCTCCCGGTCATGGCCGAATCCAGATACCCTAAGTTCTGAATCAGGTTCGCACCCCGGAAGGTGTTGCTGAAAAGGGTCAGGCTTGCGTCGGATGTGGCCTGACCGTCAAAGACCTTTGAGTCACTGGATCCTGCGGAGCATAAAACAGCTAATTGGTAGTGATTGGCAAGAGCGCATCCGTATGCCCCGCCGTCGGGGCTGACATAGAGGTCCACCATGGTTTTCATATCCATGGTTCCAACACTGGGATTGTTCAGGATAAACGGTGAACCTTCATGAACCAGCTGAGAGAGCACAAGTCCACCCAGTTGTCCGGCATTTCCCAGGGATAGCATGCCCGCCACATTCATGGGCGCCGTGGTGCCCCTGGAATTACCAGGGGCATAGATACTAGGGATATTCTCGGCGGCCGCGTCCATTAACCGCTGAAGGCTCTCCTGGTTGTGATTAAGTGCGTTGATGGTGTTGACGTAATTGACAATAAAAGGCCTTTTACCAAGCGCTTCCCGCCCGTGCACCTCTGAAGCCATGCTAATCGCTCCGGTGGTGCAGTCCGGGGTCACACCAGTAAAGACGATGGGTTTGATATTTTCATTGAGCATTATCAGCATCTGATGGCGTCCGTATTTCTCGGCCGACACATCCGATGGAACGAACATCGACATGACAAAATCAATGCTGGACAGACCGGAAACCAGTTTCATCCCCTGGGAAATATCGTTCAGAACTGCTTTTCGGCGATTGCCGTCGTCAGTGTCATAGACATAGATACTATCCGACCCCACACCGTAATAACTGGTACGGCGGTTCCCCCCGATCAGAATGGCCGGTTCCAGGTTGCGGTTATAAATGGTCAACTCCTTCGGGACCGTTCGCAGAGCCCACTCAACCAAACCAGGCTTGACTCTCACAATATTGCCATCAATGTCGGCACCGGCTTTTTTAAAAAGTTCCAGGGCCCCCCGATGGTGGAAGGCCAAACCCGTTTTTTCTAAAATATACAATGACCCCTCGTGAAGCTTTTGAACCTCAGACAGGTGTACCGGACGGTATTCGTTGGACATTATCTCAGACATTGGAGATTCTTTCTCCTTAAATAAATTACAGTTTTGGCATAGACTTCCAGAAACCGGTTGCCGACTCAAATGCCCCGGCGACATGCAATATAAGCATCTCCTCAAAAGGCCGGCCGATAATTTGGAAACCAATGGGGAGCCCCTCCTTGGTAAACCCGCAGGGTAGTGACAGTGCGGGATTCCCAGTCAAGTTAAAAACCTCGTTATACTGAGTCATGGCCCTGACTACCCCGATCTGCTCCTCGCCGGCGGTCACCAGGGTTTGCCCAGGCAGGCAGGCGGTGACAGGCATGGTCGGGCCAACGATGAGGTCCACTTTCTCAAATAGTTGCTTGGTATCGGCGATAAGCAGTGTTCTGGCTTTTTGAGCCCTCAAATAGTCGGCAGCCGATAGCAACAGCCCAGCCTCCAGCCGCAACCTCAAGGCCGGCAAAAGGCTTTGACCATCCTGTTTCACCAGCTCTTCATACGCGGAGGATGCTTCAGACAGAAGAATGATATTGCTTATATTTTCCGCATAGGCCAGCATGGACCAGGACAGTTCCACTATCTCTGCCCCTAATTCTTTCAGCACATTAACGGCATTTTCGGCCCAGTACCTTACTTCCGGGTCCATGGGAAGCTTCCAGTATTCTACCGGAAAACCCATTCTTAGCCCCTTGATATCCAGGTTCAAAGGTGTCGAAAAATCCGGTATGGGCATTCTGGCGGAAGATGGATCTTGAGTGTCGTATCCACTCAGGACCTGCATGACGATTGCACAGTCATCCACACGCCGGGTCAAGGGGCCTGGATGATCAAGGCTCCATGCTAACGCCTGCACGCCATGGCGACTGATTCGCCCATAGGTGGGCTTCAGTGCGACGGTTCCACACCAGGCGGCAGGGATACGCAGTGACCCACCGGTGTCACTGCCCACGGAGAAGGGGCAGAAACCCGCAGCCACAGCCGCCCCAGAGCCACCGCTAGACCCCCCGGAAATGCGGTTCAAATCCCAGGGCGTAAACGTATGGCCGTAATCGTATCCCGGTTCGGTTGCAAATGGGCCATAAGCCAAGGGATTCATGTTCTGCTTGCCAAGGAGAATGGCTCCTGCCTGCCGCAGGCGGCTCGTCACCGTACTGTCTATTGTCGATGTGTTTTTATGAAACAGCCTGCTGCCTAATGTAAACCGTTTGCCCCGAACCATGAAAAGATCTTTCAAGCCAAAAGGAATACCATGCAGCGGGCCACGGTAATCACCTTTTAAAATTTCCTGTTCCGCCTTCCGGGCCCTGGATAGAGCGTCATTCCGAAAAAGCGTTATAAAGGAATTGATTTTGCCGTCATGAGCTTCGATACGATCCAGGCAGGCTGCGATCAGCTCAACCGGCGATATTTCACCCCTGCTGAGCAGGTCGGCCAGCTCCTTGACACCCATGAAACACAGGTCAGTGGAAAACATGTGGATTCAATCCTCCAATCGATGCCCGATGCTGAAAAACAGAGCCGGTTCCACTTTCTCCAGTGTCAGTTCCTGAATGGATCTGGTTCTACTGAAAACACGTGTCACCTGATCCGGGGTTTCTTCCTCCCCGGAATGATCCTGTCCCGGTTGCGGTTTCAAGATGGCGAACAACCGGCGGCTGTAATCGTAAAGCTCCCTTGAGCGACTCTCCGATAGTTCAAGACCGTTTTGGGCTGTCATCAGCGAAAATGTTTTTAGTTCCATGCTCGAAACCCCCAAATCAATGGGAAAGACAGTTTTCCCATACGATTTTACCTTTTTTGATAACCATGGCGGCCAGTCCGCCGCTGAGATTAGCACATAACTGCAAGTGATTTGCCACGTCCCAGATCACGATATCAGCCTGTTTACCGGGTTCCAGTGATCCGATTTCATTCCCTCGACCAATGGCATATGCGGAATTGATTGTCGCCGCGGTTATCGCTTCAGCCGGACGCATTCCAGCGTTGTAACACCCCAGAGATATGACCAGAGACAATGATTCAACAGGACAACCAGGATTGAAATCAGTACCCAGTGCCACGGCCAGTCCGGCATCTATAAACCGACGTGCGTCTACCAGGATATTCAGGCGATGCACTATGGGGATAGCCGGCAGCAGGACGGCCATAACGCCTGCCCGGTGCATGGCCTCCAGATCTTCCGGACTTGAGTGTAGACAGTGTTCCGCACTTATCGCCCCACACCGGGCCGCCAAGGCGGCCCCTCCAGCGTGTGCAAATTCATCGGCGTGTACCTTGATCATCAGACCGAATTTTTTAGCTGCGGAAAAAAGCTGTGCGGTCTGTTCCGGAGGAAACGTCACACCGCTATCGTAAAACCGGGCCAGCTGCCGTTTGGCCACTTGAGGTATCATTTCCTTTATGATTAGCTCGAGAAACTCTTCCGGCTTATTGGCATACTCCGGCGGAAGGTCGTGGGCCCCAAACAAAGTGGGTACGATTTCCACAGGACCCTCCAGTTCAAGTCGTTGCATGGCCTCAAGAAGTCGTATTTCTCCCTGGGTATCCAGTGCATAGCCGCTCTTGGCTTCTATCGTTGTGACGCCATTTCGCATCATCCGTCGCAGGACCGGGCGTGCCTGAGACAGCAACGTTTCCATGTCGGCAGCCCTGGTATGCCTTACTGATGCCAACACGCCTCCGCCCATAGCTTCTATTTCCCCATAATTCAAGCCCTTCTCAATTTTCAAGCGGAATTCGTTCTCACGGGAACCGGCGAACACCAGATGTGTATGGGCGTCCACCAGTCCGGGAGAAACGAGGCGGCCCTCGGCGTCAATCAGCCTGGTTTTCGGACCGGGCTTGAACCGGGTCGCCATTTCCTCACCTGGGCCTGCGGCCACTATCCGGCCTGCGGTCACGACAACCGTCCCGTTTTTAACACCGGCGATTTTATCCATATCCCGACCGCAACGAGGGCCACTCTCCTGTGACGCCAGTGTCACAAGTTCTCCAATGTGATGAATCAGTATATCCGGGTGTCGAAAATTATCCATCAGTGCAGTTCACCAACAGCCTCCATCACGGCCTGCGCCAGCTGTCCACCGGATATGAACTCTCGTACCACTCTTATGTCTTCGGAGAAGATTCTGGCCACATCTCCGTCAACCCAGGGCATGCATGTCCTGATCGCCGCATGAGCTGCGCGGGTTCCCTCGCCGCAACGTTCCAGACCTACGAAATCAAGGGCTTGAGAGGCGCAAATACATTCAATAGCCAAAACATTTTCTAGATTGCCTGCTATATCGAAGGCTTTGCGGGCGGCATTAAGTCCCATGCTCACATGATCTTCCTGGTTGGCGCTGGTGGGTACGCTGTCCACGCTGGCTGGGTGGGCCAAAGTCTTGTTGTCCGAGACCAGGGACGCAGTGACAATTTGAAGAATGCCGAAGCAGTTTCCCTCACTGGCAAACTTAGAAAGGCTGGGTGGCAGATCGCTGCAATTGGGATCTGTGAGACGGGCGCTGCGGCGATCGCTTATATTGGCCAGTTCCGAAAGAACAATGCTCATGAAATCACCAATAAAAGCCATCGGTTCACCATGGAAATTGCCGCCTGAAAGAGTATCTCCATCTTCAGGAAAAATCAGCGGGTTATCCGTGGCAGAATTCAGTTCGATTTCCAGAAGATAACGGACGAACTTCAAAACTTCTCGCACACTGCCATGAACCTGGGGCATACATCGAAGGGAATAAGCGTCCTGAACCCGGGAATTCAAATGGGGCGGAGTGATGGAACTGCCTTTGACTATCCGGAGGATGTTTTCCGCCACTTCGCCCTGGCCGGGAATGGGGCGAACCTTATGGATTCTGGCATCAAAGGCAGCTGCCGTGCCTCCCAGGGCTTCCAGCGTCATTGCTCCTGCAATATCGGCAACCTTGACCAGATTCAGTGCGCGGCTCAGGGTGAGAGCACAAACCGAGGACATGGCCTGGGTTCCATTGACAAGAGCCAGCGCCTCCTTGGCCTCCAACTCCAGGGGCGCTATCCCGGCAATCTTGAGCCCCTCTTCCCCGGTGATAAGCTTTTCGTCCTTACGGGCTTTTCCTTTGCCGGTGAGAATCAGGGCCATGTGAGCCAGCGGAACCAGATCGCCACTGGCGCCAACTGATCCCTGCTTGAAAATTACGGGAGTGACCCCGGCGTTAAGCAAGGCTATAAGATTCTCTATGATTTCAGGGCGCACGCCTGAATAACCCTTGGCCAGAGCATTGGCCCTCAGTAACATCATGGCTCGGCATATCTCTACCGGGAATTCATCACCCACGCCCGAGCAATGGCTGAGGATCAAGTTTTCCTGGACCTTCCTGGTCATTTCCCTGCTGATGCTCACTTCGCTCAAATGACCCAGACCGGTTGTTATGCCGTATATTTTGAGATTTTGCTCAACGGCTCTTTCCACCTCCTTGTATGCCGCTATGACGACACTACGGCTGTCGGGGCGCAGTCTCGTTTTTTGTCCGTGCAAGGCCACACATACCACATCTTCCAAATGCAAATTGTTCCCATTTATATCCAAAACAACCATTACGTTATCTCCTCGAAATCAGACCGCTACAACATCTCTGTTTTCATGTTAGGTCCACCAAGTTCGGCAATCAATCTGGCCAGTAGCAGCGTTCTTGGCAGTATGCTCTTAATGAGCAGTCGCTCTTTGCGGCTGCAATCGTCCAGAGCGATAGGACCAAGCCCATCCAAAGTGGGTACCCCGCGTGCGGCCACAAAGCTTCCGTCTGACCCACCTCTTGTGTGAATTTCGGGCAACGGCATCTCCATCTCGTTGGCAATGGCCAGTGCCCGACGATAGAGGCTCACCGTTCCTGGTAACCGGGGGAATTCAGGCCGCGACTGCCGTCCTTCCAACTTTAGGGTAACTTTCGAATTCTGCTGGAACAGAGCTATCTTGCGGATGTCCGCCACTAGTTTGTCCGCCTCTTCCTGATTGGGTGCTCGATAGTCCATTTCCATTTCTGCTTTAGCCGGAATCACCTGTCTTGCTTCACCGCCCTTAAAAATTCCTACATTGAGCAATATCCCCTTCCTTATATGCGTCAAATCCTCCAGGGAAGACACTTTGGCTGCAAGCTCTTTGATGGCGCTGGCGCCTTCACCCCTGTTCACGGCACAGTGAGCACTCACCCCATGGGCGGCAAGTGTGAATCGACCCATGACGGCTCTTTGCGTGACGACACCATTGTTCTCTCGGCCGGGTTCCATAACCAGTGCATAGTCGGCCCGGTCCCCCTCATCTTCTATCCATATTCGGGAGTTTGGGGAACCCACCTCTTCGTCCGGGACAAACATAAAAGTTATTGATTCCAAATGGTCGGCTGCGCCGGTGGCCATGAGGGCTTCCAGGGCCGTCAAGGCGACCACCAGGCCACCTTTCATGTCCCCGACACCTGGTCCCACGGCAAAACCATCATCGGTAACAGCAAACGGCCATTCGGCTAAGATTCCCTTTGGCCAGACCGTGTCCAGATGACCAAGAATAAGGACCTTGCCTTGTCCGCCAAAAAAGCGGCGGGCAAGAATTTGATCACCCATATTTTTTTGAGGCATTTTTTCAATAATAAAGCCGATGCGTTCCAGTTCACGGGCCATATACGCTCCGGCCCTGTCAACGCCTTCCTTATCGTAGGAACTTGTTTCGATATTCACCAGAGCTTCGATATGCTTTAAAGGCTCTTCCTTTATGCTTTCCAGAAAATTGTGAATCTCATTTTTCATTCTTGGCACCTAATCCAGACTCATGAACTTACCGATGCCGATAAATTTTTCAATCACCAGGGCCAGTAGCAAGGTCATTATAATTAGTATGGTAGACATGGCCGCAATGGTCGGATCATCCATGGTGCGCATGTAATTCATAGCTTCGATGGCCAGGGTGTTGGTGTGCATATCCACCAGGAAGATAACAATGGAAACGTCTTCTAAAACCATGGTGAAGATAAATATGCATCCACTGAGGATTCCCGGCCCGATTTGGGGAAACACGATCTTCCAGAATGTGGTCCAGCGGCTGGCGCCCATGTTGATGGCCGCTTCATCTATATGGGAGCTCAGTCCGTGAAGATTGGCGGTTATGGTCCGAATGGGATAGGCAACGGTACAGACGGTCATGGCAATGACCAGCTTGCCGAAGCTCCAGTTAAACCCGACAATCCCGAAAAAAGTCAGCAGAGCCATTCCGGTGATGATTCCCGGGACTACAATCGGTGAGAGTACCAGTGAATTCAGCAGTACTTTACCTTTAAAGTCTCCCCTAACCAGGGCATAGGCGGTTCCCATGCCAAAAAGTGTGGCCAAGGGTATTACACAGGCGGCCAGACCGAGACTTACAACAAAAGCGTGTCTGAAATAATCCAGTGAAAACAGGTTAAGATACCATCTCAGAGAAAGGCGGGTAAAGGAAAAGCCAAAATATGCGCTAGGATTGAATGAATAAGCAATAGTAAAAATAACCGGCATTGCTATGAATATTACAATTGCTGCAACAGTGATGGTCAGACCGGGTCCTATCATACTGAAGTCGCTCCTGCTTTTGAAAATTGCCCTGCTCATCGCTTTTACTCATACCTTTGTTTAAGAAAATTTTGCAGACGGGTAAGTCCGATCACTGTAGCCAGCGAAACCAGCAGCAGCATAATGGCAAGCACCGCGGCAAAAGGCAGGTCGTAAGAAATGGCAATCTTTTCATAAATGATGTTGGATATCATTTTCACCCGGCCTCCGCCAAGAAGCAGAGGGAAGAGAAACGAACTCAAGGCCAGGGCAAATGTCAGCGAAACCGTTTCAATGACGGCCGATATCGTCAGTGGGAAAATCACCTTGAGGTAGACCTTGAATTTGCTAGCACCCATGTTTATGGCGGCCTCCTCCAATGAACGGGGAATGTTCTGGATGGGACCAAGAAGAACCAGGGCTGCAAAGGGTACCAGATAATGAACAACGCTGATGATAACACCTCGCCAGGAATAGAGGAATTGAATGGGGTGGTTGATGATGCCCACGGCTTTAAGTACTGAATTCACCAACCCCACGTTACCCAGCATGATTATCCAGGCGTAGGCGATGGTGATTCCTCCGGCCAGAAGGGGAACCAACATGACGATCATAATGATGTACCGGGCCGCAGTCGATCGGGTTCGAACCGTAAAGTAGGCCAGGGGATAAGCGATCACCAGAGTGATCGCTGTCATCTCGCCCGATCGCCATATGGATTCCCACAAAAAAGATGGATAGAGAGGATCGGAGAAGAATCGTATATAACTATTGAACGTCCAGGCATCGCCTACCATTGCCAGACCGGGCACAAGTTCATGAAAACTTTCAAGGATGAAAGAGAAATAGGATACAAAAAACAGCAGCAGGAGAACCATGACAGGCAGGAGAAGCAAACAGATGGTTCTTAGCGTCAGGGCCTGATAATCCCGGCTGTTGTTTCCGATTGTTTCTGCATCACCCTCATAAGTCAAGGAGGCATTTGCCACTATCAGTTTACCTCTCTATCAATGTGCAGTTTTGTCCCATGATGGTTACTTCCACCTCACAATTGAGTTCGAAACCTGCACATCGTTCCTGGCGGGGCGCCTCGACGATCAGCTTGGGGCCATGGGGAATCTGAACCTCGTAGGTAATAAGAGAACCCGCATTGGTGGTGAACGTTATCACGCCGGGCAAATGAAGATATTCGTACGGCTCTTGATTTGTCCTGGCTTCGTTGCTCCCCTTTCTTGCCACGACCTTGATGCGCTCGCCCCTGATGGCTACCATTACATCCGATGAAACCGGTTTTTTCTTTACCGGCACTGTCAGCCTCTCTTTTCCGAGAATCTCCACCGTAGCTTCGTTGTGGTTCGTACTTATTACGGTTGCGTTGAAAAAGTGAGGGATTCCCAGAAACTCGGCTACGAATTTGGTTCTGGGGTGATCATATATCTCCAGGGGTTTTCCTTCGTGTTCTATGTGCCCGTAGTTCATTACCGCAATGCGGTCGGAGATGGTCATGGCCTCCTTCTGATCATGGGTCACAAATAAGGTCGTTATCTTTAAAAGTTGTTGAAGCTTCCTGACTTCGAACTGCATTTCATCCTTAAGGTTGCGATCGAGGGCGGCAAACGGCTCGTCCAGGAGCAGAACGCTGGGCTGAAAGGCAAGAACACGGGCCAGGGCGACTCTCTGCTTCATGCCGCCGCTTAACTGGCCGGGATAGCTGTTTTTTAGATCGGCCAGATGCACCATGTCCAGACACTCCATGGCCCGCTTATAGATGGCATTACGATTCATTCTACGCATTCTGAGACCAAACGTAACGTTATCGTAAACGGTCATGTGCGGGAAAAGACAATAGTGCTGGAACACCATCCCAACATTTCTCTTGTTGGGAGGAATTGGGTTAAGAAGTTTGCCTCCCACCCTGACCTCGCCCCGGGTGGGGGTTACAAAACCCGCCAGAATTCTTAAAAGAGTTGTCTTTCCGCATCCGCTGGGCCCCAGCATAGAGAGTAATTCACCTTCTCTAATAGATATGGAGACACCGGAAAGGACTTCCTTGCGTCCATACACCTTACGGATATCCTTAAACTCCACATAATCATTTCGTGATGATTCCTGCATAGATCCGTCTTTTCTCTTGTGGCTGCACCCGCCAGGAAGCCCCATGCCTGCGCGCCGTGAATGATGAACCCACGGAGCTCTATTCTATTTGTCAGGGGCTGGGGTGGTGGCGGACAAATTCCGTCATCCCGTCGTCGGGGGTTGTTTCCGACGGACAATCCTATTTGACGAATTCCCTATCCCACTGTTCGATCCACTTGGCCAAGTTGTCCTTTACCGCGGCGTGGTCGATTATCAGGGAGTCTTCGGGTTTGGGAAAGTCGTTGGAGAGGATTTCCGTGGCATCCACCTTGCTGTTTACCGGGGCACATTGGTGGGGAAGCACCGAAATCTCCTGGGCCCACTTGGAAACCATCATGTCTATGAATTTATGTGCCAGATCCTCATTGCCGTTATTGATCACGGTCATAACGTCAAAAGAGACCGGTGTCGGTTTGGGATTGACGACTGCAGCGGGAATTCCCGCTTTGGTAAGGTAATCCAGGCTTCCGGTGTTGCCGATAAGAACCGACACCTCACCTTGTGCCAGAAGTTTGCGTGAAGTGGAATCATTGTCGTAGAAAGTGACCACATTGGGCATGAGTTGCTTGATTTTGTCAAAGCCGGGTTGGATATTGGTTTCGCTGCCGCCGTTTATTTTGGCCGCAACCACCAGGAAAGTGCCCTGGTCGAAAGAGGGCGGAGGGACGGCAAGCTGGTTTTTGAATTCCGGGCGCCAGAGATCTTCCCAGCTTTTAATCTCCATGGGGACAATGTCTTTACGATAAATAATGCCTTGAGGGTAGTAGAGCTGGGCTACGTATTTTTTGTTGAGTGCGCCCTCGACGAGGTCGGCCCTGTTGGTAATCTTACTGGGATCCAGATCAGCTATCAGTCCCGGAGGCGCAGTGCTGGGCATGGCTGAATCGCAGAACCAAACATCAACACCCGGTTTCCCCTTAGCGGCCATCATTTTGGCGAGGCCTTCGGATGATCCGGACTGCATAACGGCCTTGACCGGAACACCGAATACTGTCTCGATCTCATCACCCACAAACTGGAGCACCAGACCTCTGTGCCGCCGTATGGCCCGATGCATTGCCGTAAAATAGGCTCGCATACCGGCGATGACTTCCTCGGATCGATTGTTCTCCACAAAAGAAGTAAAGTTCCGCAGGTCTGCGAACATAACCGTCGCATCTCGCCTTTCGCCCTCCAGAGGAATGCGCCCGGCCAGGATCTCATCCCGTATCTCCGGCGTGACGTACCTGCCGAAGGTGGTTCTGATCATTTCACGTT
>RCNG010000164.1_pt1 | contig 27083 bp, 22 predicted proteins | sample 2041371 | NCBI WGS metagenome assembly RCNG01 (sample SAMN09708227, study PRJNA481090) | Marine sediment metagenome, whole genome shotgun sequencing project. | biome: marine sediment; feature: ocean; material: sediment; isolation source: Sewage treatment plant 1 marine sediment (STP1) ... | reverse complement strand
CGAAGGGACTCCAGCTGTGGTCGAGGTGATGCGAGCAGTTCGCGTTCGTAATCGGTCAGCCCGGGCCGATTGGTCAACGTCGCGCGCGCGCTTGCCTCGGCCAGCGCCTCACGAGCCTCCTCCACACGCCCCTGCTCCAACTCGAGGCGGCTCAGCATCAGCCAAGCCCTGACGGTGTTCGGTTCCTCGTCGAGCGCTCGTCTGACGAAACGGACAGCACCGTCCCGAGACCCGAGAATCCGTTCGACCCGAGCACGCTCGAGCCAATGCCACGGCAGGTGCGGGTCGAGTTCGCAGGCTCGCTCGAGCGCCTGCCTTGCCGCCTCCGTGTCGTGATCGGTTCCCCCGAGGTCGGTCAACACACGGGTGTGAACCTGGGCCATAGCGGCCCACCTTTGGGCCAGGCCCGGATGAACCCTGGTTGCGGTCCTCGCCCAGTGCAGCGCTTCAGCAGCCGTTTCCCACGACCATGGGTCTCCTTGAGTCAAGAGACCGCGGACTCGATGTGCTGCGGGCTCGGGGTACCACGGTTCAACGCGTAGCGTCCGCTCTACCAGTGTCTTTGTGACCGACACGCCCGAACACATCCACCTCGCCAGTGCAGGCGCCGTCATCCCCCACGCGGTCAACCAGACCACAGCGAGCGAAACGGCTGCACGAACGCCCATCGGGGGCGCTGGGCCCGTCGCTTCGATCGGCTGCCGAGGAGGACCCTCAAGGCACCCGAGTACAACCGCCCACCACCAGAGGACCGGATCGACGGTGAGAAAGTCATGGAAAAGAGACAGTGTCACGATTGAAGCCAACCCCGCGCCGAGAGCCGTCGACTCGAGAGCGCCGGACTTCCGCGCGCAAAACCACCACGATCCCGACGCCAACGCGGCAAGCACGAGTCCGACGGCGCCAGCCTGAACCAGGATTGCGAGCGGCGTCGACTCGGAAAAGCTGATGACGAACTGATACCTGCCCACCTGTTCGGGATGGAGAATCCGTTCCGCTCCGGCCGCCTCGACGAGACATCCGGGACCCACCCCGGTGAGTGGTCGCGTCGCCCAGATTTTGACTACGGTCCACCAGATGGAGACCCGATGCCACGCGAGAAGATCCGGTTGGCTGATGAATCGCCAGGCAAGTGCACCCAAAGCTACGGAGGTTCCGGCCACCACCCCAGCCAATCGAATCCGGCCTCGCGGCAGCAGCACCCCGACCACCACCACGGCCGCGAGTAGACCGGCCCGCGATCCCGTGACCACCACCGCTGCGGACATGAGGATGATCCACCCCAGACGAAGGCGTGGCTGCTTGTCGAGGGCCATCAATCCGAGCGGCAGGGTGGGCACCAGGAGCGCCGCCGCCAGATTGGGGTTCTCGAAGAGGCCGCCGACCCGCACGCTCGCCGCAATGACCGCTGCAACGAGCACCGCTCCGGCAACAATGGCAGCGCCCAGCATGAGGATCCAAGCCGCAACCGCTTGGGCCCGCACGCCTCCGCGCCGCGACACGATCCACAAGCCCCAGGCCGCGACCCAGGCCGTGATGGTTTCCTTCGAGGCGAGCGGTGCGGCACCAACCCAAACCGCCGAGATTGCGCCCCAGACAATGAGCCCGACGAGCAACAGCTCCGGCTTTTGCAGCCTTCCTTGCCACCCTACCGCAGCAAGGAGCCACACAAGAGCCAACAGAAGGCTGAGCCCCAGTCTCTGCACCGGTGAAAACCCTCCGCCAAGAACAGCAGTCGCGACCACAGCCGCCGCTGCCGCAGGAAGCGCGAGTTCAGCTTGGCGGGCCATGAGTCCCACTTTTGAGAGCTGTCAATAGTTCCTGGAGCGCTTCCTTGCGTTCCTCGGTGGGAAAACCCTCCTCTACGGCGATCCAGAGCTCCGACGCTGCCACCGAAACGTCTCCACGTGCCAGGGCGACCCGAGCTCGCCGCTGAGCGAGGGCCGCGGACCGGGGTCGCCACCAGCGGCGGCGATCGAGCTCATTCCAAGCTCGTTTGTGAAGCGAGGGGTCTCCGGACTCGAGAGAGGCAGAAGCGAGGAGAAACTGCGGCTCCACCCTCCAGGGAGCCAGCCTCAATGAACGTAACGCTCCGTCAAACCGATCGACAGCAACCACCTGGGAGGCTGCTGCCTGCTCCACTACGACGCTGGTGGCGTGCAAACAGGTCATGGCCAGCGCCACCGAGGCAACGATCACGAGTGAAATTCTGCCGCGGATCGACTCGGACACCGCGGCCGACTCCCTGCTCCGCGCAACCCCCCACCCGAGCAGCACCGCCCACGGCACCACCACCCCGGAGACGAAGAACGAGAAGTCCAGGAGGTTGTGCAGCGGCACGACGGCCAGCGCGACGGCAACCGCCCGATCCTGCGGCCACAGTCGTCGGATCAGACGCAAGAGCCAGAAACCGAGAACCAGGCAGCCCACCAGACCGGTCGGTCCGAGCTCGGCAAGAGACTCCATCACGATATTGTGAGCGTGGGCCGGACGGTTGCCCACCTCGAAGGGCACAGCCTGGCTCGCCTGCGCAAAGCTCGAGAAACCGACACCGGAACACGGCGAGGTCTCTGACAGCCAAAGGGCCGTCCGCCAATTGTCCGCTCGGAGAGCCACGGGTTCAAGCCGAACAACATCCGGCCGAACCGCCACCACCACGACCAGTGCCACGGCCAAGAGCAAGGCGACCATGAGCACCTTCTGACTGTTGCGGCCGATAACCACGGCAGTGACCGCCAGGATCGCGAGTCCTATCCCGACAGGAGACTTAGTTGCCGCCAGCCCGATGACCGTCAGACCGACCCCAATGGCAGCGACCACTCCCGCCGGCGTCGTTTTCACCCTGGCCACCAGCAACGGCAGAGCCGTGGCGAGCAGCACCGCGAGGTGGCTGGGCAGCAGCAACGAGGCATAGGCTCGGCGTCCCGCCACACGTTCTTCGGCGTAGGCTCGGGTCGCATCCGGCAGGGCCTCGATTCCGGGCAGGAGTGCGTTGAGGCCGACAACGGCCTGCCAGATCCCCCACACCGCGAGTCCGGACAGCCCGATGGCCAGCAGAACCGGAAAATCCATCGGCGGCCTTGAGCGAGAGGCGAGCCAGGCGAGAGCAAGAACGGCTGCGACGAGCCCAATCTCGCCCTCACCACGAGCAGGATCCCACCCTGACGCTGCCGAGCAGACCAACACGGCGAGCACTACTAACCCACCAGCCAGGCCGTGAGTGGTGGCTGCTGAACTGCGGCGCCAACCCCAGGTGCTCAGGGCGAGCACAACCCCCGCAATTGCCACCGCGGCAAATGGTCGCGTCTCAACCGGAAACCAGGCCACTCCCAGCGCGATGAGGAGCAACAATGCATGCCCGAGAGCATCCGGGCTGAACCTGAGGGTGCCAATGCCACGATCTGATTGCAGCACCGCGCTCATCAGGTCGGCGCCATCGGATTCCGTCTGGGGGTTTCCCTCGCCGGGGATTGGACGTTCCACTCAGAGAATCTTACCCCGGACTCTCAACTAGCCCGCACCATACCTATCCACCTGGGTCAGGTTGGCCGATCGCAAATGCCTTTCAGCACGGTTTTGGGGCGCACCCTAAAGGGCGCGCCTACAGTCATCTCGTCTATTATCAATGTTATTACTGGCAGTAGGCAGGTCCTTTGCCTGCCCCCAGAATGTTGACGGGTCCGAGATTGCCCAGCCTGAGCGAACAGGATAGGTATGGCCTGCACTTCTTACCGGGTTTCGCTGGTGAGAACTGCGGGCTATACGTCCGGAGACAAAGAAACGGGGGCGCCAAGGCGCCCCCGTTGGGATTCGAGTATCAGGAGAGCGTTCAGTCGGTCTGGACGCCTTCCGGATAGGACATGAAGGTTCCATTGGAATAGATGATGTCACAGTCCATGTCGTTGGTCGGCACACGGTCGTAGCTCGAGCTGCCCAGAGCCGCTTCGAACACCTTGTCACGGCCGCCCGAGCCGATGGTGTAGAACCGCGACTGCGAACGCACGTAGATGGGGTTGCGCCAGCCATCGGCCTGGGGAGTCTTTTTGACGTAGATCGGTGAGATCAAAGCACTCCACGTGGTGATGATGGGCTCGTCGGTGTCGTTGTTGTTCGGGTAGAAGCTCCAGTCAACCGCATAGGCCTCGGCCGCGGTGCCGCAGGTCCGGATGTCGGCCATGGTCCGCTTCTGGCGCGAACGGTTGATGGCGTTGAGCAGGTTCGGGATGGCGATAGCGGCGATAATACCGATAATCGCGACCACGATCAGCAGCTCGATGAGAGTGAAACCTTTTTGTCTGCGCATTGCGATCCTCCTTTTCAATCCACCAGTCGTTAAAGCAATGTCCGTGCCAGGTTTTTGGTGGGTTCTTCTGCGAGGAGAGTGACGCTCAGCGTCACCGGCGCCGGAGTCGGCTGCCGCCAAACGTCATTCGAAGAGCTCGCCATCCGATTCCCAGCGGTGCGACGGAGCCCATACGCCCGGCCACTCCACCCTGGAGGTGACGCGGAAACGAACAGCATCACACCAATAGTCGTACGCCGCCCCGCCCTTGGCGTGCAGCGCAACGTCGACCAGGTAGTCTCCGGGCGCCAGATCCAGCGTCGGGTAGGAGCAGCTGACCTCCCCTTCACCCTCGAGGCGCCGAGGAACCAGACCATCGAGATCGGTGTTGTGGCCCGCAACCAGTGTTCCGTCGGAGCGATGCCATGCGACACCCACCACAAAATCTTCGATCGTTCGATGCGCTCGATAGCAAATCCGCAAACGGCACGCTGTTCCACCGGGAACGAGCCGGGTTGCCCCTGAGGCCGTCGTCAGCTCGGCCGAGATGATCTCCACCTCGCCGCTGCCCCACCTCTGACCCTCGCCATCGATTCGACCTCTCTCGGCCTCGCCCTCGTCGGGCTTCTCCGTACCACCGGCGACATCGCTGCGATAGCGGGCAACCACCGAGTCCACGGTGCCCTCGGCCCGAATTCGGCCCTCGCACAGATAGACGGCCCGGTCGGCGAAAGCCTCGACGAGATCGAGATCGTGCGACACCAGCACCATGGTCACGCCGGCTTGCCGCATCCGCGCCAACCGATCCAGGCAGCGCCGGGTGAAGGCCTCATCGCCCACCGACAGCACCTCGTCGATGAGAAGCACATCGGGCTCCACCGCCACCGCCACGGCAAAACCCAGGCGGACGTACATCCCGGACGAGTAGGTCTTCACCGGCTGTTCGATGAAATCGCCGATCCCGGCAAACTCGATGATCTCCGGCAGCCTGGCCTCCACTTCCGGACGACTGAGTCCGAGCAACATCCCATTGATGAGCACGTTCTCCCGACCGGTGATCTCGGGGTGGAACCCGGCCCCGAGCTCGATCAGGGCCGTCACTCGACCCTCGACCTCGACTGAGCCTTCGGTGGGCTTGAAAATACCTCCGGCGAGCTTGAGCAGCGTCGACTTGCCCGATCCGTTGGGCCCGATGAGCGCCACGGCCTCTCCCGGTTCGATGGCCAGATCGATGCCGTCGAGGGCAACGTGCTCCTCCGCCTGCACCTTTCGGCGGCGCCACCAGCGTCCGAGCACGGCCCCCTTGACCGACTCGTTCCGAACTCGGCTGCCGCGCCAACGGTAGACCTTTCGGACATCTGAGAATCGAAGCCGACCCTTCACACCGACTCCACCAGGGTCTCCCGGAAGTGGACGAAGACGAGGGCCCCGAGAATCCACCCCGCCACCCCGACCAAAAGGGCCGTCAGCCACAGCCCGATCCCCGGGATCGTTCCCGTAAAGACGACGTCTCGATAAACGTCCACGAGGCTGGCGAGAGGGTTGAGTCGAAGCACCCGTTCGAGCATTGGCGGAACATCGAGCCCATCGAGGCTGTAGATGATGGGCGATGAGAAGAAGAGCAGATTGAGAAGGTGGCCCACGAGATCACGCAGATCACGGAACTTCACCGACAGCGCCGAGACTCCGAGGGCCGCGCCCCCGGCAAGCAGCAACCACGGCACCAACGCCAACGGCAGCATCCACAAGGTGTTCGGGAAGGGGTGCCAACCGGCGACGGCCGCCACCACCAGCGCGGCAAGGAGAACCGGCAAGGCCAGGAGATGGTGCACGAAATGGGAAACGACCGTGACCGCGGGGAATATCTCCGGCGGACACATCACCTTGGCCAAGAGCGGCCCGTTGTCGATGAGGGTGACCGAGGAATCGAGCACGGTGCCCGAGAAGAAAAGCCACGGCAGCAGACCGCTGAAGAGAAACAGGGGATAGGGCTCGCCTCCGGGAAACCGTGGGTTGAAGATATAGGTGAAAACCACGGCGTAGACAAAGAGCAGGAGCAGCGGGTTCAGCAAAGACCAGAGAAAGCCGAGGACCGAAGCCCGGTACCGGGCGTTGAGCTCCCGGCGCACCAAGACCGACACCAGCGCCCGCTGGCGCCAGAGTAGGCGAACCAGCGACATTGATTCAGTTGCTCCCGGCTCCGGTGACGAGGAGATTCTGGACCTCGCGGAGAATTCGCTCACGCTCGGTCTTGATATAGCGCTGGTAACTCAGGACCTGTCCGTCGTTGACGATGAACATCTTGGGGTAGTGCTTGACGTCCCCATGGTCGTCGAAAAGGATGGGACCGGTCACGCCCATGAGCTCGTTCATCCCGAAGTGGAAGGCCTTACGGATTTCATTGGTTCTGGGAGGGTTGGCGATGGTCATCACCTGGATGGTCAGCCACATGGAATCGTAACCGTGGGCCGCGAAGACATCCGGCGCCTTGCCGAGCGCATCCATGTAGCGATTGACGAACCCGAGAACCGGCTCCTTGTCCGAGGTTCGATCGAAGGGCGGCAGGGGAAAGAAAACCCCTTCGGCCGTCGCACCGGCCTCATTGATGATCTTGTCGTTGAAGAACGCCGATGTCGTGACGATTCGTCCGGTGAATCCCGACTCTCTGATGTGCGTCATGACCTGGATGATCTGCGGCGCGTATCCGATGATGTAAACCGCGCCGACACCATTTCCGGGCACCATCGCGTCGGAGGCCGACCGCCAGTCGGCATCCATCAGATCGACCCGGCTGACGATCTCTCCGCCCAGAGCCTCGACATACTGATTCTCGAACTCCGGTTGGATCCCCGAGGCATAGTCACCGGAGCTTGAATAGACCACGATCCGCTCTTGGCCGAGGCGATCGAACATAAACCTGGCAGCCGTGTGGCCTTCGAGTTCGTCGGATGGGAAGATCCGAAAGAAGAGCGGCGACCGTTTGCTGATACCGGGCGTCGAAGCCGTGGGCGACAGGCAGACGACCTCGAGTTCATCGAGGACTTCGACAAGCGCCTGCGCTTCGGTGCTCGTGGCGCCGCCGATGATCATCTTGATGCCACGCTCGGACACCAGCCGCCGCAGCTCGCTGACAGCTCGTTCCGGATTCGACTCGGTATCCACCCACACGACATCAAAGCCCTCAGGAAGTCCCTCACGATCACGGGCATCGCTGATGGCAAGACGAACACCACTTTCGATGGACTCGCCATAGGTTCCAGCCTCACCGGTCGTCGGCAGCAAAACCCCCACAACCGGCTTGCTTCCGCACCCGACCAACACCACAGAGAGCACCGCTACCGCGCCGATGGTCAGCCCGAATCGCCGGAACATGATGGCACCTCCACTAATCGGCATCAGGGTATCACAGACGTCGTCGGTCGAGACCTCTCACGGCATCGACCTCTGTCTGTCTCGGTTCATTTAGGTTGTTTGTTTATCTGCATTTATCTCATGATCGATCAGAGAATCGAAGACCTCACGCCGGCCGACCCCGAGCTCCGCGGCGACGGCTTTCAGCGCCTCCTTGCGGGCCAGGCCGGCGTCCACAGCCATGGCGTACGCAGCGCGAATGCGGTCGCGGTCGATCGGCCCGCTTGGAACCGACTCCACGGCCGGTCCCACGACCACGACATACTCTCCCCGTGGATTGTCGGCCTCATCGGAACCGGCGAGGTCACCAAGGTCCATCATCACCGCCCGCTCATGCATCTTGCTGAGTTCGGCCAGGAGGGTTGCCGGGCGATCTGGGCCCAACCCACTCGCCAGGTCCTCCAACTCGGACTTCAGACGGTGGGGCGAGAGGAGGAGGACGAGGGTCCATGGCACCGTGGTCAGCTCGGCGATGCGGCTCCGACGCGCCCCCTTCCGTCCGGGAAGGAACCCCACCAGGGTCGCCGGCAGAGGTGGTTGACCCGAAGCCGCAAGTGCGGCGGCAAACGAGGATGGACCCGGGATCGTCGCCACCGGCAGACCGTTTTCACGGACTTCCCGCACCAGGATGAAACCGGGATCGGAGAGCACCGGCGTACCTGCATCGCTCATCAGAGCCACCGAGTTTCCCTCGTGGAGGGTTTCCATCACCAGCGGCAGACGACCCACCTCGTTGTGCTCGTGAAAACTTCTCACCCGCCGACCGGGGACCACACCGATGTGGTTGAGGAGCTTGCGTGCCCTCCGCGTGTCTTCGACGAGAATCATCCCCACCTCTTCGAGCACCTCTCGCGCCCGAGGAGCGAAATCGCCGAGCGTGCCGATGGGTGTGGCCACGATCCAGAGGGTTCCTTTTGCCGGCGCCACGTTGGTATGATACCAGGGTGATACGCAGCGCAATCGTCGTCATCTTACTGATTTTCAGCCAGTTGTCCGCCGCACAGGGTCTCAGCCGAGAACCCGTCGAAGAAGTGGTGGCCGTGGTTGATCGGACACCTCTCCTACTCAGTGATGTTGACCTCGCCGAGCTGATCGTCCTCGTCGAACGACCCTACGGCGCCACCGACATCGACTATCGATCCTCCCTTCTGGAAGCCCGGATTCAACTCGAGGTTCAGTTCCGTGATCTCGAAGAATCGGGGGTCCTCTATCGACTCGATCTCGATGTTGTCGAGGTCCGGCGGGCGTTGCTTGCAGCGGCGGGCGGCGGCGAATCGCTTTTCAAAGAACTCGAGGCCACCGGTCTCGGCGAGGCCGACATCGACGAACTCGCCCTCCGGATCAGCGCCGCAAATGCCTATGCCGAACAACGGCTCCGGCCGAGAATCAGCGTCAGTCTGCAGGAGATCGAGACCGCCTACCGGCGACTCGCCGTTGATTTAGAATCCCAGGGTGAGAACGCGCCGCCGTTGACGTCGGTTCAGGACCAACTCCACCAGCTCATCTCCGAACGCAAACTCAACGACGAGATTGAACGCTGGGTGGAGCGCGCGCTCGACGAGCGAGAAGTCACTCGCTTTGTTCGTTGAGCGTTTTTTTCCCGGACGCCCCACCGTACAACTCATCGTAGGCCGCCGCCGCCCCCAGCACCTTCTCGGTGTAACCGCGGGTCACCGAGAAACTGACGTTCGCCATGAAACGCGCCTCAGAGCACCCATCGCCGCACTGATCCAGCCACAGTTTCGCCTGCGCTTCACCCGCGTTGTACGCCGCCACCGCCGCGGCCCGGTTGCCACCGAAGACCGTGATCAGCCTTCCGAGTTCGGCCGCCCCGAGATCGAGGCTGATGAAGGGTTCGAAGAGATCCTCGGGGCTGATCGCCGGGCGGCCGTTCGCGACCCCAGTGGCGACCGCAGTGGCCGGCATCAGCTGCATGAGACCGCGGGCGCCCACCTTGGACACCACCATGGGGTTCCAACGCGATTCCTCCCTCGCCACTCCGGCTAGCAGCGACCACGGAAGATCGTGCCGGGCCGCGGCGCGACGAACCATCGACTCGTAGGGCAGCGGATAGAGGGCCTGCAGCAGACTGACCGGAAGCCCTCGTGCCGGGAGATAACTCGAGGCCTGACGTTGAGCCGAATCAGCCACGCTGATGGCGAGCCGGGGCTGGCCGAACTCGAGTTCGGCCCGGGCGGTCCACCATGTTGCACGGGGGTTGGTTCGGGGCAGGCCCGCGGGATCCCATCGGATGGCGGACGCGCCCAGACCCATGGCCCAGAGACGGGCCGCCAGACCCGGATGGAACTCCGGTTGCGCCGGTTCACCCACGAGACCGAATTCCGCGGCTGCGATGGCTCTGAGATCGGTCATCCGTCGAGGGTCGGGTTCCAATTTCAACCAACGGGCGATGGCGCGCTGCCGAGCCCTCCCCTGCGCGGCCTTCAAAGCAGCCGCTTGTTGGAGGCGCCAGTTTTCGAGGGCTTCCGCCGGAAGCCTCATCATGAGCGATCGGGCTTCCTCCGCCCAGAAGAGGTCGATCCCCGCCGCCGAGCCGCCCAGGATATTGAGAGCCGCCGATGGATCGCCGGCGGCGATCGCCAACTCAGCGGCGATCACGGCCGACGGCCCCCGCCACGGATCACGGGTGACCCGAGCCAATCGCCGCTGCGCGGCGTCGGTTTCTCCACTCCGTATTTCATAGAGACCGAGCATGAGCTCAGCACGGGCCCGGGCCGACCGCCCTCGCAAACGGCTGATGCCCGCCCGGGCCAGATCCGGCTCGTCCCGACGGAGACGCAACCGGGCAAGGAAAAGCCTCCGATCGTCCGTCGTCCTGAGGCGAATGGCCCGCTGTGCGGCCGCGATCGCAGCGTCCAAGTCCCCGGCGAGCTCGTGGGTTCGGCCGAGATGAACCTCCAGTTCAGCTCGGCGTTCGCCGGCAGACGTCCTCTCAATCGCCGTCCGGTACCAGTCGGAGGCCGTCGTCCAATCGCCCCGGCGGAATGAACAGCGCCCTCGGAGATAGGCGACCTCGCGAAGTGGGATCTGGCTGTTCCTGACCCCGTCAAGTGCTTCGAGAATCGGTACCGCCCTCTCGTACAAACCGTGCCGATACAAGGTCTTGGCCACCCGCCAACGATCCACCACACCGAGCTTCGTCGGATCCCCGAGCGCGTTCGCCCCAACCAACGCCACGAGATCGGCCGTTGATGAACCGAGCAGGCGACTCAGACGAGATCGATCCAGCGGCTTTGCGCTGATGGCCAGTGCAAGTTCGAGCTTCCGCCGCGTCATACGCTGCAGAGCCGGCACCAAACCATCGAGGGCCGATCGTCGAGGGCCGTCCACACCGGTGGTGACAGCGTCTTCGACAATCTCCGCCGCAGCGCCGCGAAGCTGTTTCGAAGGGGCTGTCCGGAGAAGACCAAAGACCAGATCGAACGCCCGGACCGGATCCTCGTTGAGGATCAGTTCGGCGAGCTCCACCCGTGCTACGGCGCCGAATTCGACGGAATCCAGCGCCAGCTCGAGAAAGTGAGCCTGTGCCGTCTCATCCCCGGCGAGCCGAGCCGCGTGGGCGGCGACCAGTGCTTCTTCGGGCCGAAGCGGAAGCTGCTCCCTCCGCCTCGAGGCCACCTGCAGGACCTGATCCCATTGGCCGGCGCGGGCCAGGGTCGTCAGTCCCCCTGGGGCGCCGCCGTCCGCGACCGGGATCCCACTCAGAAACATGAGTATCGAAAAAACCAAATTCAGTCTCTTTCACATATCGGGCAGCGACCGGACCCACGGTGAGGACGGCCCTGACCCTTGCTCGATCGCTCGTTCTATGGATAATGCGTGGTTGCGGTGAGCATTCCCGCTCTCGCAAGATCAATTGTCTCAATTCCCATGGAGGCTCACATGGATTCTCAGCATGTCAAGGTTCTCATCATCGGTTCCGGTCCCGCGGGCCTGACCGCCGCACTCTACGCCGCCCGTGCCGACCTCGAGCCGTTGGTCATCGAAGGCATGCAGCCCGGTGGGCAACTCACCATCACCACCGAGGTGGAGAACTACCCCGGTTTTCCCGAGGGCATTCTCGGGCCCGAGCTCATGCAGCGCACCAAGGCGCAGGTGGAACGGTTCGGAACCAGATTCATCTTCGATCAGATCAACGCCGTCGATCTCGAGAGCCGCCCATTCAGCGTTACGACCGACTCCACGGGTGAGATCACGTGCGACGGCCTGATCATCGCCACCGGCGCGTCGGCCAGGCTCCTCGGCCTCGAGTCCGAGTCCGAACTCATGGGTTTCGGGGTATCGGCCTGTGCGACCTGCGACGGGTTCTTTTTTCGGGACAAGGAGATTGTCGTGGTCGGGGGCGGTGACACCGCCATGGAAGAGGCCGTCTTCCTGGCCAAGTTCGCCTCCAAGGTGACCGTCGTCCACCGCCGCGACGAACTCAGGGCCTCGAAGATCATGCAGCAGCGCGCCATGGACAATCCCAAGGTCGATTTCGCATGGAACGCGGTCATCACCGAGATCCTCGGCTCGCAGGATGGCGGTGTCACTGGCGTGCTCCTCGAGGACACCCAGACCGGCGAAGTCCGTGAGTTTCCGACTCAAGGGGTCTTCATGGCCATCGGCCACCGGCCCAACACCGATGTCTTCTCCGGCGCGGTCGATATGGACTCGAACGGTTACATCACAACCGTCCCCGGCACCGCGAGGACCTCGATCGAAGGCGTGTGGGCCTGTGGCGACGTCCAGGACTCGGTCTATCGGCAGGCGATCACCGCCGCCGGCACCGGCTGCATGGCCGCAATCGAGGCCGAGCGCTGGCTCGCCGAAAAGGGGATCGAATAACTCGGACCTAAACTGAGCGATTCCGCCGGATGAGATGTGTCAACTCCTTGATGCTCTGGTGTTTGTAAAAAACGCAGGAATACTGATGGTATGTCAAGGCTTTTTACATACGTCCAGAGCGCAAGGAGTTGGTGCAGATCGCCGGTAAGAATCACTCAATTTAGGTCGTAAGGCTTGCCACGTTCTCCTCTTGGAGATAGGCTCATGAACTGTGTGCACCGCTCGATGAGCGGTATGACTGGAGGAACAAGTGATTTCATTTTCTGATACGGCTGTCGACAAGGTCAAAGAGTTTGCCGCGCAGACTCCCGAGGCCGAAGGCAAGAATCTTCGGATCTTCATCCAGGGCATCGGCTGCTCGGGCTATGCCTACGGCTTCACCTTCGACGAGAAACGCGACGGTGACACCGTGGTCGAGAACGGCGACCTCACCGTTCTGGTCGACCAGAACTCGGCACCCAATCTCACCGGCGCGACGGTCGATTTCATCGACGACCAGCGCGGTACCGGATTCATGGTCGACAACCCCAATCAACCCGCCGCTGACGCCTGCGGCACCAGCGGCGGCTGCTCGGGCTGCGGCTGAGGAGGCTCGCCCGCATGATTCCTGAGCCCAGGCTCCTCGAGGTCATCCGGCTCGGCCACCCGGTGCTTCGCTCGGTGGCCGAGGCCGTTCCCGAGGATTGGTTCGCCAACAGCCGCCTCGAACAGCTCGGTCGGGACCTCGTCCGCACCATGCTCGAGGAGGAGGGCGTTGGGCTCGCCGCACCCCAGGTCGCCGAGGAGCTTCGTCTCTTCGCCTACTGGCTTCCCGCCGACGATGGCGCCCCTGAAGTCGAGCCCACGGTGGTGGTCAATCCCGAGATCCGCATTACCGACCCCGACCTCGAGGAGGGCTGGGAAGGCTGTCTGTCGATTCCGGATCTGCGCGGACTCGTCCCCCGTGCACGGAGAATCAAGGTCAAGGGCCGAACCGTGGACGGCGAAAGCCTGAGTCTGACCGCAAGCGGTTTCCACGCCCGGGTCATTCAACACGAATTCGATCACCTCGATGGAATCGTCTTCCTCGACCGGATGACCTCGGCCCGGTCACTCGCGTTCGATGAGGAATGGGAACGGTACATGGTCGCCGACCCCGAACCCGCCACCGAGAACTGACGCCCGGCCCATGACGGCGCCAGCGCCAACCCAGTCCTCCTCCGTCCCTTCACCGGATCCACCTCCCCGCCGCGGTTTTCATCCACTGATCATTGCGGCCGCGGTGCTCTTCGGTCTCGCGCTCGGTGCATTCGAAATCACCAACACCTCCATCGGCTGGCACCTCGGCAGTGGTCGGTGGATGCTCGAACACCGCGAAGTTCTCGACCACGACGTCTTCAGCTTCACCTCCGGCGGGGCCGAGTGGATCGACCACGAGTGGCTGTTTCAGGTCATCGTCGCCGCCCTCTTCGATCTCGGCGGCGCTCCGGCGCTGGTGATCATGCGGATGCTCATCGTGGCCGCACTCATGGTGCTGCTCCTGCGCATCGGGACCACCAGCGGGCTCGACCCCCCGGTGGCACTTCTTCTCGCGGCCATCTGCGTCTTCTCCGGGAGACCACGGTTCTTTCTCCGGCCCGAGCTCTTCACCCTCCTTCTGCTCCCGCTCGTCATGTGGCTCTTTGCCCGGCGCGCCCACGGACGTTGGTGGCCCTTTCCCCTGGTCCTGGTCGTGGCGCTCGGCGCCAACCTCCACGGCGCGATTCTGGTGGCGCCGATTCTGATCTCGATCTGGTTTTCGGGTGAGATTTTGGATCAGATCATCCGCCGACGGATCGACCGGGCGGCGCTCGTTTCCGGAGCGATCGGGGTTGGCGCGGCGTTCCTCGCTCCCCTGATCAACCCACACGGCTGGTGGATCTGGACCGTGCCCTTCCACCTGGCCGAGATGGTCCGACAGCCCCACATCCCCAACCCGGAGTGGATCGCCCCCGGCCCGGCGGACGCACCGACTCTCTATCTCGCGATGGTCTTCGCCGCGGGTGCACTTGCGTTTGGAAGCCGGTTCCCGCAGAACTGGCTTACCACCGCAGCCACCGCCGCTCTCGCGCTCAAGCACATCCGTAACATCGGCCTTTTCTTTGTGCTTCTGCCGCAGTCGGTGGCTCCGGCGCTCGCCCGCTGGCCGCTGCTGGCCGCCGGCCGAAAAGGGCCCTCGGCCCGCATCCGATTGGTGGTCTGCCTCGCCCTCGTCGGAGTCCTCGGCATCGCCGCCATGGCGCGACCATGGCCACGAGCCGGGTTCGGTTTCGCCGAGCGGTGGTACCCGGATCGAGCCTTGGGATTCCTCGCCGAGAACGACCTTCTCGAGGGTCAGCTCTACAACGATGTCCGTTTCGGCGGGTGGCTGATTCTGCACGGCTACCCTGAACGACAGGTCTTCCTCGATGATCGCAACGAGATCCACGAGCCATTGTTGCGGGAGATCTGGGAGATCTTCGGCCGTAGTGATGTCGGCGCCTGGGAAGACCTTCTCGCGAAGTGGCGGATCGACACCGTGCTCCTGCGCTATCACGAACCGATCAGGGTCACGAACCCGGATGGGGAGGACCTCGGACGCCGCGGGTTCTCGACCCTCTGGTTCCGTTCCCAGCGTTGGGCGACGGTCTACTGGGATGATGTCGCCATGGTCCTCGTTCGACGGTCATCGGTGCCGGGGACTCTTCTCATCGAGCGCGAGTATGTCCACGTCAACCCCGACGATCTCGAACACCTGGCCGGAGCTGTCCGGGAGAACCCCGATCTCCGACCGGCGGTGGCGGCGGAGGTTCGGCGGGCGCTGTCCGACGATCCACAGGGACGGCGGGCGCTCGATCTCGCGGCCTTCCTCGAGTCACTGCCGGGAGATTGACGAAACCCTGTCGGGTTCAGTCGAATCGGACGCTCTCGGTGGCCATGGCCGAACAGGACTCGGAGAAAATTCGGTAGGTCTGGCCGAAGTAGTCGACCGGCGCAGTGCCCAACCACCCCGCATCGATGAGGGGTTCCCAGCTCTCTGGGCATCGTCCGTGGCGAACCACCCAATCGCCGAGAAGAGGGTTGAGCAGTTCCTCATCGCGGGAGGCGACGAGGCGGTAGATCTGCTTTTCGCACACCGCCCGGTCGTAGTCGGTCTTGGCCGTCTCCCGCACCTCGATCCAGTAGGAGACCGCGTTCTCGAACGACCACTCCTCCTCGTCCTCGCTCCACGCGGCGAGAAATCGCTTGAGGCGATGAGGAGAGCCGGGGATGGCGGCCGCCACCTTCAGATACCGAAGGGCGTTGGTCATGTCGCGGTAGCGGATGTACATGTCCCAGGCCGCCGCCTCGGCGATCTCGTGGTTCTGGGGCATGTTGCGCAACGCTTTGTCGAAGAGGCGAATGACGGCCTTCTTGTGGACTTCTTCGTCGGTGTTCGGCAGCTGGATGATCAGCGCACCGACCCGGTAGGCGTCGTGGTAGAGCGGATCGAGATCGGTGATGAGGTCGTAGACCGTTTCCAGGTAGAGAAAGCGGTCGTTGACGCCGTATTGGGCGTAGTACTGAATCGACCACAGGTAGAGGACGTCGGCAACGAATCCCGCATTGCCGAGACTCGTCAATCGGAGCATCTCCGCGCTCGGCAGATAGAGCAGCTTCCGACCCAACGGATCCGGCCGCTCGATCCGCTGAAGGGCGCGTTCGGCCACCACGGTTCCGGCAAGGAGGAACGCCACCACGAGCAGCGCGCCTGAAACACGCTTCACTGGAGATCTTTCCCTTCGAATCTCAGACAGGCGAGAAACAGCACCAACGCGGAGAAGACAAGGCCATAGACCACCGCGAGGCCGACTGCGGTCGGCGAAATCGGGAGTTGATGGACCACTTCGGTCTTGAAGTTGAAGCGCTCGAGATTGGGGACCACGTAATAGAGGACCGAGACCATCGTCCGACCGATGGAACCCGGCAGGTGTCGGGTCAGCAGCCAGAGATCCTGCGATACGTGACCCACCACGAAGACCGCAAGGGTGAAGACCGATCCCAGTATCGGCTTTGTCAGAACCGAGAAGAGCGTCGCAAAAGCGACCAGGACCGCCATTTCGACCCCGATCATCAAGGTGGCGACAAGGAGTCTCGGGTCAAAGCCGCCGCCGTACAACCAGACGAAGAGCACCAGCATCACCGTCATCAGGAAGAGGTTGACCAACACGGTTGCGAGAAGGCCGGAGTACTTCCCGAGGACAAACTGCCAGCGCCTCACCGGTTTGGCGAGAATGTAGTAGACGGTCTTGCTGTCGATCTCACGACTGATGAGCAGGACGCTCATCATCACCGCGATGAGCATCAGGAAGAACTGGATGCCGGCGAGGCCCATATCCTTGATGATCTTGTCCTGCTCACCCACGGTGAGAATTCCAAAGAGCTTCGTACTCGCCAGGAGAACAATCGAAAAACCGAGGAAGAGATAGAGGATCTTGTCGCGCAGGGCCTCGCGAAAGGTGTTGGCGGCGATGATGCGGATGGCCCTCATGACGCCGCCCCCTCCTCGTACTGACGCAAGAGAAGATCCTCGAGGGTGCTTCTCACCGCCGTCAGGCTGATCAAACGAGCGCTCCGCTCAGTGAGCTCGTCGATGAGCGCGTCCCGTTCACCGGCTTCAACCCGTACCCACGCCACATCGCTTCCCATCTGGGCCGACACCACCGGCGTCGTGAGGATCTTGGGATCGAGACCCCTGAAGGCGACTTCGTACCGCTCGACTTCGCGGGCGAGGAGGTCTCGAACGGCCCCGACCCCACGGACCGACCCGTCGATCACGGTGGCGACACGATCGCATATGGTTTCCACATCCGGGATGATGTGGCTCGAAAAAAAGACCGTCACTCCCCGGTCCTTCTGGGCGAGAATGATATCTCGGACATCCCTTCGGCCGATGGGATCGAGTCCACTCATGGGTTCGTCGAGAATGAGCAACCGGGGATCGCCCAACAGCGCCTGGGCGAGGGCGACCCGCTGCAGCATCCCCTTGGAGAAAACAGCCATCTTCTGGTCGGCTCTGGTGTCCATGCTGACCTGCCGGAGAACCGTCTCCACCCGATCCTCGACCTCGGCGCCATCGACTCCCAGGAGCTCCGCCGAAAACCGGAGGTACTCCCGACCCGTGAGGTGGTTGTAGAGATAAGGATTTTCCGCCATGAACCCGATCAACCGCTTGGCCGGGATGGAGTCGTGGGCATGGCCCCCGATGGAGATCTCGCCCTTGTCGAGGATCACCAAACCGGTGACGGCCTTGATCGTCGTGGTTTTGCCGGCGCCGTTGGGACCGAGGAATCCAAAGATCTCTCCCCTTTCGACTTCGAGGCTGAGACCCTTGAGGACCTCGACCGGCCGCTCGAAGAGACCGGGGTGGAATGTCTTCCAGAGATTGTCGACCCGCAGCTGAACATCGGACATGAACCCTCCAACACCGTGGCCTCGCCTGGCGACGACTGCTCACGAGGAGTATATCCGAGGGCCCTTGTCCGCCGGGCGAAACCCGCCACTCGGCTCGAGCTCGCTCGGCCCCGATCACATCACAACCGGAGCCCGATCACAGACATCGAGCCGATTCATGGCATACTGGATGATTGAAAAGGAGGGCCGCACCATGACAGAGCTCTCTCCGCTCGACATCCTCGGCAAGAAGTTCGCTATCAAGTTCCGTGGCTACCCCGCCAACGAGGTCCACGAATACCTGACCGAGATTGCCGGCTCCATGGAGTCGTTGATGCGGGAGCGCGGCGAACTCCGTCAGCAGGTCCATCGACTCGAGTCCGAACTCGCATCCTTCCGCGAACGCGAGACCGCGCTTCACGAAGCGCTGGTCGCCGCCCAGCGGACGGCCGAGGCGACCATGAAAACGGCCCGCGACGAAGGTCAGAAGGTCATCGAGGACGGACAGGGACTCGCCGACCGCCTGGTCGAGGAGGCCAACGGGCGCGCCCGCAAGATAGATGGTGTGATCCAGCAACTCCGAGAACGCCGCCGTGAGACCAGATCCGAGTTGATCCGCATGGTCGAGCTCCTCCAGGGCCTGATCGAGGATGATCGCGTGCGCGAGAAGGAAGAGCGGACGACTCCCCAGATCGCCATCCTCTCGCCCAAGGCAGAGAGCGCCGGGGAGAAATAGGGATGAGCCTGCTCATCCGGGGTGCGACTCAGGTGGTGACACCCCTGGGAAGCGCGGCGCAGAGGAACGCCGACTTCGGCCAACTGGCGATTGCTCCCCAAGCGGTCATTCGCTGCGAGGGCTCCGAGGTGGTCTTTGTCGGTGAACCCGCCGAGCACGACCTGAAGTTCCCTCCACCGGAGACCACCCTCGATGCCGCCGGCGGCTGCGTGATTCCCGGCTTTGTCGATCCCCACACCCACCCGGTGTGGGCGGGCTCGCGGGAGCAGGAGTTCAACCGCCGGCTCTCCGGCGAGTCCTACATGGACATCGCGCGCTCGGGTGGTGGGATCAACGCCACGGTCCAGGCCACGAGGGCTGCCTCGTTCGACACGCTCCTCGAAGGAACCCAGGCGCGTCTCGACACCTTCCTCGACCACGGAACGACGACCATCGAGGCCAAGTCCGGCTATGGCCTCGAATTGGCCGCAGAAGTCCGGATGCTCGAGGTCATCGCGGCGGCCAACCGCACCCACCCCGTGGATCTCCACCCCACCTGTCTCGCCGCCCACGAAGTTCCCCTCGAGCACCGCGACAACCCCGAGGGCTGGGTCACCGCGCTCGTGGAAGAGATCCACCCGAGCATCGCCCGCCGCGGACTCGCCGAAGCGGTGGATGTTTTCTGCGAGGAGGGTGTCTTCGGCCTCGAGCAGACCCGCCGCCTGCTCGCCGACGCCGATGACCTCGGCTGGCGGATTCACCTCCACGCCGACGAGCTCACCCCCCTGGGCGGAACCGAGTTGGCGGTCGAGTTCAACGCCCTGTCCGCCGATCACCTCATGTGCATCACCGATCAGGGGATCTCCGCCCTTGCCGAATCGGAGACCATCGGGGTGCTGCTTCCGGGGACGTCGTTCTTTCTCCGATCCGACTACGCACCGGCTCGACGGATGGTGGAGGCCGGCTGCGCCATCGCCCTGGCCACCGACTGCAACCCGGGCTCCTCGCCCACCGAGTCCATGCCCGCGATCCTCGCTCTGGCGACCCTCGAGATGGGCCTCACCATCGAGGAGGCGCTCACCGCCGCCACCCTCAACGCCGCCGCCGCAATCGGGCGTGCAGCCGAGATCGGTTCACTCGAGGTCGGCAAGAAGGCCGACATCGCGGTGCTCTCGGGCGCCACCTACCACCACCTGGTCTATCACTACGGCGTCAACCCCATCCGCCACGTGGTCAAAAACGGCGAGGTCGTCATCCGCGACGGCAGACGAGTCGCGTTGTAGTTCGCACCGCGCTTCTGAACCCGATTCTTCCATCGCGCTCTCCGAGAGTGCCCCCCCAAACATTGTTTGGCCCCAATGCATGAGACAACTGCAAGGCGCTCTTTCCAAACAATAATTTGGAGCGGCACGTCCGTTCAAGACGATGTTCGCGAATCCTCGACAGAACGCGGGATGGGTGCCTGGCTCCAACTTTGTTTGCCGCGAACAAAGTTGCGTGCCTGGCTCCCCTCCCATCGCATCCCCGGAGCGAATGACTGCGTCTCTGCGCACCGCTCCCATCGCGCTACAGAGTAGGTGAGATTTCTCGCTCCCCTTCTACCCTACATCCACCTTGACCCTGCGAATCGCCGTTGCTCGGCCGGTGGCCTCATCGGCGTCGATGAGCGCGCCTCTCAGCTGGATGTCGCGTTTGGCGGGTTCGAAGGGCCTCGGCGTGTTGTAGAGGAATCGCTCGAGGACCTTGGCCGGCTTCATCCCGATGATCGACTCGTACGGCCCCGTCATCCCGACATCGGTCTGGAAAGCCGTTCCCTGCGGCAGAATTCGCTCATCCGCCGTGGGGACATGGGTGTGGGTGCCGAGGACCGCTGTCGCCCGCCCGTCGAGGTACCAGCCCATGGCCTGCTTCTCCGATGTCGCTTCGGCGTGCATATCGACGAGAACGACCTTGGCCTCCGGATGGGCCGACCCGATCTCATCGAGCACCGCGTCGGCTTTACGGAAAGCATTGTCGATGGGCGGCATCATGGCCTGACCCTGGAGGTTGACCACCGCCACCTGAACCCCGGTGGCGGTTTCCTCGACACACCATCCGCGCCCGGGGTTGCCCTCGGGGTAGTTGGCGGGTCTCAGCAGGCTCGGGTGGGCGTCGAGAAGCGGCACGCCCTCCTTTTTGTCCCAAACGTGGTTGCCCGTGGTCCAAACATCCACCGGGAAGGCCTCGAGTTCGGAGAGCACGGCAGCGGTGATGCCGAACCCTCCGGCCGCGTTCTCCACATTGGCAACCACGAAGTCGACCCGCTCGCGATCGACCAGGGATTCGAGTCCCCCGGCCACCGCCTTGCGGCCGGCCGATCCCATGATGTCGCCGATGAAGAGGAGACGGATCACCGAGCGTATTCCACGGCCCGCGTTTCCCGGATCACCGTCACCTTGATCTGACCGGGATAGGTGAGCTCCGCCTCGACCTTTTTGGCGACATCGCGGGCGAGCCACACGGCCTTGTCGTCACCGATCTTCTCGCTCTCGACGATGATTCGAAGCTCGCGACCGGCCTGGATGGCGTAGACCTTCTCCACACCGTCAAAATCGGAGGCCATGCCCTCGAGCTTCTCGAGTCGCTTGATGTAGTTCTCGAGGATTTCGCGCCGCGCGCCGGGACGCGCCGCCGACAACGCGTCCGCCGCCGTCACCAGGACCGCTTCCACCGTGTTCGGATCGTAGTCGCCGTGGTGGCATTCCATGGCGTGGATCACTTCGTCGGTCTCGCCGTACTTCTTGAGCATATCGCGACCGAGCTCGAGGTGGGTTCCGTCCATCTCGCGATCAACCGCCTTGCCGATATCGTGGAGCAGGCCGGCGCGCTTCGCCACCTCGGCGTTGGCGCCGAGCTCAGCGGCCATGTGGTTGGAGAGCCAGGCCACTTCCATGGAGTGTTTGAGCGCATTCTGGCCGTAGGACGAACGGAACTGGAGGCGACCGATGAGCTTGTGGAGCTCGGGATGGATATCGGGGATCCCCACCTCAAGGGCCGCGGTCTCACCATCGGCGAGGAGTTTTTCATCCATCTCCGCCTTGACCTTGCCGACCAGTTCTTCGATCCGTCCGGGATGGATCCGCCCATCTTGGATCAGGCTTTCCAGGGCGCGTCTCGCGATCTCGCGCCGCACCGGCTCGAAGCACGACAGAATGACCGCCTCCGGCGTGTCATCGACGATGAGGTCCACCCCCGTGGCCTGCTCGAAGGCGCGGATGTTCCGACCCTCACGGCCGATGATCCGACCCTTCATCTCATCCGATGGCAGATCGACCACCGAGACCGTGCTCTCGACCACATGCTCTGAGGCGATCCGCTGAATCGCCATGGAGATCACCCGGCGGGCTCGTTCCTTTGCCTTCTCGGTGGACTCCTCTTCGATCTTCCGAACCAGGTTGGCGGCATCCATCCGCGCCTCGTTCTCCAGACTCTTCAGAAGCTCTCCCTTGGCCTGATCCGTCGTCAGCCCAGCGATCTGCTCGAGCTTGACCCGTTCTTCGGCGAGGGCCGCTTCCAACTCCTCGCCGCGAGTGCCGAGCATCGCCTCCTGGGCATGGAGCTCGTCTTCGAGCTTGGCCACCGCGGTTTCGCGTTCGACGACGGTCGTCGACCGTCCGTCGAGCTCGTTGCTCTTCTCTTCGAGGGTTTGTTCGAGTCCAACGAGCTCGAGCCGTTGATCCCGGGTCTCCCGCTCGAACTCGGTTCGCGCTGCGAGCAACCGCTCGCGAGCCACGATCTCCACGTCTTTTCGAAGACGCTCGCCATCAATCTCGGCCCGTGCAAGGACCCTCTTTGCCTGCTTCTCGGCATTGGCGACCAGCCTGAGTGCCGCGCTCCGCGAGCGACGCCACAGCACCCAAACCAAAACCAATCCGAGGATCGCGACCAGCAGCACAACGAGGGCTGCGATCAATCGTAAGTCCATGATCCATCCCCTATATGTCAAGGAGCGATCAGAACCGACCAGCATTAGGAGAAACGGAGTTAGTAGCTAAAGCGGAGGCCCCCACTACGGCCGTGTGAGCAACCCTATTTGAACCTGCGTACAACAGGTGGGCACCTGTCCCCCGTCTGTCTCCCGCCGTGGGGCAGGCATCGAAACGGGAAAACCCGGCAACCCTTCAAATAGGTGTTGGTTCAACGATAGTTTCACTCATCACCAACCGCGCAGGGACCTCCAAGTCCTAATTCTCAGCACCTTCTTCATCGGGCCTCATGGCCTCTTCGACTTTCACTACGAGTCGCTCCGCTTGTTTCTCCAAACGTTTCTGCCGGACGTCCTGATCCGTCTCTCGCTCTAAAAAGAGCTCATCAGCAATATTGAGTGCGGTCAAGACCGCGATCTTGACCGTATCGACACTGGAGCTTCGATCGGCAACCTCACGCATCCGAGAATCGACAAACCGGGCAATTTCCTGCAGCCGGGTTGCGTCTCCATCCGCGCGAAGTCCGAGCCGCTGACCGAAAATTTCAACAGTCGCTCGAACGGTTGCCATTCATCAACTCCTTCCCATTGATGAGTATACAGTATCGAATCCGGGTCTCACCACGTTGGGGCCGGGGCATTGTCACGGCCGCCACCTCCGGTTATGGTCGTGTACGACAGATGGAAACCTCTTCTCGATCATCGGTTGCTCCGACCCCGCGTCACGCCATTGTGGTTGTGGTGGTTGTGGTGGGGCTCTTTCTGCTCCCCATCGCCGGGCACCCACCCGCCACCAACCCCAACGAACTGGTTCGCATCGAGCTCGCCCTCGCCATGGCGACCTGGGCGACCATCGATCTCGACAGCCCGGCTCGAATCTATGGGCTCTCCGAAGACGTGGCTCGCCACAATGGCCGCTTGCGGGCGGACAAGGCTCCCGGTCTTTCGATCGCCGCCGTGCCGGTGGTGTGGCTTTCGCGGTTCCTACTGCCATCCATTCCCGGTGCGGATCACCCGCAGTACTGGCCGCTCCGCCATCTTCTGACAGCCGTGCTCGTGGCTCTGGGCACCGCCTTCCTGTGCTTCTTCGTTGCCGCCGGAATCCCGGACCTCCGGACCGAAGACCAGCTTCCATTGGCCCTCATCACAGCCCTCAGTACGCCGCTATGGGCCTATGGAACGGTCTTCTTCGGCCATGCACCCGCAGCGGTTCTCATCGCCGTGGCGTGGATTCTCCTGCTGCAGCACGACGCCGCTCCCGGAACTTCACGCGCCGCTTTCCTGGGCGGGCTGTCGGCGGGCGCCGCCATCGCCACCGAGTACCCGACCGTCCTGCTGGTCGCGATCGTCTTCGTCTCGATGCTCTTCCGCCGAGTTCCGAAACAGCCATTCGTGACCGCCCTCGCCGGTCTCGCGGTCGGGCTGCTGCCGGCCCTCGTGTACCACCAGTTCGCGTTCGGTGCTCCGTGGCTGACCGGCTACGCATTCAAGGCCGACCCCGGGTTCCAGCAGATTCACACCACCGGGCTGAGTGGGGTTTCCCTGCCAAGCATCGAGGGGCTTTGGGGAGTTCTCTTCAGTTCGGCGCGTGGTCTCTTCTTCTACTCGCCGGTGCTGCTCTTCGCCCCAATCGGTCTGTGGCTCATGCACCGGCGACGCGGGTGGAGGGATGCCGCGCCACTCACCGCCGCCGTCGTGGTCTATGTCGCTTTCGCGGCTGGTTTCGTGGACTGGCAGGCCGGCTGGTGCGCCGCCGCCCGCCACCTGGTCCCGGTGATTCCACTGTTCGTCATTCCAACCGTGGTGGCCATGGCGGCGATGGTGCGGTCCCGGCCGGGGTTGTTCGTCTTGGCCGGCGTGGTCGCGTTGTCCGCGACGCGCAGTTTTCTCACCGTTGTGGTCACCCCGTTCTTCCCACCGGAATTCGCCAACCCCCTGGCTCAGATCGTCTTGCCGAGTCTCCGAGAAGGTGCGGCGGCGCCGAACTTGGTCAGTTCGACCGTCGGTTTGCCCGCCGGGTTCGTCTGGCTGGCCGCAGCGGCGCTGGCAGCGGCCCTTCTGGTCTGGGCTCTCGCGGCGCTGAAACCCGGAACAACCACCTGGATTGCCATCATCGTGGCGCTCGTGATCACCTCACAGGTGGCCTGGTGGGTGTGGCGCAGTCCGCCGCCCGAACCTCGCCTCGAAAACTACCGGGCTCAACTGCTCACCGGACTCGGCCACATCGACGTCGCCGCTCGGATCGAAAGCGATCTCCGGTCCGGGGCTCCCGCAGACTGACAGCTGCGGGGCTCAGCCCGTTTTCGTGTCCGACCCGAGGACGCCGTCGATGAGACCGAGCACCTTCTCGAGACGCGCAGCAAGTTCGTCGCGCTGCTTCTCGAGCGAGGTCACCCGTCCACTGGCGTCGGATTGGCCCGATAACTGGGTCTCGAGTTCGGCGGCCTCGGTCTCGAGTTCACCAACTCTGCTTTCGAGTTCGGCGGAACGCGAAACGGCGGCACTGTAGGCCTCGACGAGCTCTTCGATTCTGGACTCCAGCTGCATCAACACCGATTCCATTGCCATTTCACCTCTCCCTTGAAGCCACGACAAGCGGTTCTGACGAGTCGTTCATCGTCGGTTGAATCCTCGATCATGCGAAAGCCACGCCGAGGCGTTGACCCAGCCCCTCGCGGAGCGCCTCCTGCTGCTCGTTGACCTCGTTCTGGGTCAGCGATCGGTCGGAAGTACGATAGGTCAGTCTGAGAGTCGACCGGACGGCACCCGAGGGGAGCCCCTTGCCCGCATAGCGGTCTTGGAGATCGACGGCCTCCACCAGCTCTCCGGACAGATTCTGAACCACCGCATGGAGCTCGGCGAAGCTCAGATCGGTGGAGTGTTCGATGGTCATGTCCGCCGTCACCGCCGGGTAGCGAGGGAGCTCGACAAAAGATGGCAGCGGAATCTCCCTCGCCGCCGCCGCCAGATCGAGTTCGGCGACATAGACCGGCGCCTTGATATCCCATCGTTGAGCCACCGCGGAGGCAACAAGTCCGGCGCAACCAACGGCACGACCATCGGCCTCGATGACGGCCCCTTGAGCCTCGTCGAGCCAGGGTCCGCCACCGCGCACCCAACGGAGTTCGGGGAAGCCGAGTTCGTCGGCCATTCCTTCAACGGCTCCCTTGAGATGTGAGAAGCCAATGGGCCCCTGGTCTCCCGGCGCCGGACCGACCAGCGCGACCGCGAGCCGCTCTTCCTCGGCGGGGGCGTCGTCAGCGAGAAAGAACACGCGTCCCTGCTCGAAGACGGCCACCGTTCGCTCACCTTGGTTCAGATTGTCGCGTACGGCCGACAAGAGCCCGGGGAGCAACGATCGCCGCATGGTGGCCTGGGTGCTCGCCAGCGGATTCCCGAGCCCGATGGAGGGACCTGGACACAGGGGCAGACCGTCCACCTCGGCGTCGGCCGCCGGATCGATGAAAGCATAGGTGATGACCTCGGCGAGACCGGCGCTCACCGCCGCATCCCTGGCGCGGTCGACCAGCTCCCAGTTGGGGTTGCGGTGACCGGGGGGAGTCGACAGGGCGGGGAGGACGGACGGCACGGCTTCAAAACCCACGTGGCGGACAAACTCCTCGATGAGGTCCGCCTCGCGCTCGAGATCGACCCGGAAGGAGGGCACCGTCACAGTCAGAACGTCGTCGTCGACCTCAGGTGAGAGCTCGAGACCGCGGGCGATCTCGACCATCCGTTCCATGGCCACCTCGAGCCCCATGAAGGCCGAGACCTTGGTTGCGGACGTCGAGAGCTGATATGCCTCGTAGGGTCGCGGGCGGACATCGATCCGACCCTCGCACACCCTGCCTCCGGTCAACTCCGCGATGAGCGCCGCTGCGTAGTCGATGGCGACGGGTGGCAGATCCGGATCAGCGCCCCGCTCGAAACGGTGCGATGCTTCGGTGTGCATCCCGAGCTTTCGCGCCGCGCGACGAATCGTCAGAGCGTCGAAATTGGCCGCCTCGAGGAGCACGTCCACGGTGTCGTCGCCGATCTCGGATTCAGCGCCGCCCATGATCCCGGCGAGACCGACCACGTCGTAGGCATCGGCGATGACCGGCATCCCCTCCTCGAGCTTCCTGGTCTCGCCGTCAAGGGTGACCAGGCTCTCCCCCGCGGTAGCCCGGCGGGCGATGAGCTTCGCGCCGCCGACCTTGGCCAGATCGTAGGCATGGAGCGGTTGCCCGAGCTCGGCCAAGACATAGTTGGTGACATCGACAATGGCGCTGATGGGTCGCACGCCGGCGTTGGCCAGCCGGCGCTGCATCCACTTGGGCGAGCTTGCAGCGGCCACCCCCCGAATCACCCGGGCACAGAAGCGCGTGCACATGGTGGGATCGGCGATCTCCACCGTCGCCAGTTCGGCGGTTGTCTCGAAGTCCTCTTCGAGA
>RCNG010000163.1_pt1 | contig 27163 bp, 20 predicted proteins | sample 2041371 | NCBI WGS metagenome assembly RCNG01 (sample SAMN09708227, study PRJNA481090) | Marine sediment metagenome, whole genome shotgun sequencing project. | biome: marine sediment; feature: ocean; material: sediment; isolation source: Sewage treatment plant 1 marine sediment (STP1) ... | reverse complement strand
GAACGACTGTAGTACTTGTTATGTCCTGACATATCAGAAGCATACGCCTCCTTTCGCAGACGTTAGCTTCCTAAGAGCCTTAGGAATTCGGAATTACCGTCCACCATCGCATGGACGCAGCGGGTGGGTGGATGGCATTCCGAATTCCGAATTCCTAATTCGTACCTGCGTTTCGCCACGAAAAAACCCGGCCGTTGGGCCGGGTTTTTCGTTTCATATAGGTGAGGTTTATGCCATCTCGAGCAGGTACGCGAAGCCCATTCCGCCGCCGATGCACATGGTGACGATGCCACGCTTGGCATTGCGACGGCCGAGCTCGCCGAGGATCTTGACGGTCAGGACCGCGCCGGTTGCCCCGAGGGGATGGCCGGTGGCGATAGCTCCACCATTGACGTTCGTCTTTTCAGGATCGAGCCCGAGCTCGTTCATGCTATAGACCGACTGGCTGGCGAAGGCCTCGTTGATCTCGATGAGGTCGATGTCGTCGAGGGTCAGCCCGGCGCGATCGAGGAGCTTGGGCACGGCGACCGTGGGGCCGATCCCCATGATGTCGGGATCGACGCCGGCGACCGCCCAGTAGCGGACGTATGCGATGGGTTCGAGACCCATTTCCTTGGCGGTGTCGTCGCCCATGATCACGACCGCGGCGGCGCCGTCGTTGATCTGCGAGGCGTTGCCGGCCGTAACGGTGCCCATGGGATCGAAGACCGGTTTGAGCTTGGCCAGACCCTCGACCGTCGAGTCAGCGCGCGGCCCTTCGTCGGTGTCGAAGACGAACTCGCGCCAGCTCCCGTTCTCGCGCACGCGGACGTCGAGGGGAACGATCTCGTCGGCAAACTTGCCGGACTCGAGCGCCGCCGCGGCCTTCATATTCGACTGGTAGGCGAACTCGTCCTGCATCTCGCGGGTGATGCCGAAGCGCCTGGCAACCACCTCGGCCGTAGTGCCCATGGCTGCATAGGCGTTGGGTAGGGTGTCCATCAGCCCCGGATAGGCGATGGGCTTGTTGCCGCCCATGGCCACCATCGACATCGACTCGACGCCACCGGCGACGATGATGTCGGCGTTGCCGGCGCGAATTGTGTCGGACGCAAGGGCGATGGTCTGTGATCCCGAGCAGCAGAACCGGTTGACGGTCATCGCCGGCACCGAGGTCGGGAAGCCGGCGGCGAGTCCGATCAGCCTCGCCACGTTCATGCCCTGCTCGCCCTCCGGCATGGCGCATCCGAGGACGATGTCGTCCACCTTGTTCTTTTCGAGCCCTGGTGTGCGCTCGACGAGACCCTCGAGCATCTTCGATGCGAAGTACTCGGGCCGAGTGTCGCGCAGGCTGCCCTTCTTGGCCCGGCCGACGGCCGTGCGGGCGCGGGAAACGATGACTGCTTCTCTCATGGCCATTACCCCCTTCAGTTCCGCAGCGGCTTGTTGTTGACCAGCATGTACGAGATCCGATCCTGGGTCTTCGGTTCGCCGCAGAGCGAGAGGAAAGCCTCGCGCTCGAGGTCAAGAATTCTCTGCTCGTCCACCGGGTCATTGATTGTGGTGTCGCCACCGGTGAGGATGTTTCCGAGGTGGCGCGCGATCTTCTCGTCGTGGGACGAGATCCAGTGGGTCAGCTTCATGTTGTGGAGCATCATCTCGAGGGTTGCCAGCCCCTCCCTGCCGGGGAGATGGAGCTTTTTGGGCAGGGGTGGCGTGTAACCCTCCGCGGCCATCGCAACCGCCATGGTCCTGGCGGTCCACAGCTGCCGGTCCGGGTTGATCTCGACTTTGTCGGAGGGGCGCAGGAACTTGCGGTCCCGGGCCTCCTCGCCCGAGGTCGCGACCTTGGCCATGCCGATGTTCTCGAAGGCGATACGGATGAACGGAAGGTTGGACAGCACCGGTTCGTCGATACCCTCGAGCACCCGTTCGAGCATGGCCCAACAGCCGCCACCAGCGGGGATCACACCGACGCCGACCTCGACCAGACCCATGTAGGTCTCGGCGGCGGCGCATACGCGGTCACCGCCCATGGTGATCTCGCAGCCGCCGCCGAAGGTGAAGCCGAAGGGTGCCGTCACCACCGGAATCTGTGCCTTGAGGAGATTCCTGGTCATGTTCTGGAAGCGGCGGATCATGTCGTCGATCGCCGCCCATTGGTTGGCCTGGATGCCCTCGAGGACCATCAGGAGGTTGGCGCCAACCGAGAAGTTCTCTCCCTGGTGGTGGATCACGAGGCCGCGAAAGTCACGTTCGGCGATCTCGAGGCCCTTGGTCATGACCTCCATGATGTCGTCGTCGACCGGGTTCATTCGAGGTTGCAGGGCTGAGTGGAACTCAACACACGCGACCCCGTCGCCGATGTCGAGCAATGAAGCGCTCTTGTTGGAAAGGATGACCTTCTTCTCGTCTCGTTTGATCTCCCCGAGGTGGAGGAACGTCACGTGTCGCGGCTCGTCGAGGTAGGTTTTGGTTGCCGGATCGTAGTATTGGCGTCCGTCGGGCGACTCGATGTAAAAGCTCTCGTTGCCGGCGGCCAGCATCTCGGTGACCCAAGGCGCCGGCTCGACCCCATCGGCCTGCATGCGTTCGACGACCTTTTTCACACCGAGAACGTCCCATGACTCGAATGGGCCGAGCTCCCAGTTGTATCCCCATTGCAGTGCGTTGTCGATGTCGACGATGGAATCCGAGATCTCACAGACTCGGGTCGAGCTGTAGGCCAGGGTATCGCGCATCAGCCGCCAGGCGAAGGCGCCGCCGCGGTCGTCCGCGAAGACCAAGTCGCGCAGACGCTGTTTCACGTCATGCGTCTTTTTGGCCTGCTTCAGTGACGGGATGTCGGGCCGCGCCTTGGGCCGATATTCGCCGGTTTTCCAGTCGATGACCAGTTTGGTTTTGGATCCGTCATCTTCTTTCTGGATGCGATAGAAACCGCCCTTGTTCCTGGTCTTGCGGCCGAGAGATCCAGCCGAAATCATGCTCTGGATAAAGTCCGGGACCGTGAAGATCTCGACCTGTTCGTCATCGGGGCAGCCTTCGGCAATGGTGTTGGTGACATGGGCGAGGACGTCGAGCCCGACCAGGTCCACCGTTCCGAAAGAGGCGCTGCCTGGGTGCCCCATGGCCGGACCCGTGATGGCGTCCACTTCGTCGACCTGGTAGTCCATCTCCATCATCGCGTTGATCGTCGCGGCGATTCCATAGGTGCCGATTCGATTGCCGATGAAGTTGGGGGTGTCCTTAGCGAAAACGATCCCTTTGCCAAGTCGGAAGCTGCCGAAATCTGCGAAGAAATCCAATACCTCGGGCAGCGTTTCCTCGCCGGCGACGAGCTCGAGCAGGCGCATGTAGCGGACCGGGTTGAAGAAGTGAGTGACCAGGAAGTGCTGCTTGAAATCCTCGGACCGGCCCTCGGTCATGCCGGCGATTGACAGCCCCGAGGTGTTCGAGGAGATGATGCTTCCCGGCTTCCGGATCTCGTCGACCCGGGCGAAGACCTGCTGCTTGATATCGAGCCGTTCGACCACCACCTCGACGATCCAGTCACAGTCAGCGAGCTTGTCCCAATCGTCTTCGAAGTTCCCGATCTTGATCAGCGGCAGGAACCGTTTGGAGTAGAGGGCGGCGGGCTTCGACTTCTTGATGCCTTCAAGCCCGGCAGCCGAGAACTTGTTGCGGAAGCGTGGGTCGTCCCTGGTGAGACCCATCTTCTCGTCCTCTGCAGTGAGCTCGGGCGGAACGATGTCCAGCAGCAGCACCGGAATACCGGCGTTTGCGAGATGGGCGGCAATGCCGGATCCCATGACACCGGCGCCGAGCACCGCGGCCTTACGAATTTCAATTCCCATGGATCAACCTCCCGATTCGTCCTCTCATCTTGGGTTCGTGGTTTCCATAATATAGAAGCCGTACCCCGGTACTCAGGGCCCGTGCGGCGGATTCTGAATGAACACTCATTCATTCTGCACAATTCGCCGCAGGATGGCAAGTCTTTCGTTCGGCGATCGAAAAAAATTGGGTTGAAGGACGGAATAAATACAGAAAACGAGCATTTTCGGTCATCGACGGCAGGATTCGAACAGCGGAACACCGTGTGCCGAGGTGCGGCATCATCCGTCGATCGAACCTCGCTGCGTTACACTAGCCCGGTCTTCTCACCGGGATTCGCTGCCCGCAGTAGACACCCGGTGAGAAAACCGGGCTAACGAAGATCTCTTGAAGAAATGCCCAGGAGGTGCTCGGTGAAAAAAACGTTGGTCTCCCTGATGGTTTTGATGCTCGTGGTACCCGTGGCGTGGGCTGGGGGCCTCGCGGATGTCACGATGGCCGACGAGGTGACGGTGTCGGGATCGACCCTGCATCTGAATGGGATGGGTCTTCGTAAGAAGATGGTTTTCAAGATATACGTGGCCGGTCTCTATCTCGAGCAGACCACCCACGACGCCGCGACCGCGGTGAATGCGTCCGGGAAGAAACGGATCGTCATGCACTTCCTGACCAACAAGGCCAAGAAGAAAAAGATGGACGCCGCGTGGACCGAGGGCTTCGAAGCCAATTCGCCGAGCGAATACACGGCGCTCGAGGGTCGGGTGAAGACATTCATGGACTACTTCGGCGATATGAAAGTGGGCGACATCATCGAGTGCACGGTTCTTCCGGGTGAAGGAACGCAGGTGATGTTGAATTCTGACGACAAGGGGATCATCGAGGGCGACGACTTCGGCGCGGCCTTGCTTCGCGTGTGGCTCGGTCCCAAACCTCCGACTGAGGAGCTCAAAAACGGTCTCCTCGGTGCGGTTTAACCTGCATTTTTCGAGGGGTTATGGCGAGGTCGGCCAAGTGCCGTGCTCAGTGGGGTATTCGACCCAGGAAGCCGGTGAGAAATGCGAGCTGGTTCCCGTCCGAAAACGGCGCTTTTCGGCAATCTCGGCGTCGATCTTCGGATTTCCTTGTGCGGCGTACCAGGAAGCCGGTGAGAAATGCGAGCTAAGAGGACTCGATGCACGAGCATCGTCGGCCGCAGCAAGTGATTGGTGAGAAATGCAGGTTTACACGTCGCGCATCTCATTGTGCTACGGTGCGCCCATGTGGATGAGGTTGCTCCTCCGTACGGTTCCGATTGCCGCCATGTGTCTTCCAGTTCTGACGTTCGCCCAGGATACGGCGCCGGGAGACGGCGGCTACAAGCTGGGCGTTGGCGACGTCATCGAGGTCGTGGCCTATTTGGAAGAAGAGATTTCCGGCGAATTCACGATCAATGCATTGGGAGCCATTGCATTCCCACTGGTTGGTACCGTAGCGGTGGCGGGGAAGACGCCGGCTGAGGTGGGCGACCTCCTGGAGTCGCTGCTCGAAAAGGATTACTACGTCGACGTCCAGATCAAGATCGACGTCGCTGTGTTCGCTTCGCAGCCGGTGACGTTGCTCGGTGAGGTTCAGAACCCGGGCACCTATTATCTTGAGGGCCGGATGACCCTGACCGAGCTCCTGGCCGATGCCGGCGGTTTGAAGCCTTCTGCGGGACCGGTGCTCGAGCTGCGGCGGACCGCTCGCGGGGATGGCGAAGGCGCCCCCCCTCCCATGGACTTTCCCACAGCCAAGCTCCTCACGGGAGAGGTCGGCCGGGACGTCGTTCTTCAAGTTGGCGACGTCATCTTCGTGTCGGCCAAAAAGATTTTCTTCATCTCGGGTGAGGTGGCCCGTCCGGGTCAGTACGAGATCTCTCTTGGATTGACCCTCATGCAGGCGATCTCGCAGGCCGGTGGGGTCGACAAATTTGCATCTCAGGCAATAGAGATTCACCGTGACGAAGGGGGAGAGAAGCAGATCCTCAGCTTCGATCTTTCCCAGATTCGAAAGGGTCGTATGGCAGATCCGGCGATCCTCCCGGGAGACGTGATATTCGTCAAGAGGAGATTCTTCTGACCCGCACTTCTCCCTGGGTCTCTACTTCGTGCTAGCCATCATTTGGAGGTATTCATGAGCTACGAGAACCTGCTCGTCGAAAAACAGGACGAAACACTGTGGATCATCGTGAACCGACCCGACAAGCTGAACGCTCTCAACCAGATGACCATTTCCGAGCTGGACCTCGCGATCACCGAGGCCGACCGCGACGAGGCCGTTCACGCGGTTGTGATTTCAGGGGCGGGCAATAAGGCTTTCGTCGCGGGTGCGGATATTGGTGAGCTCGCCACCCTGGGCCCGGTGGAGGCGAAGGCGTTCTCCCGTCGCGGACAGGCGATTTTTGACCGCATCGAAAATCTCGGGAAGCCGGTGGTGGCGGCAGTCAACGGCTTCGCCCTTGGGGGAGGGTGCGAGCTCGCCATGGCGTGCCACCTTCGGGTTGCGGCGCGCAATGCGGTCTTCGGTCAACCGGAGGTCAAGCTGGGACTGATTCCGGGATATGCGGGGACCCAGCGCCTGCCGCGGTTGGTGGGTAGAGGACGTGGTTTGGAGATTCTCCTGACGGGGCGCAACGTGAGCGCGGAAGAGGCGGAACGCATCGGTCTGGTCAACTTGGTGTGTGACGAGGGCGAGCTTGTTTCAACTGTGGATGAGCTGCTGGGTAGAATTCTGGCAAACGGACCGCTTGCGGTGAGTCACTGTATCGAGGCGGTGAACCATGGACTCGACCTCCCGTTCGATGATGCGTGTCTTCTCGAGGCTACGCTCTTCGGCATCGGGGCGGGGAGCGAGCAGATGAGAGAAGGAACGTCGGCTTTTCTCGAGAAACGCAAGCCGGCATTTCGGTCCTGAACGGGGCAGCGGGCCGGTGTCTCAACTGTCCATGATCGAGATGGCACGGCCGGGTGGTATTCTTGGAGCGGGGAAATTAACCCGCGCTTCCCACCAGCTTGCTTGATGGGGGCGGCGGAAGGCAGTGAGATTATGGGATCTTCGGGAAGTGTAGACCGGGGCTGAGGAGGAAGTCGGTGGACGAGAAGAATTCGCCGACGCGTCCTATCAAGGTTGTCGACCGCCGAAAATTCACGGCGGAGGGCGACCGGCGTGAGGATTCCGGCAAATCTCGGCAGAAGGCCGGCGAGGAGAACCTTGCCGACCTCGGGGAGAAAAAGGGCCAAACGCCGGCTGCGCAAGCGGCCGATGATCCGAATCCTCAACCATCGTCGCCCAACATAGAGACCTCGCCTGTGTTCCTCGAGCTGATTGCCATGCTGGTACAGCAGTCGGAGCTGTTGCTCGCCGGAGCGGAGGGTTTGCCGGCACAGCCCACGGAGGCCAAACGTGTGATCGACTACCTTGGCGCGATCGAAGAGAAGACTCACGGAAATCTGTCGGCAGAAGAAGCCCGGGCCCTATCCGCGGTCGTCTTCCGACTTCGATCAGAGTATCTGCAGAAAACGTGATGATGCGGCGTTATTTGCCTATGCTCGTCATGGTCATGGTGGCCTCGAGCCTTGCGCACGCCAACGTACTGGACACCTGGCAGGAGGTTCAGGGAGGCCTTTTGGCCGGAGACGCCGCGGCAATGGAGCGGGCTGTCGCGATGCTCGAGGAGCAGGCTGCCGAACTCGAGGTCCGCCGGATGACCGCCTTTGCCGGTGCGCTGGCTGTTTGGGCCGAGGCCCACCCGGGCGCCGACGGTGAGACAGCCCTTCGGTCCGCCAGGCGGTTGGATCCCGAGTACCCGCCGATCTACTTTCTCGAGGCGAAATGGGACCGGGGACGGGGGCGATGGACATCTGCGGTCAGTAACTACCTCCGGGGCTGGGTCGCCCTGATCATGTACGAGCCATCTCGTCGCATTGTTGGTGTTTGGTTGACACTCTGGATCGTGGTTTCGTTGGTGCTCGTCCTGTTCGCAATGATGGTCATGGTGATCTTCCGCCACATTCGAGCGCTGGTTTTCGACCTGCGCCAACTCGGCGGCCGGTTGTTTCGCCCTGCCAATGCATGGGTGTTTGCGGTCGTTGTTCTCCTGCTGCCGTTGTTCGCGGGCCTCGGGCCGCTATGGTTGGTCGTATATATATTTGCAATGTGCTGGGTCTACTTGAGCAAACGGCTGAGGATTTGGGCGTTTGTAGCTTGCGTCGTGTTGGCTTTGCTGGCGCCAACGCTCGCGTGGCTTCAGGCGGACGCGCTTCAATACCCGCCGCTCACGATTCGTGTCGGTGGGATCCTTGACGAGCGCCAAGTGGATTTCTCGACTCTGAGGGAGTTCTCGAACCTCGAGCCGGATTTCGACGACCTTGGTACGTATCACATGATCCTGGGTGAACTTCTTCGAATGCACGGTGAGCCGGTGCTCGCCAGCGTACAGTTTCAGAAGGCGATCCTCCTCAATCCGGATGAGTCGCTACCGCTGATCTTCGTGGGCAACCTCGAAATGGAGGTCGGGAACACCAAGCGGGCGATCCAGCTTTTCAACCAGGCGCTCGACAAAGAGGAAAACGCATTCGCGTACAACAACCTGTCATTGGCGTTCGATCTCAGCCGGCAATTCCAGGAGGGTGATGCTGCGCGCGCCAAAGCCCGCGCAATCGCCGGGCGGCAGGCGGGCGGGAAAGGACTTCGGGGGGTGGATCCACGGATTCGATACCCGCAGCTTGGCAGTGGGGACGTGGAGCGGCTGTATGCCGAGATGACTCCGGATCAGAAGCTGACCGTAGGGCGGCCTCGGTTATCCTTGACTCCCATCAAACAATTGATGTCGCCTCTCTCTCTGGTTTTCGCCATCGGCGGATGTATGGGGTTGGTGATTCTGCTCTATCGTGTGCGGACCTTTCCCCCGGCGCGCGAGTGCACCAAGTGCGGAAAACTGTACGGACTCGAGTCGGGTTTTGGCGAGAGTAGCGTCTACTGTTCTCAGTGCGTTTCCGTCTTCCAGAAACGGGATGTCGTTTCCATCGAACAGCAGACGGCCAAGCTGGGACAGATCAAGACCTGGGAGCGGTGGACTGCCCTGCTCCGCCGGGTTGGTGGATTCGTGGTTCCGGGCAGCAGCGATCTGTTGGACGGCAGGATCGTGCGTGGAATGACCGCCGGTTTTTTGGCGTCCTTCTTTCTGACTGGAGCCTTGATCTGGGTGCCGATGTTCTTACCTCGGATCGAAGGGCTTGCCGCATCGCGGAGCCTCGCAACCGTGCTCTTGGTGCTGTACGTGTTGCTGGCCTTGCGGTCCGGCATGTCCGCCTGGAACCGGAGGTAACGACATGGCGCTGGAAGGCACACTCCGGGACTTCTCATTCGCCGATATTCTGCAGTTGATCTCACTGCAACGTAAGACGGGGGTTCTGACCCTTCGCACCGACGAAAATCTGGTGACGGTGTCGTTCCAGGACGGATGCATCGTCGGTGCTACGACCCTCAACCAGCACACCGAGGACATGATCGGACTCATCCTGCTCAAGCGTGGCGAGGTGAGCCAGGCGCAGCTCGACAGTGCGCTCCGGCGCCAGGAGGAGACGCTCCAGCGGTTCGGGCGGATACTCATAGATCTCCACGTCGTAGGGGTGGAGACCGTTCGGGTGGCCCTCCAGCAGCAAATCCTCCAGATTGTGTACCGTGTATTTCGGTGGTCGGATGGCGAGTACCACTTCTCGCAGGAGACCGACATCGACTACGACCGGGATCTCCTGGAGCCGATGGCCGCCAATTCCATAATCATGGAAGGCGCGCGGATGACCGACGAGTGGCCGTTCATCGACCAGCGCATTCCGGACCGGGACGTTGTATTCCGCAAGGTGGATCCGGCACGGAACCTCGAGGTTGCTGAGTCGGGCGGCGACTTCATGGACGATCTCGAGTTTAACTTCGGTGGCGGTGAAAGCCCGGCGCCCAAGGCGCTTCCGGATGATCAGATCACCGCCAACCAGATGGCGGTGTACCCGCTGATCAACGGAATCGATTCGGTGAACGAAATCATCTTCGAGAGCACGTTGATTGAGTTCGAAACCTGCAAGGCGATTGCCGAGCTTTTCGACAGAGGGTTGGTCCGAGAGGCGACGCAGGAGGAGATCGCACGAGAGATGCGGCGTGGAGTCGAGTCAATCAAATCACCACGGTTTAGTGTTGCCTCGCTGCCGTGGCTTGCGGTGCCGTTTCTCGTGTTGCTCGGTTTTTCCCTCATGATCATACCCAGGAATCCGATCAACCCGGGATTTACTCTGCGTGAGGATTTCTGGAACCGCTATGTGCTGCAGAGCCTCTCATGGATCAGTCTCGATCGGATTGCGAACCAAGCTGAAATCTCGTTCTATCTCAACGGCACCTATCCCGAGGACGCGGATCAGCTCGCGGCCGCGTCTCAGGGACGCATTCTCATGGATCCCTGGGGACGGCCCTATCGATTGGTAACCCGTGGTGGCAAGCTCCTCGTCACGGGATCCGACGGCAGCGGACAACCGATCCAGAATCTGATCCTGACGCGTTACTTGGCGTGGGAAGCGGGTGGTGAGAGGGTTGAATCGTCGACCGGCCCCGGAGTCATACTGCTCCCCTGAACAGGCTGACTATATGGAACGGAATCATCGGCGCCTTTCGGTCTTCCCGAAATGGCGCTTTTCTGTGATCTTGGCGTCAGGCGGCGGGTCGAAGGTGAGTATCTTCAATAGACACAGTGAAATGTAGGTTCGTCAAAAAAAAAGAACTTGACAAACAGTGACTCAGGTTTTAGACTTTGCTCCTGGATCGAAAGTTGAGGAGGAATCGAGCATGTCTAAAGTCATTGGAATTGATCTCGGCACCACCAATTCGGTGGTCGCCGCAATGGAGGGTGGGAAACCCACCGTGATCCCGAATCAGGAGGGGAACCGCACAACTCCCTCGGTCGTGGGCTTTTCAAACAGTGGGGAACGATTGGTGGGGCAGGTCGCCAAACGGCAGGCGGTCACAAACCCCGAAAACACCATTTCGTCCATAAAACGATTCATGGGCCGGCGATACGATGAGGTGGTTGAAGAGGTCAAGACCGTCCCGTTCAAGGTCGTCGAGGGCGAGGCCGACAGCGCGCGAATTGAGGTCGAGGGCAAGCAGTACTCGCCGCCCGAGATCTCGGCGGTAGTTCTCCAGAAGCTCAAGGCGGCAGCTGAGGATTATCTCGGTGCTGCGGTGGAGAAGGCCGTGATCACGGTTCCCGCCTACTTCAACGACGCGCAGAGGCAGGCCACAAAAGATGCCGGCCAGATCGCCGGTCTCGAGGTGCTGCGTCTGGTCAACGAGCCGACGGCGGCTGCGCTGGCCTACGGACTCGAAAAGAAAGAGGATGAGACCATCGCCGTCTTCGATTTCGGTGGCGGTACCTTCGACATTTCGATTCTCGAGGTGGGCTCGGGGGTGGTGGAGGTGAAGTCGACTAATGGCGATACTCACCTCGGCGGAGATGACCTGGACCAGGTCGTGATCGAGTGGATGGAAGAAGAGTTCAAAAAGGACCAGGGCGTTGACCTGTCGAAGGACCGTATGGCGGTCCAACGTCTCAAGGAGGCGGCGGAGAAAGCCAAGATAGAGCTTTCTTCGACAATGGAGACCGACATCAACTTGCCCTTCATCACCGCCGACACTTCCGGGCCGAAGCATCTCACGCTCCGTCTGTCGCGTTCGAAGTTCGAACAGATGATCGAGCCGCTTGTGGAGCGAACCCTCGCGCCTTCTCGCCAGGCGATCAAGGATGCCGGTCTCGAGGCGAAAGACATCGATGAGGTCATCCTGGTCGGTGGGTCGACGCGGATTCCGATGGTGCAGAAGCTGGTGACGGACCTCTTCGGCAAGGAACCCAACAAGGGCGTCAACCCGGATGAGGTTGTTGCGATCGGCGCCGCCGTGCAGGCGGGCGTTCTCGCGGGCGACGTCAAGGATATTTTGCTGCTCGACGTCACCCCACTCTCTCTCGGTGTCGAGACGCTGGGTGGCGTGACCGATGTTGTGATCGAACGCAACAGCACTATTCCGGTGAACAAGTCCAAGGTGTACTCGACTGCCGACGACAACCAGAACCAGGTTGAGATCCACATCCTCCAAGGGGAGCGATCCATGGCGTCGGATAACCGGACCCTGGGCCGTTTCCAGCTCATTGGAATCCCACCGGCGCCGCGTGGGGTGCCGCAGATCGAGGTGGCCTTCGACATCGACGCCAACGGTATCCTTCACGTCTCAGCCAAGGACCGCGGTACCGGGCAGGAGCAGAAAATCGAGATCACGAGCTCTTCCGGTTTGTCGGACGGTGATATCGATCGCATGGTCGACGAAGCGACGGCCCACGCCGGTGAGGATGAGCAACGCCGCCAGCAGATCGACCTTCGGAACAAGCTCGACGGGCTCGTTTATGCAACTGAAAAGCTAGTGAACGACAACCGGGATAAGCTGCCGGAGTCGGATGCGAAATCGATCGACGACGCGTTGGTGGAGGCCAAGAAGGTCCTCGAGGAAGGTTCGGTCGAGGAGATGGAAGCGGCGCATGAGAAGCTGACTCAAGCCAGCCACCAGGTGGCCGCGGTGCTCTACCAGAGCGCCTCCGCCGAGGACAATGGAGCTGCAGGAAGCGGACCGGAGGACGGCGCCACCGGTGGCGGTGAATCATCCGCGGCAACTGACGACGACGTGATTGACGCCGAGTACGTCGATGTGGACGCCGAGGAGGACTGACGGGCGAAGCTGTTAGGTATTAGGTATTAGCTAAGCAAACGGCTGGTGCCTGACCGCTAATGGATTTCAACGGTAGTTCGGCTTGTAAGGGTTAGGAATTGGAGGTCCGGAGACCATTTCGACGGAAATTCTCTCCGGGTCTTCGCTTTTGATAGAGTGAGGGAGAGTCAGCCGACCGGGTAGATGTGGAAAAGAATGCCGAGGTGGATCGGCACGCAGTGATCGGGAGGCATCGTGAAGTCGAAGCCGAGATATCGGATGATTTCCTGGGTGGCGGAAAAGTACAATGTTCACCCGCAGACCCTGCGCCTGTGGGAGCGGGAGGGGCTCCTGCGACCGACCCGGTCACAGGGCAACACGCGGCTGTATGACGGGGCGACCTGTGAACGCCTCGAGACGATTCTCACGCTGACCCGGGATCTTGGCGTCAACCTGGCTGGGGTCGATATCATTCTCAATCTAAAGGCGCAGATCGATCGTCTCCAAAGCGAGAACAAGATGCTAGCCTCGGTGATCCGGCGGACCGTACAAGAGCACAGTGAGTTGCCGAGGTATCACTCTCTGGTCAAGGTCGAGTCCACCACCTTGAAGGTTGTGGACGAGGAATGAATCGGCGCGGCGGCTCATCGCCGGATGCCGAAGTGGCGACCCTGCGTCGTTACCTCAAGGAGATCGGACGCTACCCGCCATTGGATCACGAGCGCGAAATCGAGCTCGCGCGGCGCATCCATGAGGGAGATGAGGACGCGCTGCGGGAGCTGGTCGAATCCAACCTGCGGTTCGTGGTCGCCTATTCCAAGCGCTATCGAAATCCCAACATTCCGTTTCTCGATCTCATACACGAGGGAAATCTGGGTCTGATCCAGGCGGCCAAGAAGTATGATCCGTCGAACGAGGGACATGATGTCAAGTTCATTACATACGCCGTGTGGTGGGTGCGACAGGCCATCCTCCATGCCCTTGCGGAACATGCCGGCTCATTTCGTCTGCCCCAGAAGCAGGCGAACACTCTGTACCGCATGCAGAGAATCCGGTCGCTGCTCGGGGAACGGTTTGGGCGGGCGCCCACCGACGAGGAGCTTTCTGAAGAGCTCGGGATCAAAGTCAACGATGTTCGCGTTCTCACACGGGCCTCGCGCTCCTCGCTGTCGCTCAACGAACCGGTCGATGCGAATGGCGATTCCGAGTTGGGAGATCTGCTGGAGCAGACCGGGATTCCGGATACCGACGAGCTCCTGCTCCGAGAGAGCTTTTCGCGCGCGCTCCGAGATGCGCTGTCCGAGCTCCCAGAACGCGAACGCCGGGTGCTCGAACTTCGATTCGGACTGATCGACGATCAGCCGAAGACCCTGCGAGAGATCGGAGAGGTCATGGATCTCTCGAGAGAACGGGTGAGGCAGATCGAGAGCCGGGCGCTGAACAAGCTGAGGCGGTCTCACAAGAAGCACTCTCTGGCGGGGTTCCTGCGCTAACCGTGCCCGTCTCCGTCTCCGTGCCCGTCTCCGTGCTCCTGGGAGGCGCTACCGAATTCAACGCGGCCCGTTTCTCAAAGCGCTTCCCGGATGTCTTCATCAAAGGCAGACCGGAGCGCTTGTAGCGCAGGCGTCCCGCCTGCAGGGTGGGTGGTTAACGATATGCAGCCGGGACGGCTACGCTACAAGACATCCCGGAGCGCTTGTAGCGCACGCGTCTCGCGTGCAGGGGACGGCCGGCATTCCTAATTCCTAAATCCCAATTCGGCCGCGGATACGGACCCGGACTCGGACTCGGACTCGGGCGCGGACTCGGACGCGGGAATAGCGCGGGCCGCCCTCCGCGACCTCCTGACCACCCTCGTGCCGGCGAGGATATCGTGCAGGGCTCGGCGGTCTGTACGGAGCAGGATGAGCAGATGTCCCCACTCGAAGGTCACCGCGCTAACGCAGTACGCCGCGAGACGAAGGAGGGCGCGCACCGGACCAATCGGACAGTGCTGCCGGTAGTCCATGATCCTCAGCCCCATGACCCATTTCCCCGGAGTGGCGCCGAGAATGCCCCAGCCGACCACGAAGTAACACCACCACAGGGCAATCCACAGACCGAGAATGCCGCTGGCATGGGCCAACCAGATGTGGTCCGATATTGCCCGTGCGAGGTCGTCGATCCCTCCTTGCACCGCGCCCCAGTCGAATTGCCGGCTCACTGGTATGGCGAGGAGGGCGCACAGGCTGCAGTACAGGGCCATATCGATGAGGGTGGCAACGCCTCGTCGTCCGGCGCCGGCGGGCACCCATCCATCTTCTGAGTAAAGAGTCCTACTCACTAGACGCTAGAGTGGGGTCAGGCCGCCGCTCTGCTGGTGTGCGAGCCACAGGCCTGAGTAGCCGTGAAGAAAGCGAAATCGGGATCTGTACAGAGACTCGAGCTGCTGGGTCTCGCCGCGAAAAACGAGATCGTCGATGAACCACTGGAAGCGGCGGTCCATGTCACGAGCCCTCTCAAGGCTCTGCGCAGAGCGTTCGAGGACCTCGAAGAGCCGATCCGGGTTGTTGCCTGACTCGAGGCGCGTGATCTCGTCGCGCTCCTCCTCCATCTTGAGCCGCAAGGCGGCGCTGGTGAGGAAGAAGCGATCAAGCTCCCACTCGGTGGAACTCCTATCCACCATTCCCTCGGAAAGCTGGCGATAGGTAGCCACCTCCCACGGCTCCAGGTTGAGGTTTCGGATTTCCGGCGCATCGGCGACCTGCGCCGGCAGGCGGTCCCAAACTACCATTTCCAGCGCGAACATGATCTTGTGGAGGCTCTCGTTGAGGAGTGGATCGGTCGGCAGCATGTCGGTCAACGCTGTGACGTGTGGGTGATCGCCGCCGTCTTCATTTTCCACGACCAGCTCTGGATCTTCCTGTGGTGCCAGTCCCTCATCTGTCCCGCCGGCCGAGACCGGCTTCTCCAACCCGGAGGTTGCAGTGCCGGCGGTGATGTTGTCGGGACCCAAGGTGCGTTTCGAAGCTGGATCGAACTGGGCGAGGACCGCATACATCGCGCGAGTCATATCGGTGATGTCGTCGCGTTTGACGTTCTCCTTCCGCAGACTGGCCTCGTAGCGGATGCGGATATGTCGGAACTCCTCAATTTGCCGTTTGAGGTTCTGGCTGGCAAGTTCCGGGTGGCGATCGAGATAGCGCTCGATGTCATAGATTCGATTGGTATTTTCGGCGACCTTGCGTTCTTCCGCCTCGAATAAATCCTTGAACCGGTTCTTGGCGACAATGTTGGTCATCGTGATCTCGACGAGCATCGATGGATGAAGGGCGGTTTTCCCTAACCGCTGCTTGAGTTTTCGGTACCTCTCATAGACCTCCGAGCTCACCAGGTCTTGGTAGTCGTCAATCGACTCCAACTCACGGCGAACCGCTTCGACCGACTCGGCGAGAGCCGCCGCCTCGGCTCGTGGAAGCGGAGGCAGCTCGGTGAACTCGCCGAGACGGCTGAAGGTGCGCATGAGGTCGTCACTGTCCCGCGGGGCGACTCGACCGTCCTCCAATGGTATCTCGGCGAGACGGGTGAAGAGAATGTCAAGCTTGTCGAGTGTGTCCTGCTCGAAATATTTTGACAGGAGATAGAACTTGAGAAGGGCGCACAGGACCTTTTCATCCTGGCGTTTGATGTGGTCGAAGAACTTGCGCATGACGGAAGGCGGGAACCCGTTCTCGATCTTGGCGAGGTCGCGCTGGATGCGATCGAGCTCGCGCTCCAACCCGTCGAGCTCTCGTGTCGCGTCCACGGTGCTCTCGACTCCGATCCTGTGGACGATCTGCTCGAGCTGGCTGTGGAGCGCCTGGAAGTCGTAGGTGTACGGCATGGCGCCTTCGCCCAAGTGCTTGAACACGCCGCTGAGGAACTGATAGAAGGTCCACAGCGAGCGAAAACGATCGGACAGTGTGGTATACCGAACGCTGGAAGCCGGTGTGTTGGGTGCATCCATTGCACCTGAGCATACAACTTTTTGTCGGATCGTATCAATTGGCACGCACTTCTCGCCGGGTTTTTGACGAGGATGGCGAAGGGTAGATGGATGTTGGGTATTTTGCAGATCGGGCGACGCGGGCCTAGTGGGCAACGTTGCGCCGGCCGCGTTGTACCGCCATCAGCGCGCGGCTCACGGCCTCCTCATTCGGATGAGGCCTGATTTCACTCAGCTGCTGATGGCGGTATGAGGAGCACGATGTGCAACATGCTTTTCAGATGGTTGGGATCGCCGTCCGTGGTAGACACCCAGTGAGAAATGCAGGTTAAGGGGGTTGGTGATGCTGGGATCCGTTGTCGTGAGCAGAGAGGAGATCGATGGCATGATCAGCCGTCTGGCGTCAGAGCTCGAGGCCGATCTCGAGGGCAGGTCGCCAGTGTTCATCGGCGTGCTGAAGGGCTGTGTGTTCTTCTTCACCGACCTCACACGGCGGATTCGACACTCGCTGGAGATGGACTTCATCCAGGTCTCAAGCTATGGCGCCAGCACAACCTCGTCAGGTTCGGTGGTTCTGGTCAAGGACATCACCGTCGATGTTCGTAAACGGGACATTTATCTCGTCGAGGATATTGTCGACACGGGAACGACGCTGACCGACGTGATCCGCCTCCTCGAAGCGCGGCACCCGAGGTCCATTCAGGTTGTGTCTCTTCTCTCGAAGCCGTCACGACGGCAGGTCGAGGTGGATATCGCCTTTCTCGGCACAGAGATTGAAGACCTCTTTGTCGTAGGCTACGGTCTCGACTACGGGGAACGTTATCGGAACGTGCCTGATATCCACGTGCTCGAGACTCCCTAGCCCGCGATTCTCATCAACCGCAGCAAAGAGCTCGTGAGATGTGCGGGTTGAAGCATGGACACGAGAGCAAGGCGCACGCCGCCGATCACTACATGATTCTTACGTGACAGAGCGGTTCCGGCACGTTAGACTGTGCCAACGCAGGCTAGCAAGCGCGGAGAGCGGGTGGGTCTCGGGTCGATCGAGCTGGTGAGAATTGGAGACGGGGGAGCGATGAAGCCGAGCGAAAACCGTGTGCTGATTCGGGGTGCGGGCGAACTTGCGTCGGCCACAGCCTACCATCTCTACAAGCAGGGGTTCGAGTCCATACTCATGCTCGAGCGTCGATATCCCAAGGCCATCCGCCGCTATGTGTGTTTTTCCGAGGCCATCCTCGACGGGACCGCCACGGTCCAGGGCGTGCGTGGCCGATTTGTCTGCAACGTGGACGAGGTGGAAGAGGCGAATCGCCGCGGCAACATTGCGGTGGCCGCCCTCGCCCTCGAGGATGTCCTCCCGACCTGGCAACCACAGATATTCATCGAGGCGGCGATGTTGCGCAAGAACTGGGGTCTCAAACGGGGCATCGCGCCGGTCGTCATCGCTCTTGGACCGGGCTATGTAGCACGCAAGGACTGTGATGCGGTTGTGGACACGGTCCGCGGCCCAGAGGTTGGGGCGGTGCTCGAGGACACCGGTGAGGTTCTTCGGAACAGCCCGCCCGCACAGATATTGGGTTACAGCGGGGAGCGGGCGGTAAAGGCGGTCCGGGACGGCATTTTCTTCACCCAGTGGAAAATCGGCGCTGAGGTCGAGCGCGGTGAACGGATCGGTACGGTGGTCTCGGTTTACGGCATCGAAGATTTTAGGCAGGGTGTTCCGGTCGATGCCTCCTACCCCGTCAAAGCGCGGATCTCCGGCGTGGTTCGCGGTCTCCTTCGAGACGGTGTGCCTGTAAAGAAGGGTGATCGGATTGCTGATATTGATCCCCGTGGCAGCACGGATGATCTGGATCACATCTCGGACAAATCGTTACGGGTGGCTGACGGTGTCCTGGAAGCGGTGCTGGGGCTGCTGGCCGAGTCCTCTCAAATGGGATCACAGGCGAAGTCTCGGGGCGCAGCAGCGCGGAAGAAGAAGGCGCCGGCCAAGGGCGCTACCCGGGCCGGCAAGAAATCGCGCTCGAAGACAGGCGCAAAACCGGCAGCGAAGAGCCGGACGAAGACTGCTGCGAAGACTTCGAAGTAGGCGGTTCGGCGGACGGCGACGGGGTTTCTGTGGCGACGATCAGGCAATCTATTCTGCGGGCGACATGGCGGCTCAAGCCGCCGGTTCTCGCGTTGGGTGGTGGCGGCGCCCGCGGATTCGCCCATCTCGGCGTGCTGCAGGCGCTCGACGAGATGCGGCTCCCGGTCGGGGCTGTCGTCGGCACCAGCATGGGGGCGGTTGTCGGAGGGATGTATCTTGCCCATGGGTCGGCCGCGCGCGCCATCGATCTGTGGCGGGAGGCGATCGAGCAGGACATGATCCCGTCGGTGAGGCCCGTTGGACGGGTGCCCCACGCCGACACTCGGGAACATCCGCTGATCCAGGTGGCGCGGCGAATCCACAACCGGGTCGTGATCTCGTTTGCAATGAATCGAAGCACCGTGCTGGATGACGCAGCGCTGGTGCAGGCGTTGGAGTACCTGATTCCAGATGTTCAGTTCTCGGATCTGCCGGGGCGTTTGGTCGTGGTGGCGACAGATCTCGATACTGGGGACGAAGTGCGGCTTCGACAGGGCTCCCTACGCACGGCCCTCGATGCGTCGAGCGCGATTCCGGGGATGGTTCCGGCGGTCGACGTGGATGGGCGATGGTTGGTGGACGGCGGGGTGGTCGCGGAGATTCCTGTGGTTGCGGCGAGGGATGAGGGGTGGCCGGTGGTCGCAGTCGATACATCGATGGACGTTCCGCCGATCGAGAACGACGATCTCGTGCTCGATACCATGTGGCGAACCCAGATGATGACCGCGCGGCTGCTGCGACGGCGTCAACTCAGGTCCGCAACCCATGTGATTCGGCCGCGGGTCGGCAACGCGAGGTGGGCTGAGTGGCACCGCTTCGACGAGTTCGTCGAGGCCGGCCGAGTTGCCACCCGCGAGTTCCTGGGAGTGTAGGCGGCCCGCCTTTCCTGCGCTCCGGCGAGAAGCTCCCGGATTCCACGCGGTCCGTATCTCAGAGCGCTTCCCGAGAGGATGCCAGGCACGCCGATTCGCGGCGAATCGGGATGCCAGGCACCTCCAGTGGACGCGACAGCGCCACGCCGACTGGGGCTTCCCGGCGCCGGCTTCTAGTTGGGGGGCGTCAAATTCGAAATTCGAAATTTCGGCGGGGGCGGTCCGACATTCCTAATTCCTAATTCCTAATTCCTAACTCCAAAATTATTTCCCGTTGACCTCGCGGTGATTTTCTTGCGCTCTGCGGAGCCACGGGCGCCATGTCGGGGAGGCTGCGAGCAGCCGAGTCACCAGGGTCGGTTTCAATCCGCGTTCTTCAAGTGCCTCGAGAAAGACCGGGAGCTCCGTCCAAGGAGGTTCGGCGCGCTCGGTCGCCAGGTGCATGAGGATGATGCCGCCGCCGAGGTGCGGGAATCGCAGCAGGCGTTCCATGATCCTGGGGGAGCTCTGATACAGGGAGGAGTGCTCGTCGGCGACCCAGTCGCGGGAATCGAGGGAGGCGCCCTCCAGCGAGCTCCAGCGCACGTGGAGGTAGCCCATTTCCAAGGCCCAGCCGCGGAGAATCCGGTTTTCCTCCCCGAAGGGTGCACGCCACAACGGTTGCATCCTGCGTCCGGTGGCTGCGGTGAACGCTTTCTCGGTCCTCCTCAGTTCCTCCTGGAACCTGGCTCGGGTCATGCCCGGCAGCAATTGGTGTGTGTGATTCTGTGCGTAGGTCGTCAGATGGGGGTGGGAAAAGGTGTGGTTGCCGATCTCGTGGCCGGCGAGGATGGCGTGGCGAACGATTTCCGGGTAGCGGCGGATGAACTGGCCGGTGACGAAGAACGTGACCCGGAGGTCCCGCTCTTGCAGGAGCTCGAGGAGCTCATCGGTTCGGTTGGAGGAGCCGTTGCCGTCGAAGGTGATGGCGATTCGGGGGCCGGCATCCTGCACCAGCTGCAGAACCGGGGGCGCCGCCACCGGTGTCGGGCCGGAATCGACGGCCGCCGGCCGTCGCAGCGCGTGTTTCGGCGTGAGAGTTTTCGTCGCCGTGGGCGTCAGAGTCGCCGTGGGCGTCGACGTCGCCGCGAATGTCGGTGTCGCGGTCGGGTTGAATATGGGAAGAGGGGGGGGCTCGAGATCGACGACGCCGCGCCCGAGGGGTGCGAGCTGTATCGTGTCGTCCCCTGTTACAAGGCGTGGAATTGCCAACTCGCCTCGGCCGTCATTGTCGAGAGTGAGGACCCCCACGGGCCGGCCTTCGACCATGACCAGGACGGTGCTGTCTGCAGCTCCGCTGGCCTCGATTTGGAAAACCTCACCTTCGACGACGATTTGGCCGGAGAGTTCAACCCCATCGATGGCCGCCGACGACCGGGCGTAGGCGATGCCGCGCTTCACTTCGACAAGCTCGGCGACATGAATGCCGACGGCCGCAATCAGGAGGGCCGACGCGCCGGCCGTCACCGCCATCACCCAGGCCGGGTGCAGCGGCCGTCGTGCGAAATATATCGCCCGGTGACCAAGATCGCGGAAACGACCGGTCAATAGGCACCGTTTATCGCAGTAGACCCGGCCGTTGAACCGGTTCAAGCAGGAGTCACACAGCCACTTTCGGCAGCTGGTGCAGCGCTGGCTCGCCTCCCTGGAGGGATGGTTGGTACAGTTCGAGGTTACCCTCATGGTGCGGAGGGACCGATTTCGAATTCGAGATGACGCTCACCGGATTTCCGGCTAGAATCGTTAAAACTCCGAGGTGGTCTCGCAGTCGACCGGTCTGCGAGGCGGCGTCGGATGGCCGGAGTGCACCGGACCACAAAGGAGCCGAAGGTGTGGAACATACCCAATGCGTTGACCCTGTTTCGCATCTTTCTGGTGCCGCTCCTGGTGGTGGTGTTGCTAACCGAGGTGCCCGACAAGGAGTACTGGGGCCTTGGCATCTTCCTGTTGGCCGCGTTGACCGACGCCCTTGATGGAATTATAGCCCGACGCACAAAGAAGGTCACGACGATCGGGGCGATGCTCGACCCGATCGCCGACAAACTGTTGATGAGCGCTGCGTTTATCTCCTTAGTCGAACTGCAGCAGGTACCGGCGTGGATGGTGACTCTGATTGTCGGGCGGGAGTTCGCGGTCACCGCCCTCCGCATGATCGCCTTGGAGAATGGAGTCGCCATCTCCGCCAACTGGCTCGGTAAGGCCAAGACGACGAGCCAGATCATCACCGTATCGATCCTCATCTTCAGCCTCAATTCAGACCGTTGGCACGTCATCGCGCTGGCCGCCCTGTGGATCACGGTGGCGCTCACGGTCGCTTCCATGGTTGTGTATTTCTGGCAGAACCGTGGGGTGCTGACCCAGGACGCGAAGTGAGCCGAGGCTTGCTGCCCCGGCAGCTGCCTCACTACCTGGTTCGGTTTGGCCGGCTCCACCCGCGGTTGGTCGTGGCGACGGCCATTCTTGCGTGGGTCGCGGCCGGGCTCCTCGCCACGCGGGTCGAGGTAGAGACCGACATCCTGTCGCTCGTGCCCCGCAACAATCCCGTGGTCGAGGGATTCAAGAAGACGGTGGCGAGGTTCGGGTCGGTGGACACCCTCCTGGTCGTGATCCACCTCGATCCGGAACGACCGTTGGAAACGACCATCGACTTCGCCGACAGTCTGGCCGCATCCCTGCGCGATTGGGATCTCATCGACTGGGTCGAGTACCGAGTCGACAGCACGGCCGAGGCGGCGGTGCCTCTGCTCGATCGTGCGACGCTGTTCTTGGATCCTGAGGAGCTTGACGAGGTGCTCGCGGGGCTCGACGACGAGGGACTGAAGGAGACGGCCATACGACTGCGCGCCCAGCTGATGGCGCCGCAGAGCGTGGTCACAAAGAATCTACTTCGTCTCGATCCTTTCGGACTCTTGCCAAAGATCTTGTCCAAGATCCGATTCGGTGGAGTCGGAGTGCGGGTGGATCCGGAAACGGGCTGTCTGATCGATGACGGACGCCGATTTCTCCTGATGATGGCCAAACCGACCGGTCCGGCCCAGGACCTGAAGTTCGACCGAATACTCAAAGCGGGTCTCGCCGAACGGGTTGTCGAAGCCGAGGAGGCGTGGCGCGGGGAGGGTGGCGGCGACGTACCGCCGATGGTGGAATTCACGGGCGGATACGTCGTAGCGCTTGATGACGCCAGACTCATCACCTCGGATATGGTGGTCGGACTGGTGTCGTCCTTGATCGGGGTGATGGCGCTCTTCCTGCTCGCCTTCAGACGTCGCGCCGCGCTGGTGTATGCGTTCTTCCCCCTGGTGACCGGGATCGCTCTTGCCTTCGCCTTCGGCGCCGTCGCCCTCGGTCGCATCAACTCGCTGACCTCCGCCTTCGGCGGGTTGGTGATCGGTCTCGGCATCGACTTCGTCATCGTTCTCTATGCCCGTTACGTGGAAGAACGACGATCCGGCGCCTCACATGAAGAGGCGGTGGACGCCATGGGACGCCTCACCGGCGTCGGTGTGCTCCTCGGTGCGGTCACCACTGCGGCCACCTTCTATGCATTCCTGGTAACCGATTTCGCTGGTCTCTGGGAGCTAGGCCTCCTCACAGGAACCGGGATCCTCCTCCTGGTCGTGACTGTGTTTCTGCTGCTGCCGGCGCTGCTCACCATCATCCAACAACGGGGGCGCGGCGATCGTCCGTTACATCTGCACTCCTTTGGGTCGGATCTCTTGTTTCGGGCGAGTATGCGGCGGCCCGGGTTGACGATCGTCGCAGCCGCCATGATCACCCTTGTCCTCGGATTCGGCATCAGCCGACTGAAGTGGGACGACGACTTTCGCAACATGCGCTCCGGAGACAACCGCGCGATCCAGCTCCGTCAGGAGGTGATGGACGCCTTCGATCTCAGATTTTCGCCGATGGTGCTGCGCTGTGACGGCGCCGACGAGACCGAGGCGCTGGCCGGGTGCCGCGCGATCCTTCCCGAGCTCGAGGGGCTGGTGGATGGGGAGAATCTTGCCGGTGTCGACACCATCGCCGGAATCATCCCCCCACGAGCGGTGCAGGAGGAGTTGATCGCTCGTCTGGAGGAGGCTGCGCCGGCCCTCGAAGGGGTGCGCGGTCGCTTCGAGATAGCGCTGAGATCAAAGGGTCTCAACCCGCCGGCGTTCAGCGACGGAATTGAGATTTTCATGACGGCCCTCAATCGGCGTCAGCCCCTCTCGCTTGTCGATCTCGAGGGTACTCCGCTGGCCCGAGTGGTGGACCGCTATGTGGCGGCCGGCGACGGTGAGGTCTCCGCCGCCATCTATCTCTATCCGCCGGTGGGAGAATGGAGGAGGGGCGCCTCACCGGCCCTCCAGGCGCTCATATCCGGATACCCTGGAATGGTGCTGGCGGGGCCCAACATCATCTCGGCGGAGCTGCGTAGGATCGTCTGGGACGACGCTCTCAAGGCGGCGGTCCTCGGCATGATCGTCGTCTTTATCCTCATGTGGGTGGACCTCGGCGGGCCGCTGCGAGCACTGCTGGCCCTTCTGCCGCTCGCCGTGGGCATGGTCTGGATGCTTGGTGCAATGGGATTGCTGGGATTGCGGCTCAACTTTTTCAACATCTTCGTCCTTACGATGATCATCGGGATCGGGGTCGATTACGGCGTCCACCTCCTCCACCGGTGGTATGAATCGGGGGGCGACCGCGAGGCATTGGCAGAGACCGCCAAGGCGATCGCGGTGGCCGCGCTGACGACGATGGTAGGGTTTGGCTCTCTGGTGCTGTCCCATTATCCTGGCTTGCGATCGGTGGGTGCGGCCGCGATACTGGGGGCGTTCTCGACGGCCGTGCTCGGCATCACGCTATTACCGGCCCTGTTGTCGACAAAGGAGCACTCATGATCCGAAAACTCCGCGCAAATGAGCTGGTCTGGCGGTGTCCGAAGAGCTGGCTGCCGCGAAAAAATTCGACCTCCATCAAACCGGCATCGACGATCGTTGCCCAGGATCGGGCGGTGGATGCCATCGCCTTTGGCCTCGCCATGCGTGGGATCGGCTTCAACGTCTTCGTCACCGGCTTGTCCGGCACGGGCCGCCTGACCACGATCAAGAGCTTTGTCGAACGACTGGCTGAATCGGGGGAGAAATCGGACGACATCTGCTTCGTCTTCAACTTCCGCAAGCCGGAGGAGCCGCGCGCGATCTTCCTCGAGGCGGGCGCGGGATGCCGGCTCAAGGAGGGGATGGACGACCTCGTCCACGAGCTGTCGGAAAACCTGCCCGCGATTCTCAACGACAGTGAATTCCGTTCGCGGATCGAGCGCGCGGTCGAGCCGCTGCAGCGTCAGGAGCGCGAGCTCATCGAGACCTTTGAAAAGGAGGTGATCGACGCCGGTTTCGTGCTGGTGCAGGTGCAGGCGGGGATGGTGACTCGTCCCGAGATCCTGCCGGTGGTCAAGGAAGAGCCGACGCCGTTGGAAAAGCTCGCCGAGCTCGAAAAGGAGGGTGGGCTCGAGCCCGAGGAGATCGAGAGCCTGCGAGAACACCACGGTCGGTTGACCGAGAAATTCCGGGACGTGTTCCAGGAGGTTGCGGAGATCCGCCGCATGGTCCAGAAGCGGGTGGAGGACGTGCGAATGAAACTGCTCCAGCCCGCATTCGAGTCAGCGGTCGACCGGATTCGCAAGACCGTGGACGACGAACGAGTCGACCCCTATCTCGATCAGGTGGCTGCCGATTTGTCGGAGAATCTCGGGCTGTTCATGATTTCCGAGGACGATATGCCGTCGGCCGAGGTGGACCCCTTTCTGCGCTGGCGGGTCAACGTGGTGGTCGACAACGCCGATCTCAGCGGACGACCCGTGATCATGGAGACCGAGCCGACGTACACCAATGTCTTCGGCACCGTCGAACGCACCCTGACCCAAAGCGGCGAGGCCACGACCTCGTTCATGCGCATTCGCGCCGGCTCTCTGCTGCGCGCCAACGGCGGATTCCTGGTCCTCAACGCGGACGATGTGCTGATGGAGCCCAGAGTGTGGCCGGGGCTCAAGCGGGCCCTCAAATACCGGCGTGTGCAAATTCAGTCGATCGAGAGCCTGATGTTTGGTGCGGCGGTGCTCAAGCCGGAACCGGTGCCGATAGATGTCAAGGTGGTGATCATCGGCAGCCGTGCCATCTACGATTTCCTCTACCGTCATGACTCGGACTTTTCGAAGATTTTCAAGGTCCTGGCTGACTTCGACAACGTGTTGGAGGCGACGCGCAATCACGCCCGGGATCTGCTCTCCGTCTTGAGAAGGGTCACGTTGGAGGAAGACCTTCACGAGCTCGATCGCAGCGGCATGGCGGCCATTCTCGAGAAGGCGGTTCGGATGGGGGGTTGGCGTCGTCGTTTTTCGAGTCGATTCTCCGATCTTTCGGATCTTCTCAGGGAATCGTCATACCAGGCGGACCTCGAGGGCCGGGAGCTGATCTCAGACGACCACGTCGCTGCAGCCGGCGCGGCACGCCGCCGACGTCACTCGCTCAGCGAGGACCGGTCGCACGACCTCATCAACGAAGGAGTCGTTCGCGTGGAGACGACCGGCGCCGTGGTCGGTCAGGTGAATGGACTCGCGGTCTATGATCTCGGGCATCATCGTTTCGGCAAACCGACGCGCATCACGGCGCAGGTAGGGCTCGGTCGCGAGGGCGTGATCAATGTCGAGCGTCAGGCTGGGCTCTCGGGACCCACCTACGACAAGGGTGTGAGCATTCTCACGGGTTTTCTGCGCGGGACGTTTGCCGAAACGTCGCCGCTGACCATGAGCTGCTCCGTGACCTTCGAGCAGTCGTACGGCGGCATCGACGGTGACTCGGCGTCCTCCACCGAGGTCTACGCGATTCTGTCCTCTCTATCCGGGTTGCCCTTGCGGCAGGATGTCGCGGTCACGGGTTCGGTCGACCAGTTCGGAAACGTCCAGGCCATCGGCGGAGTGAATGAGAAGATCGAAGGCTTCTTCCGGGTCTGTTCGACAGCGGGACTGACCGGCGATCAGGGCGTCATGATCCCGGCCGCGAACGTAGGCGATCTCCAACTCTCCGACGAGGTGGCGGCCGTGGTAAAGGACGGCCGGTTCAACGTTTGGGCGGTCGATTCCGTCGAGGACGGAATCAAGCTGCTGACCGGGAAACCGGCCGGCACGCGAGATAACGAAGGCCGGTGGACCAAGGGCAGCGTGTTTGCACTCTGTCAGGAGCGTCTTGACGAGATGGTTAGCCTGATGCGAAAAGCCGCCAAGGGAGAGCAGAAGGACAAGCAAGATTAAAAGCTCAAGCTGAAGATGATGCAAGAAGAAAAGCCGCAGAGGCGGCGGCGGATATATCCGCGTTGTGCGCCTGCGTGTAGATAAAACCGACCACTTGTTTTTGCTGGTCACCAACCGAATTGGTGACGAAATTACGGCGAGGGATGCGGAAGACATCATTATGCGGCTGGTGGAGACAAGCGTGGTGAGCAAAACCGAAGGCAATTTGATGCGCTCAGCCGTTTCGCAAAAGGCGCTTAACATGCCGCTTGTATTGAAAGACAGAGTGCGCGCAAGCATACTGAAGCAAATGGTGCTGGTAT
>RCNG010000161.1_pt1 | contig 27289 bp, 28 predicted proteins | sample 2041371 | NCBI WGS metagenome assembly RCNG01 (sample SAMN09708227, study PRJNA481090) | Marine sediment metagenome, whole genome shotgun sequencing project. | biome: marine sediment; feature: ocean; material: sediment; isolation source: Sewage treatment plant 1 marine sediment (STP1) ... | reverse complement strand
GAATTGTTCGGGTTGACTTTGAAAACGGAGTCCGCCTGATTTCTCGCGGCGTATAGTTGGAGCGCTCGGCGATAGTTGTGATCAGTTCTTGGTATTCCACTACGCCTTAGCCATGCCCAAAAGGCCGCTAAATGTCCGCGACTAGAATGCTTCAACGGCACTATTTCGGTCGGTCCCGGGCAGAAACTCGGCCTGCAGGTCATTGAGGAAACGCTGTCCCAGGGACGTTGGCCGCCAGACTGCCTGATCATCGCGCGATACCAGCCCCTTCTCACGAGCCGGCTTCATAATCCTGTCCAGGTCGCCGGCGCTGCCGCCGGTCCTTGCCGCGAACACAGATTCGCTGAACCCGTCGGTCAGGCGCAGCGCGTTGAGCATGAATTCGAACACGATGTCGCTTTTCGGCAGCGGCGCGAGCCCCGGCGCAGCCGCTCCGGACTCGATTGTTGTCATGTACTGCAGCGGGTTCGCAGGCTTTATGTAACGGAATACGCCGCTCGCGTTGCTAAATTTTCCATGCGCGCCGGCGCCCACCGCCAGGTAGTCGCCGAATAACCAGTAATTCAGGTTGTGCCGACAGTGCTGCCGATCACGCGCGTAGGCGGAAACTTCGTACTGCAGATATCCGTGGTCGGCCAGCAACGCCTGGCCGAGGTCCTGCATCTCCCACGCCGTTTCGTCGTCCGGCAGGTCCGCTGGCGGTCGTGCATAGAAGATTGTGTTCGGCTCCAGCGTCAACTGGTACCACGAGAGGTGCGCCGGCTCGAGCTCCATCGCCGCCCGCAGATCATCGAGCGCCGCGGCGACGTCCTGGCCGGGCAGCCCGTGCATCAGGTCGATGTTGATGTTTTCGATACCTGCACTGCGAGCGTCACGGACGGCGCGCACAATGTCCTCGCTGCTGTGAATTCGCCCGATCTTCCGCAGCAGTTCATCGTTGAAGCTCTGACCCCCGAATGACAGGCGGTTGACTCCGGCGTCACGATACCCGGCCGGATCGCCACATTCGACGGTGCCCGGATTCGCCTCCATCGTAATCTCCGCGTCCGGGACCAGCGTGAAATTGTCGCGCACGCCGCGCAGCAATCTCGCAATTTCCCCGGGCGAGAACAGGCTCGGCGTGCCTCCGCCGAGGAAAATACTCTCGACGGGTCGTTCGGCAGCTCTGCTGGCCTCGGTTTCGAGATCCCGCAGCACAGCATCCAGGTAACGCTGCCGCGGCGCTGCGTCTCCGGCAGCATGCGAGTTGAAGTCACAGTAGGGACACTTCTGCACACACCACGGCAGATGCACGTACAGAGACAGTGGCGGGATCATTCGTAGCGTTGTTCTAGCTGGCGGACGAGTGCGCGCAGCGCCTGCCCCCGATGGCTGCGCGCGTTCTTTTGCGCTGGCGTAAGATTTGCGGAACTGAGCCCGCTTTCCGGATCGAGGAATATGGGGTCGTAGCCGAAGCCACCGTCACCCTGGCGCGCCTTCAACAACGAGCCGTGCCAGACCCCCTCCGCAACGAGGGCGTCCGTTTCGCCGGGATTCACGAACGTCGCCACACAGTGAAACGCAGCGCCACGGTTTTCACCGCAGACCTCAGCGACTTCCTCGAGAAGCTTGTCGACGTTTTCGTCATCGGTCGCGTTTTCGCCGGCGTAACGTGCCGAGTAGACACCCGGACGCCCACCCAGGGCGTCAACGGCAATACCGGAATCATCAGCGATGGCGGGAAGCCCCGTGGCATGCGCGGCATGTCGCGCTTTCAGAAGCGAGTTTTCTGCGAAGGTGGTGCCAGTCTCGTCCGCGTCGCTAACACCGAGTTCGGACTGGGCGATGACCTCCACCGCAAGCCCCTCGAGCAAGCGCCGGATTTCGGCAAGCTTGCCGGCATTGCCGCTGGCCATGACGATTTTCTTCGGCGGCAGACTCACCGGACCGCGGCGTTTATCGCCTCGTTCTGAGCGACGAGGATATCGTCAATGCCGAGTCGGGCCAGGCCGATCATTGCGGTGAATTCATCGTCGGTGAACGCGTGCCCTTCGGCGGTTCCCTGCACCTCTATGAACCGACCGGCATCGTTCATGACGATATTCATATCCGTTTCTGCCTCGGAGTCCTCGGCGTAGTCGAGATCCAGAACCGGCACGCCGCGGTAAATGCCGACCGATATGGCAGCGACCTGTCCGTGCAGCGGGTTCTTCTTGAGCCGCCCCTTCTTCTGCAGCCGCTGCATGGCAATAGCGAGCGCGACATAAGCGCCGCTGATCGATGCCGTGCGTGTACCACCGTCCGCCTGGATGACGTCGCAGTCGAGCATTACGGAACGTTCGCCCAGCGCCTCGAGATCGGTAATCGCTCGAAGGGAGCGGCCGATTAGCCGCTGGATTTCGAGCGTACGTCCACCCTGTTTGCCGCGCGTTGCCTCGCGGCCCGAACGCGTGTGCGTCGCTCGCGGCAACATGCCGTATTCGCCGGTAACCCAGCCTCGACCGCTATTGCGCATCCAGGCCGGCACGCGCTCCTCGATACTGGCCGTACACAACACGCGCGTATCGCCAAAAGAAGCCAGCACGCTGCCCTCTGCATGTTTCGTATAGTCCGCGACAAACTGAAGTTCGCGCATTTGTGATACTTCGCGACCGCTCGGGCGCATGTTGACTCTCCTGTCCACAGTCAGACCAGCGCCTAACCGTCAATCCACCTTAACGCGGTGCCCGTCGTATTGTCACTGTATGGAGCGTTGATGCTCAACGCTTTAACGCTCAGCGATTTCAGGTTGTCCGGAAGATTGTCCTTGCCGGGAGTCCCGATCTCGGCCATGTCGGAATCATTGAGCCCCGACCACAAGCCGTCGGAACAGGCGAGCAGAGTGTCGCCAGGGCTGAGCTTGATCTTGTCCGTAATACTCATGTCCGGAACCGGCGCGTCACCACCGATGCAACACTCGACAAAATTGCGCATCGGATGGTCTTTGGCCTCTTCCTCCGTAATCGCGCCCTCCTGGATCAATACCTCGACGTGACTGTGGTCGCGTGACCGCATCCGCACCTGGCCATCGCGCACCTGGTAGATGCGGCTGTCACCGATATGCGCCCAGAAAGCACCGCCCTCCTGTACCAGGCAAATTGCACAGGTGGCGCGAGGTCGGAAATCGATTGCGAGGTCCTGTCCCAGGCAAACCACTTCGTCGTGAGCGCGAGACAAGGCCCTGTAAAGGAAACCCTGCGGATCGAACAGGGGTAGCGCGGCGGCCATGAAAAGGTCCTGCACCACCTTGAGTCCGGTCGCAGCTGCCTGTGCACCGTCCGAGTGCCCGCCCATGCCGTCGAAGACCAGCATCAGCGCCGCATCCTCGGCGACGACGACGGCGGCTCTGTCCTGGTTGTCCTGGCGGTCCCCGAGCGCAGAAACCTTGGCGTATTCGATTTTCATGACGTTAGGGTGATGATCATTGGCCTTCGACGGGGACCAGAGCTTAGAATGGCCGTCCTCTGAAAAACGTGATCCAGGCAACACACTGCGGCATTACCGGGAGAAGGATGCTGATGTTACACAGTATGACAGGCTTCGCGCGAGAGTCGGTTGAAACGAGTATTGGCACGTTGACCTGGGAAATTCGCGCGGTCAATCACCGCTATCTCGATGTGCAGTTCAAACTGCCCGAAGACCTGCGCCCGAAGGAACAGCTGTTCCGCCAGCGGGCGAGCGCCGTCCTGGCTCGTGGCAAAGTCGAGTGCGCGCTGTATTTTCGCCGCGCCGTCAACCAGGATAATGAGCTCAAGCTGGATACCGGGCTTGTCGAACTGATCGGTCACCGAATTTCCGAGCTAACCGCAAAACTCCCGAATGTCGCTGCCGCCAATCCGGTCGAGATACTGCGCTGGCCTGGCGTCATCGTCCAAACCGAACTGGATACCGAACCGCTGTTCGAGCACGCCATCGAGCTGCTGGAAAAAACGCTGGGCGCATTGAATACAATGCGCGCAAGTGAGGGCGAACGTATCGCCGCAATGCTCAACTCGCGCTGCGCGGAAATCGCGGAAATCTCCACAAGCGTAAAGCAACGCATGCCAGAGGTACTCCAGGCAACGCGCGCGAAACAGAAAGAACGCATAGAGAAGCTAAATATCGAAGCGGACCCAACGCGCCTTGAGTTGGAAATCGCCCTGGTGGCGCAGAAGATCGACGTCGACGAAGAACTCGATCGCCTGGAAAGCCATCTCGTCGAGATTCGAGATTCGATCAGCAGCGGCAAACCGGTTGGTCGACGTCTCGATTTCCTGATGCAGGAACTCAATCGCGAGGCCAACACGCTCGGCTCGAAGTCTGCTGATGCAGAAACCACCAAAGCCGCTGTCGACCTTAAGGTCCTGATCGAACAGATGCGCGAGCAGATCCAGAACGTCGAGTAAGCACCAATGTCGAAGAACAACGCGAAGCTGTTTGTCATTGCGGCGCCCTCAGGCGCTGGCAAGACGACCATTGTCAAAGCGCTGGTCGCCCGCAACCCTAAGCTCAGGTTTTCAATCTCCTACACGACACGACAGAAGCGGCGCACAGAGGTAGACGGTGTCGATTACCTGTTTGTCGATGTCGAAGGATTGGAGCAGCTGAAAGCCCAAGGCGAATTGCTTGAGTTCGCCGAGGTATTCGACAATTTCTACGCGACGAGCCGCAGCCAGGTCGAGAAACACCTGGCCGAGGGTCAGAATGTCATTCTCGAAATCGACTGGCAGGGCGCCAGGCAGGTTCGGAAGTCGATGCCCGAGTGCATCACCATATTCATCCTGCCGCCGTCACTTCTGGAGCTCGAAAGGCGACTACGGGATCGCCGCACGGACAGCCCGGAGGTCATCGAACGGCGGCTCCGCGATGCGCTGCGCGATATGGGCCACTGGGACGAGTTCGATTACGTGATCATCAACGATCGGCTTGAGCAGGCTGTCAGCGATCTCGAAAGCATACTGGCGGGTAGCGGGGAGTCCTGCGCTTGCGCCAATGTCGGGCTGCGACGCACCATCTCGGGGATCATTGGCTAGTGTCCTGTTTGCTGAGTTCGCTTACTTTCAGAAGGCCTGCAAAGCGTTAGTGCAAGGCGCAGCCCGCCGGTAATGGCTAGCGCTTGCCCAGGGCTACAACGCCGCAGTCGCGCTTTGCAGGCTTTCCCTCCGGGCGCTATTGCCAGCCCGTCCTGCCGCGTTGCGGTCGTTTGAAGTAGCCCGCCAATAGCGCTGAAAGTTAGCGAACTCAGCAAACAGGACACCAGCGACACGCCCATATAGCGTTTGGTTATATGCTATCGATCGGCACCGGGTCCGTTAACTACACTGGCTGCACTCGTAATCCGGGCCCGACGGGCCTCACTGACAGGACATTGACTCATGGCCAGAATCACGGTCGAAGATTGCCTTGAAAATATCGAAAACATTTTTGAGATGGTGCTTGTAGCTGCCAAGCGCGCGCGCCGTGTCGCTCATGGGGCAGACCCGATGGTCGAGCTGGAAAACGACAAGCCCACGGTAATTGCGCTTCGCGAGATCGCCGAGGGTCACATCACACCGGCGATTCTCGAAGAGGTCGATCAACCTTCGGTCGACGACCTGATGGGCTCTCCCGAGGCCGCAGAAGACATCCTGCCAGTTCGCGGCATCTCTATCGGCGATTAGGCCCAACGCCCACAGGGGCCGCGTTCTCGAACGCCGGGCTCCCCGTTGCGCGGTTATTACCGCTATTATCAGGGCATGGACTACGCGGCAACTCTTCTCTCCAGGCTACCCGGCGCCTCGAAGCGCGACAACGGGATGCGCCGGCTGGTGGAGACTCTGAAGGACTACCTGCCCGACGAACACGTGGCGCAGGTCGTGAAGGCCTATGAGTTCGGCGCCGACGCGCACGAAGGGCAGACTCGCAAATCCGGCGAGCCGTATATAACGCATCCCGTAGCGGTGGCCCAGGAGCTCGCCGAAATGCGCCTCGATAGCCAGGCGATCTGCGCCGCCATTCTGCACGACGTCGTAGAGGATACGCCCGCCTCACTCGAAGAGCTCGAAGAGCTGTTCGGCTCGGAAGTCGCGCAGCTTGTCGATGCCGTCAGCAAGCTCGACCAGATTCAGTTTCGCAGTCGCGCCGAGGCCCAGGCAGAAAGCTTCCGCAAAATGATGCTGGCAATGATCGAGGACATTCGCGTCATCCTCGTCAAACTGTCCGACAGACTGCACAACATGCAGACACTCGGTTCAATGCCGGTTGCGAAAAAGAAACGCATTGCGCGCGAGACGCTGGACATCTACGCACCTATCGCAAACCGGCTCGGCATCAATCGGATGAAGATCGAGCTCGAAGACCTGGGCTTCATGCACCTGCACCCGTACCGCTACCGGGTACTCGAGAATGCGCTAAAGAAAAGCAAGGGAAGTCAGCGCCAGATCGTCAAGCGCATCACCGAGGAATTCAGCAAGGCGATGGCCGAGGAGGACATCTCGGGTCAGGTGGTCGGACGAGAGAAGCACCTGTACAGCATTTACAGAAAAATGAACGAGAAGAAGCGGGCGCTCTCCGACATTGTCGACGTGTACGGCTTTCGCGTCATCGTCGACGATGTGAATACTTGCTACCAGGCGCTGGGACTCATTCATGGGCTGTACAAACCGATGCCCGGCCGCTTCAAGGATTACATAGCGATACCGAGGGTCAACGGATACCAGTCGCTGCATACGACGCTGTTCGGGCCCAAAGGCCTGCCGCTTGAAGTCCAGATTCGAACCCACGACATGGACCGTGTCGCAGAGGCCGGCGTCGCCTCGCACTGGATCTACAAGGCGGACGAAAAAACCGACGCAACGCCGCAACGCCGGGCAAGGGAGTGGCTCGCAAACCTCGCGGAGATCCAGCAGTCGGGCACTTCCGAGGAGTTTCTCGAAAGCGTCAAAGTGGACTTGTTCCCGGACAAGATCTACGTGTTTACGCCCAAGGGCGACATCATGCCGCTGCCGAAAGGGGCGACGACCGTGGACTTTGCCTACGCGGTGCACACCGACATCGGCAATCGCTGCGTTTCCGCCAAGATTGATCGTGGGCTGGTGCCGCTAAGGACACCCTTGCAGAACGGCCAGACCGTAGAAATCATCACCTCGCGCGGCGCCAAACCAAATCCGAACTGGCTGACGTTCGTGCGTTCCGCCAAGGCACGCACCGCCATCCGCAACCATATGAAAAACCTGCGTACGGTTGAATCCGTTGACCTCGGCAGACGCCTGCTCGACAAGTCACTTAAGGACCTGGGTTCGTCGCTGCGCAAAGTTGGCAAGGTACGTTTGGCTAGCGCTCTCGAAGAGCTCGGGCTTAACACCACCGCAGAGCTGTTCGAGCAGCTGGGTCTCGGGGAACGGCTGGCGCCGCTAACCGCGCGCATCCTGGTTGGCGTCGACGCCTCGGGCGAGACGGACGAGAGAGAGGCGAGCCTTGTTATCGCGGGCACGGAAGGCATGGTGGTCAGCTACGGCAAGTGTTGTTACCCGATCCCCGGCGACGAGGTGATGGGCTATCTGACTGCGGGTCGAGGCGTCGTTGTCCACAGGAACACGTGCGGCAACCTGAGGCTCTTCCGTAAACAGCCAGAGAAGTGGATCACGGTCACCTGGGAGACGGAGCTCGACAAAGATTTCTCATCACAGGTCCAGGCTGAAACCAGTAACCGAACAGGCGTACTGGCGGAAGTCGCCGCGACCATCGCAGACTGCGGCTCGAATATCGAACAGGTTGAGGTACTCGGCCGACATGACGATTGCTCCGTACTGTCGTTCCTTCTGACGGTGAAGGACCGTACCCACCTTGCACGAATCATGCGTAGCGTACGCAAGATGCCAAACGTTATGAAAGTTACGCGTGAGTGCGCGTAGCCAGAAACCTTTCTTTTCCAGGATGCACTATGAGCAAGCAAGCTATTCACACAGACCAGGCGCCGGCGGCGATAGGGACCTATTCGCAGGCTGCGCAAGCCGGAAACCTCTTATTTCTGTCCGGCCAGATCCCCCTCGTTCCTGACACCATGGAAATCGTTGCCGGAGATTTCGAGGCGCGTGCTCGCCAGGTATTCTCGAACCTCGAGGCTGTCGCCAGGGCGGCTGGCGGCACACTCGATGACGTTGTCAAAGTTACCGTGTTCCTGACCGACCTCGATAACTTCGCGACCGTCAACGCGGTCATGGAGGACTTCTTCGGTGAACCCTACCCGGCGCGCGCCGCCGTTGGCGTTGCCGCGCTGCCGAAAGGTGTGGATGTTGAGGCAGACGCCATCCTGGTCTTGTAAGCAGCTGCTCCGTCTTCCCGTTTCAGATCACCGACCGTCGCTGCCCGAGACGCATTGATTGTGGACCCTCACTCAGACCTGACTGCACTCAAGGGGATTGGCCCGTCGCTTGCCAGGAAGCTGGAAAAGCTGGGGCTGTTCCGCGTCGAGGATCTGCTGTTCCTGTTGCCACTACGGTACGAGGATAGAACGCAGCTCGTCAGGATAGGGGCGCTCGTGCCGGGGCAACGCTGCCTCGTGAGCGGTGAGGTGCTGCTGGCGGAGACCGTCTATCGCGGACGGCGAAACCTGCTTGTCCGTATCGGAGATGGGAGCGGGCAGCTTACGCTGCGCTTTTTCCATTTTTCGCGACAGCAGCAAGCACAGTTTCAGGTTGGGGTGCAGCTGACTTGTTTTGGTGAATGTCGGCGCGGTGGCACCGGCCTCGAGATGATTCATCCGGAATACCGCATCGTCCGCGATGCCGATGCGACAGCAACAGACGATGCGCTGACACCGATATACCCGGCCACAGAGGGCGTGCAGCAAGGCCGCCTGCGCAACCTGACCGACCAGGCCCTGCGTTCGATGCAGGCAACACCGCCGCGCGAACTTCTGCCTGCAGATATCACCAGGAAGCTCGGCATGCCGTCACTCGCTGATGCTATTAGCTACCTGCACAGGCCGCCGCCCGATGCCGACGTTGAGCAGCTGTTGCTGGGCAAGCACCCCTGTCAGCAGCGGCTCGCTTTTGAAGAACTGTTGGCACACTACCTGAGCCTCAGGAGCCTGCGCGCGCTCGCAGAGACCGAAGACGCAAAGGCGCTGATCGGAGGCGATACAGAGGTGCGGCAGTTCATCAGCGCGCTGCCTTTCCAGCTGACAGGCGCACAGGACCGTGTCAGTAAGGAGATTCTCGACGACCTCTCGAGACCGCACCCCATGATGCGACTTATCCAGGGTGACGTTGGCTCCGGCAAGACCGTCGTCGCGGCCATTGCCTGTCTCAAGGCTATTGCCTGCGGAGTCCAGGCGGCGATTATGGCGCCGACCGAGCTGTTGGCCGAGCAGCATTGGCGCACTTTTTCCGAGTGGTTTCGTCCACTGGGCATCGAACCGGCCTGGCTCAGTGGTAGCCAGCGCGTTGCGGCTCGTCGCGCCTCCCTGGCGTCCATCGCCGACGGCCGGGCACAGCTTGCCATTGGCACGCATGCCTTGTTCCAGGAAGGCGTGACGTTCGACGATCTCGCGCTGGTGGTCATTGACGAACAACATCGTTTCGGCGTTCACCAACGGATGGCGCTACGCGACAAAGGCAAGTCATCTGGCGGTCATCCGCACCAGCTCGTGATGACGGCGACGCCTATTCCAAGGACGCTCGCAATGGCGGCCTATGCGGACCTTGACACCTCGGTCATCGACGAGCTGCCGCCGGGACGTCTGCCGATATCAACCATCGCGATTCCCGATGCGCGCCGCACGGAAGTCATCGAGCACGTGCGTTCGGCATGTGCCTCGGGTCAGCAGGCGTACTGGGTTTGTCCGCTGATCGAGGAATCTGATGTGCTGGACTACCAGGCCGCTGAAGCAAGCTACCAGGCGCTCACCGATGCGCTGCCCGAGTTACGAATCGGGCTGGTGCACGGACGCATGCGCGCCGCCGAAAAAGAACGCGGCATGCGCGCTTTCAAGGAGGGCCTGATTCAGCTGCTGGTCGCGACCACGGTGATCGAGGTCGGCGTCGACGTGCCGAATGCAAGCCTGATGATCATCGAAAATGCCGAACGGATGGGCCTCTCGCAGTTACACCAGCTGCGTGGCCGTGTCGGCCGCGGCGCAACGCAAAGCCACTGCGTATTGCTGTACAAACCGCCGTTGGGCCGTATTGCCAAACAGCGGCTCTCGGTGTTGCGGGATACCAACGACGGCTTTATCGTAGCGCAGCGCGACCTCGAGCTTCGTGGGCCTGGCGAGCTACTCGGCACGCGGCAGACGGGCCTGCCGGACTACCGTGTAGCGGATCTCGTGCGCGACGCCGAACTGATGCCACAGGTACAGATTACCGCCGAGGCTCTGCGACAGACCTCGGAAGCGACGGCAACCGCGATCGTTCGACGATGGCTCGGCGATGCCGGACGCTACGGAAAGGTGTAGCCGCGAGTGACTTTTAAAAATAGAAAGGCGCGCTTCGGTGCGCTCCTACAATGACCTCGCGTAAAGTACACTACGCGCCATGAAATCCTTACCCGCCAACGCCTTCCGACCTCAGCTCGTCCGTCAGCTGCGCAATTACAGCAAGCTCATGCGCCTCGACAAGCCGATCGGAATCTGGCTGCTGTTGTGGCCTACGCTCTGGGCCCTCTGGCTCGCGAGTGCCGGCGCCCCTGACCAGGGTTTGTTCGTGATTTTCGTACTGGGCGTGGTCGTAATGCGCTCAGCCGGATGTGTCCTGAATGACTACGCCGATCGCAACATCGACCCGTATGTCGAACGCACTCGAACACGCCCGATTGCTTCGGGCGCCGTCGCGCCGATGGAGGCGCTGACCTTGTTTGTCGCCCTCGGCCTGATCGCGATCGGCCTTGCCAGTATGCTGAACACGCCAGCAAGGCTGCTCGCAACCATCGCCGCCGCACTTACGGTTGCTTACCCTTTCGTTAAACGATTCGTTTCCGTTCCGCAATTCGTTCTTGGCGCGGCATTCGGCTGGGCCGTACCCATGGTATTCGCAGCGCAAACAGGAAATACGCCGGAGCTCGCATGGCTGATCTTCGGCACGGCGATGATCTGGGCCGTAATCTACGATACGTTTTACGCCATGGTGGATCGCGCCGACGATATGAAGGTCGGCGTCAAGTCGACCGCCATACTGTTCGGCGAGGCCGACCTGTTTGTCATCGGCGGATTACAGGTGCTGATGCTTTTCGCACTCATCCTGATCGGCGTGCGCGCCGGCCTCGGCTTCTGGTATTACCTGTCCGTCGCGGCCTCGGCAGTCCTGATGGGCTGGCACCAATGGCTCGCGCGCGATCGTCAGCCCGCCGGTTGCTTTGCCGCTTTTTTGCACAATCACCTGATCGGCATGGTCATTTTTACCGGCATTGTGCTGCACTACACGTTCAATCCGGTCGGCACAGCCTGAGTCAGACGGCCCGCGCCACGGCGAGGACGCTTACCTGCTTCACACCGCTTTCGATCAGCGCGTTTGCGAGCTGCCGCGTGGTTTCCCCGGTCGTAACCACGTCATCGATGATCACAATATGTCGGTATTTCTGTCCGCCCGTTACCGCGAACGCGCGGCGCAGGTTTTTTCGGCGCTCTACAGCGCTCAACCCCGACTGATAGCTCGTCGCGCGCCGGCGCCTGGCGATATCCGCGACAGGCAGGCCAGAGCGCCTTGCCAGCGGCCGGCATAGCTCCCTTGCCTGGTTGAAGCCACGCAGCACCTGTCGTCGCCTGTGCAATGGAACCGGCAACAAAGCATCGATATCAGATGGCAATCGCTCCAATTGACCGGCGAGCACGCCGGCGAAAGCTGCGACGTAGTGCAGACGACGACCGAACTTCAGGGCCTTGAGCCCAGCGTCCACCGGAAACTGGTAGCGCAACGGCGCCAGCGTGACGGTAAACGGTGGCGGGCGGGCCTGGCACGTCGCACAGTGCACGCCGCTCGGCAGCGCGACCTCGAGCGGCGCTGCGCACAGCGCACATGCGTCTGCGATCCACGGCAGATCGTCGACACAGCCACTGCAGATTTGTTCGCCAGCATATCCGGTTCGGGTTCCGCAGAACGCGCAGCGCAGCGGCATCAGGGCATCGTCGAGACGCCGTAAAGCCAGGCTCGCCTCAGCTGTGAATATTTCCCGATTCATCCATTGCCACACACCTCGAGCTTCGCCCGATCAGGGGGCGGTGCGCGACAACACATTCTCGACGATACCTGCTAAAAAGCGTGGTACGTTTGTCGGCCTCCAGCCGGTGATGCAAGAAAAAAGTGAGCGCCAGACCGACATTGAAGCTACGCGACGTTCGGCGCCGCTTTGATCGGGCAGCGGCGATGTTCGACTCGGCTGACTTTGTGCACGCCGTTACGCGCGACGGCTTGCTGGAGCGCATGCAGCCACTGGCAATCGAGCCAGCAAGCATCCTTGATCTTGGCGCTGCAACCGGCACCGCGGCTGCAGCGCTGGAGAAACGCTTTCGCGGTGCACATCTCGTCTCGCTGGACCTGTCCCGAAACATGTTGCGCCAGGCGCGGCGCAAACGCGGCTGGCTCTCCCGTCGACGTGCCTCCTATGTGCAAGCCGAGGCGTCGTACCTGCCGTTTCCGGACCAGAGCATCGACATGGTTTTCTCGAACCTGCTGCTGCCTTTCATCGACCGTCCGGAAAATGTCTTCGCGGAGGTCTCGAGGGTTTTGCGCGAAGACGGCGTCTTCGCATTTGCGACGCTGGGTCCGGACAGCCTGCAGGAGATGCGTGAGGCGTGGCGTCACGTCGACAGCGGTGTTCACGTCACTGACTTCCCCGACATGCACAATATTGGTGATGCATTGGTGAAATCGGGCCTCCGCGACCCGGTGCTGGATGTCGATCGTCTCGTCGTCCAGTACGAGGATCCTGGCCGCCTGTTCACCGACCTTGGCAACGTTGGCGCAAGAAATACCCTCGAGCAACGCGCTAGAACGCTGATGGGGACGCGGCGCTTCGCGGACATGCGCGCCGCCCTGAAGGGCGCTTCAGCCGACGGCAAAATCCGTCTCGACCTCGAGCTCGTCTACGGACACTGCTGGGGCGGAGGCTCACGCGGGGACCCCACGAACTTCACGATTGACGCGTCGCGTATTCCACGCCGTCGCGGCTAGTGGCTCGCCGCTCTGAGATTTGTAACATTTTTTCCATAAAGCCTCTGATAAGCCGTTGTTAAATAAGAATTAATCTCAGAACCGTTTTGAGCCTGCGCATTGCATGGCCGCAATGATTTCAGTACACTGCGCAGGCTTTTTTGGCCAAATTCATCGGTCAAGGTGGCCAACAGACGGCTTCCCGGGGTCACCGGGGCAGAGCGAACCTTACGGTTCCACTACTCGTCACATCTGAAATCAACATGGAATGCGATCGTTGCGACGATCTGCAAGGTGAACGATCAATGTTAAGAAAGTCATTATTGAGCCTGCTGGCCTTGAGTTTTGGTGGCGTGGCAAGAGCCGATTGGGGGCTGAATATGCCCAAGGGCGTAACTGAGCTCAGCCTCGAAACGTACAACATGCACATGATGATCTTCTGGTGGTGTGTGGCAATCGGCGTCGTCGTTTTCGGCGTGATGATTTACTCGCTGTTCAAGCACCGCAAGTCGAAGGGCGCGAAGCCTGCGGACTTTTCCCACAGCACGCTTGCCGAGGTTATCTGGACCGCAATCCCGGTTGTGATCCTGATGCTGATCGCGATACCGGTGGCTGAAACCATGGTGAAGCTCGAGGATACTCGCAATCCAGATATTTCCATTGTCGTAACGGCGTTCCAGTGGCGCTGGCATTACAAGTATCAGGACGAGGACATCGCTTTCTATTCGAGCCTTGCAAAACCGAGCCTCGAGGCTCGGCGCAAGCAGTCCGGCATCGATCCGTTTGCCGTCGACAATTACCTGCTCGAGGTCGACAGGCGCGTAGTGGTGCCGCGCGACGCAAAGGTTCGCCTGCTCATCACCTCCAACGACGTGGTGCATTCCTGGTGGGTACCGGACTTCGCCATCAAGAAAGATGCGGTGCCGGGCATCGTCAACGAAACCTGGTTCAAGCCAACGAAAGTCGGCGTTTACCGCGGCCAATGCGCAGAGCTCTGCGGTAAGGACCACGGCTATATGCCGGTCGTCGTCGAGGTTGTCGAGCCCGAGGCATACATGGCCTGGATCGACACTCACCGGGAAGCCGATGCGCCGCGGGTCGCAGACGCACAATAGAAACGAGAATTTAGTCATGCCTCGCATGACAAGACGCAATCGGAGTAACACGGAATGAGTACTGCTGCTGCAGACGCGCTAGATCATCACGAAGACCACGGACCGGCCAAAGGCATCGGCCGCTGGTTGTTCGCAACCAACCATAAGGACATCGGCACGATGTACCTTATTTTCAGCCTCACGATGTTCTTCATCGGCGGCTCCATGGCGATGGTGATTCGTTCCGAGCTGGCGGTTCCGGGGCTGCAGTTTGTTCATCCTGAGTTTTTCAATTCCATGACAACCATGCACGCGCTTATTATGGTGTTTGGTGCGGTAATGCCCGCGTTTGTGGGGCTCGCCAACTGGATGATCCCGATGATGATCGGTGCACCGGATATGGCGTTGCCGCGCATGAACAACTGGTCGTTCTGGATCCTGCCTGTCGCATTCAGCATCCTGCTGTCCACGCTGTTCATGCCCGGCGGCGCACCTGCCGGCGGCTGGACCATGTACCCACCGCTAATCCTGCAGACCGGCGATGCGTTCCCGTTCCTGATTTTCTCCGTTCATTTGATGGGCATATCGTCGATCATGGGCGCCATTAACGTGATCGTTACGATCATCAACATGCGCGCGCCGGACATGTCGCTGCTGAAGATGCCGATGTTCGTCTGGACGTGGCTGATTACCGCATATCTGCTGATCGCAGTTATGCCGGTTCTCGCTGGCGCAGTCACAATGCTGCTCACCGACCAGTTCTTCGGCACGAGTTTCTTCCTAGCCGCCGGCGGTGGTGATCCCGTCATGTTCCAGCACATCTTCTGGTTCTTCGGCCACCCCGAGGTCTACATTATGATCCTGCCGGCGTTTGGCGTCGTTTCGGAGATCATCCCGACCTTCTCCCGGAAGCCTCTTTTCGGGCACGACTCGATGGTCTACGCGGCTTCCTGCATCGCCTTCCTGTCTTTCATCGTCTGGGCACACCACATGTTCACGGTCGGCATGCCGCTGACGGGACAGCTGTTCTTTATGTTCGCAACCATGCTCATCGCGGTGCCAACCGGCGTGAAGATCTTCAACTGGGTCGCGACGATGTGGCGAGGGTCCATGACGTTCGAGACGCCAATGCTGTTCTCGCTGGCGTTTGTCTTCCTGTTCACGATTGGCGGTTTCTCGGGCCTGATGCTCGCGGCTGCACCGGCTGACATTCAATATCACGACACCTACTTTGTCGTCGCGCACTTCCATTACGTACTCGTTCCAGGTTCCGTGTTTGCCATCATGGCGGGCGCGTACTACTGGCTGCCGAAGTGGACGGGGCACATGTACAACGAAGGGCTCGGCAAACTGCACTTCTGGCTGTCGACGGTCTTCGTCAACCTGACGTTCTTCCCGATGCATTTCCTGGGATTGGCCGGCATGCCGCGTCGTATCCCGGACTACTCGACACAGTTCACCGACTTCAACACAATCGCCAGTATCGGCGCTATCGGCTTCGGTCTGTCGCAGCTGATCTTCGTCGGGGTAATCGTGACGGCTTGGAAAGGCGCCAAAGCAACGGATCGGGTCTGGGAAGGCTCGCACGGACTCGAGTGGACCGTACCGTCGCCGGCTCCGTACCACACGTTCGCAACGCCGCCAAAGGCGCGTATCGTCAACGAGTCATTCGAGTAACCATGGACAACGCTTCGCGCAAGAAGGGCATTCGCCGCACGGCACTGATCGTTACAGCGATCGCGGTCGCCTTCTATGTCGCCTTCATCATGATGGGCGTACTACGATCAGGGGCGGCATGATCGATCCGAATGAAAACCTGAAGGCGGAGAACCGATCGCTGACACGTCAGCTGCTGATATTGACGGCGGCAATGTTTGGCTTCGGCTTCCTGTTGGTTCCGCTCTACGATGTGTTTTGCGAGATTACCGGGTTCGGCGGCCGTACCAATACGACGGCGGCCGTTGTCGAAGAGGCGCCCGATTATTCGCGCGAGATTCGTGTTGAATTCGTGACAACCGTGAACTCTTACGCGCCGTTCGAGTTTGTTGCAGACGTCGACAGCATGGTCGTCACCCCGGGCAAGATGTACTTCGCGACCTTTACGGCGAAGAACCTGACACCCGGTGACAAAGTAGCGCAGGCCGTGCCAAGCGTTGCACCGATCTCGGCCGCGGAGCACTTTACCAAGATTGAGTGTTTCTGCTTCACGAGCCAGGAGTTCGCCGCAAACGAGGCGCGCGCCATGCCGCTGCAGTTCATCGTCGACCCGGACCTGCCGGAGTACGTTGACACCATTACCTTGCAATACACGTTTTTTGATACGCCACGCGCTGCGTCCAGCGTCGCGCTTTAATTCGAGTAATAAATAGTATGACGACACACACAGACGATCACTATTACGTACCTCACGGCAGCCACTGGCCGATTGTCGGTTCTGTTGGCCTTCTGTTCCTGATGGTGGGCGTATCAAGCTGGTTGAACGGAGCCGATGCCGGTTTCTACATCATGTTGACCGGCTTCGCCGTCATAATCTTCATGATCACAGGCTGGTTCCGTGACGTAATCACCGAGAGCGAGGGCGGACTCTACAACGACCAGGTGGACAAGTCGTTTCGACAGGGCATGTTCTGGTTCATCTTCTCCGAGGTCATGTTTTTCGCGGCGTTTTTTGGCGCGCTGTTCTATGCACGCAACATGTCGATTCCCTGGCTCGGCGGCTCCAGCAACAACTTCTTTACCAACCTGATGCTATGGGAAGGCTATGAGAGCACCTGGCCAACTAATGGCCCAGGAGACATCGGCGGGGAATACGAGGTAATGCCTCCCTTCGGGCTGCCGCTCATCAATACGACGCTGCTGCTTACCAGCAGTATCACTGTCACGATCGCGCATCATGCATTGCTGGCAGGTAAGCGCGCGCAGCTCGCCGTATTTCTTGCAGCAACGTTTATGCTCGGTTTCGTGTTCGTCTATTTGCAGGGCGTCGAGTACGTGCACGCCTACCACGACCTGAACCTGAAGTTGACGTCGGGGATCTACGGCTCCACGTTCTACATGTTGACGGGTTTCCACGGCATGCACGTAACGATCGGAGCGATAATGCTGACGATTATTTTCTTCCGCGTCGTCAAAGGCCACTTCACGCGAGAGAGGCACTTCGCATTCGAGGCTGTCGCCTGGTATTGGCACTTCGTTGATGTCGTCTGGATCGGGCTGTACGTATTCGTTTACTGGATGTAATTAGCCGTCCAGGCGCGATCACTGACACATCGCTCTCGCACATCCATGTGCTCCGCAACATAAGGCCGTCGTGGCCAAAGTCGCTCTCGCACATCCATGTGCTCCGCAACATAAGGCCGTCGTGGCCAAAGTCGCCCGTTTTGATCTTCTGACGAAGCGCATCGCTGTTATGGTGTAGGCGGAGCAATCCAGCCGAGGAAATAGGACGCGATGAGGAACAGTATCAGCACCAGCGAAAGGCCGACCCTGATCTGAAGCGCGCGCAGCATTTTTGGCGAATCCGCATCTTCGCGACGAAGATAGAATAGACCGGTGCCGAGGCTAATTACGATCGCAGCGAGCAGAGCGAGAACAATGAATTTCATGGCAGGGCCCTCCGGGGTAATAATTATACCGTGAACTCCGAAACCAGAAGGCCGCTATCCAACTGGCTGCCATTTATTGTCGGCAGCTTGCTGGTCGTGCAGTTTGCCGGCCTTGGGACATGGCAGATCAGTCGCGGCCTGGAAAAGCAGGCAAGCCGGGCGGCATTCAGCGATGAGACGAGTTTCGCCGCCTGGCAGGACGGCATGTCGGTTCGTGCCTTCCAGCGGCTCCGTGCGACCGGGCACTATGATACCGAGCGCCAGTTCCTGCTTGAGAACATCATTCTTAACAGCCGCTACGGTTACTACGTAATCACACCGCTGCTGGGGGACGATGGCGAGCCTGTGCTACTGGTCAACCGGGGATGGTTGGAGAAAGGCAGTGCACCTGTCGATCTCGCCCTGCTCGAGGTGCCGACGACGCGAATTACGGTTCGCGGTCGCGCCGGCTCGCTACCACGCGCCGGCTACAAGATGGGCGCCGCCATCGATCCAGAAGCCAGCTGGCCCAAAGCGGCGGTCTATCCGAGCAGTGACGAGGTAGCTGCGGCGCTGGCTGACCCGGTACAGTCATTCGTTCTACTCATGGACCATGAAGAACAGCACGGCTTTCTGCGCCAGTGGGTGCCGACGGAGTTCGGTCCGGGCAAACATTTTGGGTATGCGTTCCAGTGGTTTGCGATGGCCGTGGTGCTGGCGGCGCTGCTAACGTGGAACTATCGAAAGAAGCGATTTGAGTCATGACGAAACGGAAAGACCCGGCCGGCCGGGTGCAGCTAGTATTGATTTCACTGGTGTTTTTCGGACCCTTGATTCTGGCCGCCTGGCTGTACCTCAGCGGTACCGGCTTCCAGCCGGAAGGGCGAACCAACCACGGACAGCTGCTCGAGCCACTGGTCAATATCGGCGAAGCGCTGCCCGGCGCCTCTATACATGAGCATAATGCGGGTCGCTGGTTGCTGGTTTATTCGAACATGGGTGACTGCGACGCGGCCTGCGAGTTCTCACTTCTGACGCTGCGGCAGTCGCGCCTGATGCTCGGCAGGGAAATGGACAGGCTGGGGCGGGTTTTCTTGCACGGCGATACGGCGCCGGATACAGTGTTTCTCGCGAACGAGCACACGGGCCTGGTGACACTACAAAATAATAACTTCAGCAAGCTGCTGGAGAACAAGAAGCCTCCGGAACTCGCAGCAGGTGGTTATTTCCTGATCGACCCACTCGGCAACCTCGTCATGTACTTCAGGCCCGACATCGATCCCAGTGAGATGGTCGAGGACATCGACCACTTGCTTGAACTGTCTCGCATCGGCTAAGCGGAATATAAAAGTGAACACGAACGTACAAACCTACACGAATTGGCGCGACTACTATGAGCTGACCAAGCCTCGCGTTGTCGTGCTGATAGTGTTCACCGCGATTGTTGGTATGTTCGTTTCCGTGCCCGGCTGGCCGGGCGCCACTGCGCTTGTCCTGGGCACCGTCGGTATTGGTCTCGCCGCATCGTCGGCCGCCGTGTTCAACCATGTGCTGGACGCTCGCATCGACATTCAGATGATGCGTACTCGCGGACGGCCGCTGCCGCAGGGAAAATTGACGGAACAATCGGCCCTCACGTTTGCCTCCGGACTCGGCGTAATTTCAATGGTTATCCTCTGGTTCGGCGTAAACTCCCTGACGGCCGTGCTGACGTTTTGTTCGCTGATTGGATATGCGGTGATCTATACCGTGTTTCTGAAGCGCGCCACCCCGCAGAACATCGTCATTGGTGGCGCCGCCGGAGCCGCTCCGCCCATGCTCGGGTGGACGGCCGTTACCAACGAATTGCACACGGGAGCGCTGTTGCTGTTCCTGATCATATTCGTCTGGACGCCTCCGCACTTCTGGGCCCTCGCCATTGCGAGAAAAGAAGAATACGCGAAGGTCGATATCCCGATGCTGCCGGTCACGCACGGCGAAGCGTACACGCGGCTGAACATACTTCTGTATACGATACTGCTGGCGCTCGTCACCGTCCTGCCGTACCTGATAGGCATGAGCGGCGTGATCTATTTGTTGTCGGCTTTGATACTGGACGGCTTCTTCCTTTATTACGCCATACGTATGTACCTGGTTCCCGGCGACGACGAGCTGCCGATGAAAACCTTCAAGTATTCGATCAGCTACCTCGGCTTTCTGTTCGCGGCCATCCTTATCGACCACTACCTGCTGTTTCGGGTAAGCCTCTGACTCATGGAGCTCCTGGTTAAGGCGTGCCGCTGAACCTGTTCCAGAAACTGCACACGGTGCACCGCTGCTGGCGGTTGCGCTTCAAATCGGAGGTGCAGTCCATTCGCTACGTGCGCGACGCGCGGTTCGCCGGCACCACGGTGATCGATATTGGTGCCAACAAGGGCGTTTTCTCAATCTATATGTCCCGCGCCGCCGGGCCGAATGGCAAGCTGATAGCGTTCGAGGCGCAGCCCGAGCTCGGCGACCACCTGCGGGGCGTGAAGCACAGCTTCGGCCTGGACAACATGACGATCGTTAACCAGGGACTCTCGTCCAGCACGGGCGTACTGACCATGCGGCGCACCGCCGCCGGCTCAGGCATGGCCAGCTTCCACAATCCCACGTCAGGTGAACTGCAAGAGATCGATATCCCGGTTATCCGGCTCGATGACTATGTGAACGACAACGGCACAGGTCCGGTCTCGTTCATCAAGTGCGATGTCGAGGGCCACGAACTGGAGGTCTTTCGCGGCAGCGAAGCGCTGCTGACGCGGCACACGCCGGCGTTGCTGTTCGAATGCCACGATGACGAGGCAGACCGCGGCGAGCTTTTCGCGTTTCTTACGGGACTGGGCTACGACGGCTACTTTTTCCATGTGACACGCGGCGATCACAAGAGCCTTCTCAACAAAGGGCGCGGTCAGTTCATACCCTTCGACCAGCGTGCCAGCCATCCGCACGTGCACCCGGCGGTGCGGCATCGCAACTTCATCTTCGTCGCGCACGGCACCCGGCCCTAGCGGGTTACGTCGGGCGAAAAGTGCCAATTGGGTCGGGTAATGGCACGCGATTTCGTGAGACCCTGAAACGCTATGAGCAGCGATCGTCACAACGACAGACTGGCATTCGAGCGCCTGGTACGGCCGCACTTCGACCGACTGTACCGCCTCGCCTGGCGCCTTGCCGGCCAGAAATCGCAGGCAGAAGACCTGTTTCAGGAACTGCTCATCAAGGCCTATGGCAAGCTCGATGAACTCGCGGCCATTGAAGAGCCCGGCTCATGGCTCGCGCGCGTAATGTATAACCTGTTCATTGACGAACGCCGTCGTTTCGCCAGGCAGCGACTGCATACGGTCGAAGAGGGCAGCATGCCGGGCGACGGCATAGCAGGCCTGGCCGGCGGCGAGGACCCGGTCCGCGACAACGAGCGGCGGGAGCGATTTGAGGCCCTGGATTCGGCCCTGGCTCAGCTTAGCGAGGAACATCGCGTTGTTGTGCTCCTGCACGACACGGAAGGGTATAAACTCACTGAAATACAAGAGCTTATCGGCATCCCGATCGGCACGATCAAGTCCCGGCTGCACCGCGCCCGGGCGCGCCTCAAGGAAATACTGGTGCAGAATGGAACCATTCTCTAGCGGCAAGCGTGTAGGGAACATACAGGACAATCGTATGAAGACTGAAAACACTAACATTGAAGACCAGGCGCTCCAGTCGCTGTTGCGGGACTACCCGGCGCCGGAACCCTCCGAGGGCTTTTACGAGCAGGCGCTCGCACGAGCTACGCATGAGGGTTCCCGACGACAGCGTAACCGCTGGCTGATGACGGGCTTCGGCTCTGCCGTAGCCGCGGGCATTGCCCTCTGGTTCGTCGGTGGTTTCTTGTTTGCGACGCCGGAGGCCACGCGTCCGGAATCGACGATCCCCGGCATTACGATGACGCTCGAGGAGCCGCGCACGGTTAATCTTGTATTCGCGTCGGCGACGGCCCTGGAGTCTGCGATGCTGACGGTTTCGCTACCGGATGGCGTCGAGCTTGCAGGCTTTCCGGGACAGCGCGAAATCAGTTGGCAAACCAGTCTGAACGAAGGCAAGAACCTGCTGCCGCTGAAACTCATAGCGGTCTCGCCAATGGGCGGTGAGGTTCTTGCGCGACTTGAACATGATAATCGCAACCGGACGTTTCGGTTGCGTATAGATGTGACCTAATAGACGTGACCTAAGGGAGCAGGTTATGAAACACGCAAACGTATTCTTGGTAGTACTTGCGCTAACGCTGTTAGCGTTCTTTCCTGCCGTCGCTCGTGCTGACAAGCTTGACGACCTCGAAGTGACAATGGAGGTCCTGGATGACGCATCGGACCTGGAAGCTGCGATGTCGACCATGCGCGGTCCTGACGACAACGAGGTCGAAGACGAGGACTGGGAGGACGAAGAAGAGGGTCAGGACGAGGATGAATCGGACGAGCGCTCGGACGGCCTCGAGGACGAGGACGAGGACGAGATAGAAGACGAGTCGGACGACGATTTCGAGGACGAGTTTGAAGGGGACGACGACTTCGAAGAAGACGAGATGGACGAGGAAGACGACTTCGAGGACGGCGAGGACATCGACGATGACGAATTCGACGACGACAGCGAAGATGACGGCGACGGCGACGACGACGACGACGACGACTAAGTCGGCACTGAACGGCTGATTTCGGCCAAGATGGCCTGAAACCACGAAATACCTCCGATTGCTGGCCTTTCGGGGGTATTTTTTTGCGCCACGTCATAGTTTTGATAGCAACAATACCGGTACCCTTCTGGTCTGACATAAGCCTGAAGCGCCCAATATCGATGGCCAAGAAGACATTCCTTAGCGGCATCCCGCTGATACTGACCGCAATCGCGGTCTTTCTGCCGTCTCATTCGGCATTTGCGATGTCGGCCGAGCAATCTTTCGAGGAAGGCAACCGGCTGTACCGCGACGACCTTTACTGGGCCGCGCTGCTGCGCTACCGGCAGGCCGCTGAACAGGGTCTGGACTCGCCGCTGCTTCACTACAACGAGGGCGTCGCAAATTACCGAGCCATGCAATACGCCCGCGCCAGCCAATCGCTGGAGAAGGCGCTCGTGGACCCAGGTCTGCGTGTCGCCACACAGTACAACCTCGGGCTGAACAGCTACGCCGCCGGCAATAACGAGGAAGCGCTGCGCTGGTTTCGTCTCGTGCGCGACCAGAACCAGAACAGCACGCTGCAGGAATATGCGGTTGTCGCGATTGCCAGGATACGAGACATCGAGGAAGCCCCCGATGAGTTTGAGGTGCGCGTTGCCGAGCGCAAGAAGAAGCGTGAATTCGCTGACCTCGAATTTCGTGCGCGCGTAGGCTTCGGCACCGACGACAACGTCTTTCGAACGCCGGATCAGGACTACATAGACTTCGCGGACCCTGCCCTGCCCACGGTTACCCCGGTTCCACAGAGCGGCGCCTTTATGCCGGTAAGCCTGAGCGCCAAGTACAGAATCAACACGCTGCCGTTCGAAGGCTTTTACGGCGCCTACCGCCTCGCTGGACGCTACTACCAGGACAAAGAGCTCGAGAACGCCAACGAGTATGTGCACGAAGTCAGTTTCGGCAGTGATTATCTGCGCAAGGAAGAGTCGCGCAGGCGTGAGATCAAGAGTGCGTTCAAGGTCGCGCAGCACGACGACGTGTATTACGACCCTGACGACGGTGGCAGCAGAATTATTGACGGCGTTGCTGTCGACGACCGAATGAACTATTTGCGCTATGGCCCCGAGTTATCGTTGCGGCAGTCGCATGAGCGCCTCTCGATTGGCGCGAAACTCAAGGGCCAGCTTTGGAACTACGAGGCGACCGAGGTCCTGCCGGAGTACGATCACGAGTACCTCTTCGTCAGTTTGTATGGCCAGTACAAGTTTACGCGCACCTCCCTGTTCCGCTTATTCGCCGAACTCTCCAGCCGACGCTATGGCGATCGCGTGTCACACGATCTCGATGGCCAGCAGCGCCTCGGTAATCCCGATATTCAGTACGACTACTACTCGCTGGGACTGCGCGCGCGACAACGCATTACCGACAGCATGTGGTTCGGCTTTGATGTCAGTCGCGTGGAGCGTAAGGATGAGTACGTTGGTTACAACGACTACGCACTCGACAGCTATGCTGTCGATTTTCACTGGTCGCTCGGCGAGCGTTTCGACCTGGAAGCCCACGGCGCCTATCGACTTTACGATTATCCCAATGCATTCGCCTTTCATAACCCTGTCGCCGGCCGCAAAACCCAGGAATCCACAGATGGTCACGTGATGGGCACATTTCGCATGACGCGACACCTGAGCCTGGTCGCGGAAGGGCGGTATCGCGAGACCGTGTCCAACGACATTCGTATCCAGTACTCGCGCATCCAGTACCTGCTCGGGGTACGCTGGGAAGAGTAATTCTCTGCTAGACTTCGTCGCTCTCGAACTCCCCCGGTGGGCAGACAACGCCCGATCCCATGGATGTAACACCAATCCTCGACAAGTTGAACGACGCGCAGCGTCAGGCGGTGACGGCACCCGCCAAGCCCGCGCTCGTCATTGCCGGCGCCGGCAGCGGCAAGACCCGCGTGCTGGTGCATCGTGCCGCCTGGCTTATCGACGTCGAGGGGCTTTCCCCGCAAAGCCTGCTCGCCGTTACGTTTACCAACAAGGCGGCCGCCGAGATGCGCGGCCGTATCGAGGAGCTTCTGAAACTGCCGGTGCGGCACCTCTGGATCGGCACGTTCCACGGCCTCGCGCACAGGATGCTGCGTCGCCACTGGCGGGAAGCCGGGCTTCCACAGAATTTCCAGATCATCGACTCGGACGACCAGCTGCGCCTGATCAAGCGTTTGCTGAAGAACCTCGAGGTCGACGACAGCCGCTGGGTGCCGCGGGAAATCCAGTGGTTCATCAACGCCCAGAAAGACGAAGGCCTGCGGCCGCAGCACCTCGACGACGAGGACGACCCCGATCGCCGCCAGATGATCTCCCTGTACAAGTCCTACGAAGAAATCTGTCAGCGCGGTGGTCTCGTGGACTTTGCGGAATTGCTGCTGCGGGCTCATGAACTGTTACGCGACAATGCGGAGCTGTTATCCCACTATCAGGGTCGCTTTCGACACCTGCTGGTCGACGAGTTCCAGGACACGAACGCAATTCAGTATGCATGGCTGCGGCTCCTGGCTGGCAAGCAGGGCATACCGTTCGTGGTCGGTGATGACGATCAGTCGATCTACCGCTGGCGCGGCGCAAGGGTCGAACACATCCATCGTTTTCAGAAAGACTTCCCGGGCACGATGGTCGTCAAGCTGGAGCAGAACTATCGCTCGACGGCAACCATCCTGAATGCGGCGAACGCCGTCATAGCCAACAACAGCTCCAGGCTCGGCAAGAACCTGTGGACCGAAGGTGCGAAGGGCGAGGCCATCCGCGTCTACTCCGCCTACAACGAACGCGACGAAGCCGACTTCGTCATCGGTCGCCTGCGCGACTGGATCGCCCAGGGCAACGCGCGTTCGGACTCCGCCATTCTATATCGCTCGAACGCACAGTCACGCGTGCTCGAAGAGGGCCTCGTCAATGCACGCATCCCCTATCGCGTTTACGGCGGCCTGCGCTTCTTCGAGCGCGCCGAGATCAAGGACGCGCTGGCCTACCTGCGGTTGATCTCGAACCGCGATGACGACAGTGCCTTCGAACGTATCGTAAACAAGCCCACGCGCGGCATCGGGGCGCGCACGGTTGAAATGATGCGTGCGTATGCAAGGGCGAACGCCTGCCCGCTGTGGCGCGCTGCCGGAGCCATCGCGAGTGACGAACTGAATGGCCGCGCTGCAAACGCGGTGAATGCATTTCTTACGCTGATAGAGCGCCTTGCTCGCGAAACAAAGGGCCTTGACCTGCACGACCAGGTTGACCACGTAATCCATACAAGCGGTCTGATCGAGTTCTTCAAAAAGGACAAGGGCGAAAAGGGCGAGACCCGGGTCGAGAACCTGGCTGAGTTGGTGAGCGCTGCGAAGAGTTTCGAGCCAGACCCGGCTGAGGAAATGACGCCGGTCGACGAGTTTCTTTCGCACGCGGCCCTGGAGGCCGGCGAGGGCCAGGCGGACGCCTGGGAAGACTGCGTGCAGCTAATGACGATGCACTCCGCAAAAGGCCTGGAGTTTCCGCTGGTGTTTATGTGCGGCATGGAAGACGGCCTGTTTCCTCATCAGCGCTCTATCGCTGATCCGCACGGCCTGGAGGAAGAGCGCCGACTCTGTTACGTGGGCATCACGCGCGCCAAGCAGGCACTCTACATAACGCATGCCGAGCAGCGGCGGCTGCACGGCATGGACAATTTCTCACAGCCATCGCGTTTTATCGCCGAAATTCCTGAAGAACATATCGAAGAAGTGCGCCCGCGCGTACAGGTATCACGGCCGCTGCGGCAACCGCCGTCCGGGCAGCGCACAACGGTGAGGCCCGGCAGTGAACTGGGGATTCGTCTCGGCCAGCGGGTTCGCCACAAGAAGTTTGGTGAGGGCGTCATTCTGAATTGCGAGGGGCAGGGAGCCCACGCTCGTGTCGAAGTCAATTTCGAGACCGCCGGCACAAAATGGCTGGTTCTGAGCTATGCGAATCTGGATCTGATGTAGACTACTGCCGTGTCTCGCCAAATCCCACGGTTGCAATGAAAATTCTCATTCTTGGCGCTGGTCAGGTCGGCTCCTCGGCGGCGTATCACCTCTCTCGCGAGGAATCTAACGAGGTCACCGTAGTCGATCGGCGGCCCGAGGTGCTCCGTGAACTTCAGGACCGCCTGGATATCCGTACCGTTGTCGGCCACGCCGCCTACCCCGACGTTCTCGAGCGCGCCGGAGCGCGGGATGCTGACATTGTCGTCGCCCTGACTGACAGCGATGAAACCAACATGGTTGCCTGCCAGGTGGCCTACACGCAGTTTCGGACACCGACGAAAATCGCCCGCATTCGCTCGGCCGAATACATGAATGCGGACAGGCTGTTTACGCAGGATGCGATACCGATAGACGTACGCATCAGCCCCGAGCAGCTGGTCTGCACCTATGTGGAACAGCTGATCCTGTATCCCGGCTCGTCACAGGTTCTCGACTTTGCGGATGGCCGCGTGCGCCTGGTGGGCGTCAAGGCGGATCGCGACGGCCTGCTCGTCGGGCAACGTATCGCGACCCTCAAGGACCACATTCCGAACACCGAGGCCCGCATTGCAGCAATCTACCGCCAGGGCAAGGCCATGCTCCCTGACGGCGATACGGTAATTCAGGAAGACGACGAGGTGTTTTTTATCGCCGATCGCAAGGATATTCGCGTATTCATGAGCGAGATGCGGCGACTGGAAGACCCGGTACGTCGCGTTGTTATTGCGGGCGGCGGCAATATCGGAGTACGGCTTGCGCTGGCGCTCGAACAAACCAACCAG
>RCNG010000159.1_pt1 | contig 27423 bp, 21 predicted proteins | sample 2041371 | NCBI WGS metagenome assembly RCNG01 (sample SAMN09708227, study PRJNA481090) | Marine sediment metagenome, whole genome shotgun sequencing project. | biome: marine sediment; feature: ocean; material: sediment; isolation source: Sewage treatment plant 1 marine sediment (STP1) ... | reverse complement strand
ATGTCATAGGCTTCATAGGTATTCACATGGGTCCCAGGCGGTATGACATCCATCTCCATGGCGCGGATTTCTCTTGGGGGGTTGAAATTCTCATCGATAACACAAAAGCCGGTGATGGCGGCTCTGCCTTCTTGGGTGTCAATGAACACCGTCATGCCGCCTTTTGTGTGGACGGGTGTGTGCATAACACTGATTCCGGGAACGATTTCCACATCCTGCGAAAGGGGTTTGACCTGGCCGTTATCTTCAACGTCTTCTATAAAATCTTCCAGATAACGATAATCCAGTGGATGTGGGTCATGAATGCTTTCCAGTTCTTTTTCATGGACGAAAATATCTGCATTGCTGCATTTGTAATCATTTTCGCAATGATCGTTGTGCAGGTGGGTATGGATGATTATATCGATATCTTCAGGCTTGAGCGACCATTTTGCAAGACCCTCCTCGAACGTATAGATCTTTCCATTGATCGATGCTTCCCTGTCCCTGGATTGAATCGGATGCATCTCACCGGTGTCGACGAGAATGTTCCGGTCGCTGCCCTCGATGTACCAACTATAGATGGGGATAGTGTAGGTCTGTCCTTGACCATACTGATACGTCATCATGGATTTGTCAAAAATTTTTGTTCCCACCACCATGGGATGTATTTTGTAATGGTTCATTTTCTACTCCTTACTGTAGTATTGCAATATTACCGTTATGATAGCGCTTTTTGTTGGTTGTATAAAGGCTTTTAAAAACAAATCTGATAATGTATATATTTATAATTATGGGAATCTACGGCAAGACACTGCATGTTAACCTGACAGAGAAACGATATTTTTTATCGCCTGTTCAGGACCGTATACTGAAAACATCTATCGGTGGCAGAGGCTTCAACGTGGCCTATCTGTATGATCGTTTTTCAGAAGAAATCGATCCCCTTGGCCCGGATAATTGTCTGCTCTTTAGCTGCGGCCTCCTGACCGGAACCGCTGCCCCGGCATCTTCACGTCTGCATATCAATGCTGTCTCGCCGCTGACAGGTCTTCTAGGCAGTTCGAATATCGGTGGGCAGGTCGGCGCATGGCTGCGATCCTGTGGTGTCCAGAGCATCATTGTCCGTGGCCAATCAAACAATCCAGTATACCTGTATATTGAAGACGGTTGTGCAGAAATCCGTGACGCACGGTTTTTAAAAGGCCTCGATACAATTGAAACACAGGCAAGAATCAAGGATGTCCTGAAAAACCGCCATCTGGCATGTCTTGTGATAGGCCCCGCCGGTGAAAATATGGCCAGGTTTGCCTGTATCATGTCAGGCAGGGATCACGCAGCCGGCAGAACCGGTATGGGCGCCGTGATGGGATCAAAAAATCTCAAGGCCATTGTCGTGGTAAAAGGTGGCAAAAGGAAACCATCGCTGAGAATGTCGGAGGCCAGAGATGCCATCCGGCAATATGTCAAGAAGATCAAAGCCTCTCCAGATTTCAAACCCTTTGCCCAATATGGCGGTGCCGGATATGTCAAATGGGCAGATAAGATGGGGCTCATGGCAACCAGGAACTATCAAAAAAATCGCTTTGGCCGGGTTGACAATATTGATGGTAAACAACTGGATGCGTACAAACTCAAGTCGAGTGGGTGCTATAACTGCCCGGTTCAATGCAAGGCGGTTCTCAATTTTTCCCGCAAAAAAGATCCTAAAAAATCGGCAACCCGGCCCGAATTCGAACCCATGCTGAATATCGGGGCCAAATGTGGACTGGATGATCTTGAGGCCATTGTTTCTCTTGACAATCTTTGCTCAAGACTCGGCATCGATTCCACTTCAGCTGCCACCAGCATCGCATTTGCTATGGATCTCTATGGTCGCGGCATTTTGACCCGTGAAGACACCCATGGACTGGAACTGACCTGGGGCAATGCGCCGGTGATGGAAACCCTGATAACCCAAATGGCGTTGGGGGAAGGATTCGGAGCGCTTCTCTCCAAGGGTGTCAGACAGGCCGCTGAAATTATCGGAAAGGGTGCCGATCAATTTGCCGCTCATGTCAAAGGACTGGAGCTATCGGCATATCACCCAGGCAGCATCATGGGCACGGCCCTTGGATATGCTATTTCCAGCCGTGGTGGTGATTATAATAATGTCTATGCTTCCCTTGAATATCGTTGGTCCAAGGAGCAGGCCACCAGACATTTCGGTAGTCCGGAGGCTGTGGATATGCGGGCCACCAGCGGGAAGGGAAAGCTGATCCGACGGGCTGTCCTGGTGAATATCGTCCTTGATTCCCTGGGGATATGCAAGGTGCCGGCGCTTAGCATGATTGGGGCTTTCGACCTTAAAAGTGAAGCGACCCTTGCCAGTTCACTGTCGGGTCTTTCCGTCACCGCTGATGAACTCTTTGCTGCTGGAGACCGTATTGCAAGCATGGAAAGGAGTTTCAACCTGAGACAGGCGCCCGGTATGGCCGAGGATACCCTGCCGTCCATGTTTATGGATCAACCCGGTTCTAATCTGAACCAGGAGACACTCGACGTGATGATAAGCGATTACTACACAGCCATGGGATGGGATGAATCTGGAAATCCTGACCCAAACTTTTTGAAAGGCACAGGTGAATAAACAAAATGGAAAATGGATTTAAACCCGAATTAAAAGTGTTGTCCCAGGCAGATAAAGAGAAAATTTTTGAGGCAGCTCTGCAGGTATTGGAAGATGTCGGTATGCAGTTGTTCCATGAAGAGGCGCTTGCCCTCATGAAATCAGCCGGCTGTATAGTGGACCAAAAGCAAACCGTCAAAATATCCCGGGAACAGGTGCAGAAGGCCATTGCATCCGCGCTGGAAAACATCCCCGTCTTCAACCGCGAGGGCAAACACGTCATGGATCTGGGTGGGCGCAGGGCCTATTTTGGTACCGGTTCTGACCTGATGTATGCTTTTGACGCTGGTCAAGGAGAACGCCATTTGACCGGACTGGCCGATATCGAAACTGCGGCAAAGGTGTGTGATGCCCTACCGAATATCGATTTTATAATGTCCTTTGCACACCCCCAGGAACTGCATCCCGATATGGCCTATCTGGAGAGTTTTCGGTGTATGGCAGCCAATTCCGTCAAACCTATTGTCAATACAGCCAAAGACAGAAACGATCTGGAAGCCATGTGGGAAATCAGCAAAATTATACGTGGTAGCGAGACAGCTTTGCGTCAAAAACCCTATACGATCCAGTACGCCGAACCCATCAGTCCGCTCAAGCATCCCCATGCAAGCATGGACAAACTCATTTTCTGTGCGGAAAAGGGAATACCGGTCATCTATTCACCTGCGCCCATTGCCGGATCAACCGCGCCCATGACCATTGCCGGGCATGTTGTCCAGGGGTTGGCAGAGTCTCTTTTCGGGCTCGTCGTTCACCAGTTGGCAGCCGAGGGCGCACCATTTCTTATGGGTATTGGTGCAGCCGTCCTGGACATGAGTACGAGCCAGTGTTGCTACAATGCGCCCGAATACCTGATGGCCTATCTGGCAACTGTTGAAATGAGCCACCATCTCAACCTGCCGAACTGGGGTTATGCCGGAACCAGTGATGCACAGATACCGGATGGCCAGGCAACGTTCGAAGCCGGTTTATTGGCATATATGTCCCTGGTTGCGGGCTCGAACCTGAACCATGATGTGGGGTATCTCGATTTTGGGCTTACCGGATCTCTCGAAATGGTAGTCATCATGGATGAGGTAATCGATCAGATCCGCAGGATGCAACAGGGAATTCCCGTAAACGAAGAAACACTAGCTATTCAGGTTATCGAAGAAGGCGCCCGACAGGGTGAGTTTTTATCTCACCCCCACACCTTGAAACATTTGCGCAACACCCAATGGCGCCCGCAGCTCATGAATCGTATGGGACATGAGCAGTGGGATCTGTCCGGCAGGAAAGACCTCCTGACCCGGGCCCGGGAACAATTGAAAAAGATTCTTGAAAGTCATCAAGCCAGACCCCTTGATGAGGACAAGGCACTACAGATCCAGGTGTGTATGGATCTGTTCCATAAAAACATACTATAGCGTGTTACAGGAACAAAAAAAGTCAGATAGTTTTACTGACCAGCAGACCGCCCCCATGGGTATTATTACTCCGGCGATTAAATACCTTAAGGTTGTCATTCCTGCGGAGGCGGGAATCCAGGAAGGCACTGGATGCCGGATCAAGCCTGTCCTCGACCTGATCGGGGATCCGGCATGACAGGGTTCGTTATTTAGTTGCCGGGTTAAGTGTTTTCTTTTAGTTTCAATTCCTCGATTTGCTTGAGAAGTTCATCGTATTCATCCTCGAGTGCCAGCAGGTCCATCATCACGGGTGGCTTCACAGAGTGAGCCGGAAGTCGTTTTTTTGTTTCGGTAATTTCTTCATCAATCTCTCGGAGTCTCTTTTTCAGTGTCTCCAATCTGTTCATGGGTCCTCCAGAAGGCATGAGTTCCAAAGCATTCTGTCACATATAATTTTCAGTTACAAAACCTGGTTCTTTGGGCTATGCCGATGTCGGTAGTTACTTAAATTCGAAGCACGAAATTCGAAATCCTAAACAATACCTAATGATCCAAATTCGAATGATCAAAACAAGACCTTGGAGGTACAAGTTTAGGCACTATGTTTGAACCGCAATAGTGAGCGCATTCCCGTAGCTTGCTGCGAGGTTCTTCAATCATTTGAGTCTTTGAAATTTGGATTTGTTTCATATTTCGATATTCGGATTTATAATTTATCACAAACTGAATATGCATATTATTTATCCCTTATAGGGTTGAATCAGTGCCGGGACCCTTGGGCTCGGGTATCTATCTGTGGATGAGATGGTGCCATACATTATCGAACATCTCCTGGGATGCTTTGTAGGCGGCATCAGGGTCTTTATCACAAATACCATCGACGATGGCGACATGAAACGGCAGGGACTCTTTCTGGATACCGATATCCGCTGTGTCACTTTCCCGGGCCTTGTGAACCGCATTCCGTACGGTACTGCCTATCTGAGATAAAAGATCATTGTGACTTGCCTTGAGAATTTTTGAATGAAAGAGGATATCCATGGTCAGATAGTCTTCATATACATATCGATTGTCGTCACCTAGCAGGTTCTGCATTTTTGATAGTATCTCTTTGATGTCTGATATTTCAGAATCCGTGGCCCTGCGGGCAGCCTGACGGGCGGCTTCGGACTCGATCAGACGACGCACTTCGGTGACGTTTTTCAAAAAAGTGGTTTTATCTTCAATCTGTAATCGCCAGACCAGAACATCCGGATCAAACAGATTCCAGTTTTCACGCGGTAGTACCTGGGTGCCCACCCGGGGACGGGTCTGAATCAGCCCTTTCTGGGTCAACACTTTGATGGCTTCCCGCAGAACACCGCGGCTTACTTTCAATTCGCTGCTCAGCTGATCTTCGGTGGGCAGCACATCTTCTGCGCTGTACTTTCCCCTGATAATGCGCTGGCCGATTTCATCCACAATATATTGATACAGCTTCCGGTGATAGGTGTTCACATGCATGTTGTCTCTCCATAATCATTAAATCATTGAATCATTATATCTTAAGTCATAGCTGACGTCAAATCAACCCGAGCAGAGTATTTCATCAATGCCTAACCACATAATTAATAGTTATATCATGTGGTTAAGCATTGAGCGCGGCGGAGCATGAAAAAGGAAAAGGCTTGACATTAATGATGTAATAATATAATCATTCTACAATTAGGTTCTGGCAGGAGCAATAGACACTATTTTGAACAGGGGGGGGCATGTCATCAACAGTCATTGAATTAGAAGAGCAATATGGCGCACACAACTACAAACCTTTGGATGTGGTTCTCAGCAAGGGAGAAGGGGTTTGGGTGTGGGATGTGGATGGAAACCGGTATATGGATTGTCTGTCCGCCTATTCCGCAGTAAATCAGGGCCACTGTCATAAGAAAATCATGCAGACGCTCATGGAACAGGCCCAGAAACTGACCTTGACATCAAGGGCATTTCGCAATGATCAGCTCGGGCCCTTTTATAAGGAATTGTGTGAACTGACCCGTTCTCACAAAGTCCTGCCCATGAACAGTGGGGCTGAAGCTGTTGAAACCGCCATTAAAACTGTACGCAAATGGGGGTATACTGTCAAAGGTGTTGCGGAAAATGAGGCCGAGATCATCGTTTGTGAAAACAATTTTCATGGCCGAACCATATCCATCGTCAGCTTCAGCACCGACCCTGATGCACGCAAAGGATTCGGCCCTTTTACCCCAGGATTTAAAGTTATTCCCTATGGGGATGTTGTCGCGTTTGAAGCAGCGATTACGCCGAAAACAGTCGCTTTTCTTGTGGAGCCGATTCAAGGGGAGGCCGGTGTTGTTATCCCACCTGAGGGATATCTCAGAAACGTAAGGAAAATATGCACCCGGCAGAACGTCATGCTTATTTTGGATGAAATTCAGACAGGTCTTGGCCGTACGGGTAAACTTCTGGCAGAAGAGCACGAAGGGATTGAAGCGGACTTGACCCTTATAGGCAAAGCATTGTCCGGCGGGTTTTATCCGGTGTCGGCAGTCCTCTCGAATTCAGAGGTCATGAATGTATTGCAGCCAGGCGAGCACGGCTCGACCTTTGGCGGCAACCCTCTGGCCTGTGCTGTGGCGCGAACAGCCCTGCAGGTACTGGTGGACGAGGGAATGATCGAAAACGCAGAAAAAATGGGTGCTGTCTTTTTAAATGGATTAAAACAGATTGTGAATCCCCTGATTAAAGATGTTCGCGGAAAAGGCCTGATGCTTGCCATGGAATTTTCTCCAGAAGCCGGTGGTGCTCGTCAATACTGTTTAAAGCTCAAGGAAAAAGGACTGCTCTGCAAAGAGACTCATGATGACACGATTCGTTTTGCACCACCTCTGGTTATTACCCCAGTGGAGGTTGAATGGGCTTTGGAAAAAATATCCGAAGTAGTCAATGCATAGACCAATAAACCAAACGAATTCACGATCTATGTAAAAATAGATATTTTAGTCCGCTAATCAAGGAGCGGTTAGACCGTTCACAACCAAGCGACACCGTCGCGTATTATAAAATCGTTCCAACGATTTTATGGGGGAAGAAAAATGCTGGAAAAAGTTATAATCATGGGTGCTGCCGGTCGGGATTTTCATAATTTTAACGTCTATTTCAGAGATAATCCGAGGTATCAGGTCATCTGTTTTACCGCTACCCAGATTCCCGATATTGATGGGCGCCAGTATCCGCCAGAACTTGCCGGGGCCATGTATCCGCATGGGATTCCCATTAAAAGCGATGAGAACTTGATGGAGATGATAAAGGTGGACAAGGTCGATCTGGTCGCCTTTTCATACAGCGATGTGCCTCACACCGAGGTGATGCACAAGGCTTCTCAGGTGATCGCAGCCGGTGCAGATTTTATCATGATCGGTGCATCCTATACCATGATCGAGTCCACAAAAAAGGTGGTTTCGGTTTGTGCTGTACGGACCGGGTGTGGGAAATCACAGACAAGCAGGCAGATTGTACAGATCCTCAAGGATGCGGGACAAAAAGTCGTATCCGTTCGTCATCCCATGCCCTATGGTGATTTGACCAAGCAGATTGTTCAGCGATTTGCTACTTATGAAGATTTTGAAAAACATGACTGTACCATTGAAGAGCGGGAGGAATATGAACCGGTGGTAGATATGGGCGCCATCATATATGCGGGAATCGACTACGAAAAAATACTCCGCCAGGCCGAAGAAGAAGCGGATATTATAGTCTGGGACGGTGGCAACAATGATACGCCGTTTTACAAGCCGGATGTGCACGTGGTGATTTTTGATCCGCACCGGGTTGGCCATGAAACGACCTTTCATCCCGGCGAAACCAATCTGTTGCTGGCTGATATTGCTGTCATAAACAAAGTGGACAGCGCGGATCCCCAGGATGTGGAAACGCTGAAGCATACCATCGCCAGGCACAACCCCCATGCACGAATTATTTTAGCCGATTCCATCGTAAGTGCTGAAAATGGAGAAAGTATGCAGGGCAAACGTGTCCTGGTTGTTGAGGATGGACCAACCCTTACCCACGGAAACATGACATTCGGTGCAGGGGTTATCGCTGCTCGGCGATACGGGGCGTCTGAGATGGTGGACCCGCGGCCGTACCTGGTGGGGTCCCTCAGGGATACTTTCGAGGCCTACCCTAAAATTGGCAAAGTGCTTCCGGCCATGGGATATGGCGAACAACAGGTTAAAGACCTGGAGGCAACCATTGAAGCCTGTGACTGCGATATGGTTGTTTCGGCGACGCCCATAGACTTGACACGCCTGGTAAAAATCCAGAAACCGATCCTCCGTGTTCGCTATGACTATCAAGACAACAGTAAACCGACTCTGGGTGATTGTGTTATGGAAATGCTCGCTTAAATCTTTTGAGGAAGATTATGATGCATCATAGTGGCAGCGCTCCTTTAAAACCAACCCTGCTAATTGCCCTGGGCGGCAACGCATTGATCCGCAAAGGACAGCAGGGGACGATTTCCGAGCAATTCGAGAATCTCCGGGTTCCCATTCGCCAGATTGCAGCGCTAAACAGTGAATACAACATCATCATATCCCACGGCAACGGCCCCCAGGTCGGGAACCTGATGCTACAGCAGGAATCCTGTCATACGGCTCCCAAGTTGCCTCTGGAGATTCTTGTAGCTCAAACCCAGGGACAGCTCGGCTACATGATTGAGTCTGTATTGGACGAAGCACTCATGGAACAAGGCGCGGGTTTTCAGCCCCTTGTTTCGTTGATCACCTATGTGGTTGTAGACAGAAAAGATCCGGCATTTCTCAATCCAACAAAACCCATCGGACCAACTTTTACAGCAGCAGAAGCTGAAAAGGTGTCATACCCTACGATGCAGACACCCAAAGGCTTTCGGCGTGTTGTTGCATCACCGGAGCCGGTTACCATCATTGAAAAAAGGGAAATACAGCGATTGATAACAGCCGGATTTATTGTCATCTGTTGTGGTGGTGGCGGTATTCCTGTTGTTCGAAATGGCCGTGCTTTTAATGGTGTGGATGCTGTTATCGATAAAGATCTTGCCAGTTCTCTTCTGGCCATCGAAGTTGCCGCCGAGCTGCTGGTGATTGCCACGGATGTGGAAGGTGTTTTGGCCGATTTTGATACCCACAAGGAAAAGGTGATTCCCCAGCTTTCCGTAAAAGAGGCCAGGGATTTCCTGGACCATGAGCCTGCCGCCAAAGGCTCCATGGCTCCTAAAGTGAAAGCAGCAGTGCGTTTTCTGGAAGGTGGTGGCAAGCGTGCTGTGATTACGCGTCTCGATGCGATTACAGCCGGGGTCCGGGGAACGGCAGGGACTCAGATTGTTTGTGGGTAGTGGTCCTCTATCATTCATGGAGGCTGTTTTAGCTATTTACCATAAGTTGTAAGCGGCTAATAGCTTACAGCTGCGTCAGCTTCAGGGTCAAGGCTGGGAGGATGGTAAACAGATCGCCGATGACAAAATAGTCACAGTGGGCCAGGATGGCAGCGTTTGCATCGGTGTTGATAGCGATGATCAAGCCGGATGTTTTCATTCCAGCCAGATGTTGGACTGAACCGGAAATGCCACAGGCAATGTAGACCTTGGGATTGACCTTGGTGCCGGTCTGGCCCACCTGCATGGTATAGGGCACCCAGCCTTCGTCGACCGCTACCCGGGAGGCACCTACGGCCGCGTCTCCAAAAGCGTTGGCACAATCGAAGATAAGCTTAAAGTTCTCTCCATTTTGCAACCCGCGTCCGCCGGACACAATCACATCAGCTTCCGACAGATTCTGAGTCCCCTGTTTTCCCGGAAGCACTTCCAGAACCTGTAGTTTCGTCTCTTCCGGGATATCGAGGATCTGTTCAGTGACATGAGGCACTGTTGGGTGAACCACGGCGGCAATGGCATTGGGGCGCATACCATACAGGATTGTTTCCCCGGTCAGACGAAAGCTAGCCATGGTTTTACCGGAATATTGGGACGTTTTGGCTATCTGTTCATCGATATCCACATGCACGCAGTCCATCACCAGGGGTGCGTCGAGGATTGCGGCAATTCGTGGCAGGAGATCTTTTCCCTGAGCAGAGGTCATACCCATGAGTATATGGATATCCAGGTTCTCCAGAACAGTGACAACGGCCTGGGCCCAGCATGCGGGGTTCCAGTCGGGTCGATTCATCACAACTTTCACGATATGATCGGCCCCATATCGGGCCAGTTGCTGCTGGATATCTGATGTCACTGTCTCCATCAGGATAGCGAAAATCTCATGCCCTTCTTTTACGGCTGTAGTAAGTATTCCCAGATTTGCCGGTTTCAGGGCACCTTCTTTAAGCTCGATGAGTAGGCCGATTTTTTTCATACCTCATATCACCCGTGCTTCATCTTTAAGAATGGTGAAGAGCTGTTCTGCAATCGATGTTGTTGTACCGCTTATTTTTTTGGGGCACCGTTTCTCCATTGCCGGTATAAGACCTACCATTTCTACCCGGCTGGCCGGTTCCGGCAGGTTGATCTTTTCGAGTTCAATGGTCCTGATTTCTTTTTTACGTGATTTAACGATATCTGGAAAGGTCGGGTATCTGGGGGTGTTGAGATCTTTGCCCGCTGCCAGCACGCAGGGCATTTCGAGTTTCAGTGTCTCCCGGACACCGGCCTCTTTTTCACAGGTTACCAGGGCGGCACCATCTCCGGTCTCAATTTTAACGACATTGGTTGCTGCCGGCATGTTGAATAGATGGGCCAGGCGAAACATGGTCTGCATTCCCTCACTGTCGATGGATTCTTTTCCGGTGAGGATAAGATCGGGTTGACCGTCCTGATCAATCACCTTCTTCAAGACCCTGGCGGTCATGATGGCATCATGGCGATGCCGGGTGGTTATAAGGAGTCCACGATCGGCTCCCATGGCCAGGGCGGATCTCAGGGTGCTTTCAGCCTCGGGTTTGGAAAAACAGACAGCAATCACCTCTGCCTGGGGCAGCAAATTTTTCAGACGACATGCTTCTGTCAGGGCGTGTTCGTCATAGGGATTCATGAGAAAGGTGATTGCTTCTTCGATCTCCGTCCCTTCCTTGACAGCGATGGTGGCGGCTGAATCCGGGACATGCTTGACACATACATAAATCTTCATAAGCAATGCTTTTTAAAAAAATAGGCCAACTTCCTTTGGGATTGAAGTAAAATCCCGAAATACCCTGTAGCTTGTCGAAGATCCCGGTTTATCGGGGCTCCAGGGATAGGGATTTTAGTCTTTCTCCCCAGAGCGACAACGTCGCGTCTTATAAAATCGGTTCTACGATTTTATCCGTTGACGGAGAAACTGGAATTATAGTTGATTTCCCGTTTACGCGAGTAAAAACCAACATCCATTTTGCGCCCGGTGTATTTCATGGTGAATTGAAACGGCTCTTTATCATGATCCAGGCCTTTTTCACAGGCATCGATGAGTTCAGCCATCATGGCACCTACCACCGGGGCATTCTTATACTGGTTACCGCTGGTTCCGATGGCCATATAAAACCCCCCCAGATCGGATTTGTCGTAAACCGGAATCCAGTCATCGGAGCAATCATAGAGATCCACAACCCCCTTGGGCTGGTTGGGTACCTGCAGGGTGGGGATGCGGCGACCCAGGCGATAACACTGGGCTTTCCACTGTTCTTCGGAGAGCTGGTTGTCACGACCGTGGCCGCCCTTGCCGGCGTAGAACTCGTCCGGGTCTACCCATTCCTGGGGGTCGCAATCCGGGTCTTCGGAGCCGATGAGGAACATGTTACCCGTTTCCGGTCGTACGTAGCAACCGATATCACCATCGCTCTGATGATACCCTTCCTTGATATAATCATAGTCTTCGGGGGCTGGACAGTACATGACTTCGTGACGCAGGGCTCTGGTTTTGATGTTGCAGCCTTCCCAGACACCCTCGGCCATTTGATTGATTTTATATGAATGAGGCCCGGCACAATTGACAACAACAGGGGCATCGATCTGGGTCCGGTCTGCCAGGGTGATGCCCTGAACCTTGCCATTGGCACTGCGGATATCGGTAACTTCGGCATTGAAAAGGAATTCAGCACCTTTGGCTTCGGCGGCGCGCATGATATTGTGAGCCGACAGTGCGGGATCATTTACATAGCCGCCTTCCGGGCAGAAGAGCCCCCCTTCGAGTTCTTTTTCGGGTTCGTCAAAGAAAGTGGGGTCTTCGGGACGCCGTACCGGCCAGAACTCGTGCAGGTCCAGCACCGGTACTTGCGCGAGAATCTTGTCGTTGTCCCATTCCTCGTATTTTACGCCTACCGCGTCATAATGGTTTTTGACGTCCTGCCATTTATGGCCCTGGGATTTAAGAAGAATAGAACCGGTGTTCATGTATCTGGCCATGCCTTTTTTATCTTTCACATGATCCAGATAATTTTCCCAGTCCAGCCAGTATTTAAAGCCTTCATAGGCAAATGCAACACCATCCTCGGTAGAGTAGTGGGCTCTTACGATGGCGCAGGATCCAGCCGTCGAGCCTTCACCCGCATCAGGCCGTTTATCAATACTCAGGGTTTTGTAGCCCTTTTTTGCCAGTTCGTATGCGATGGGAGCCCCGATGACTCCGGTTCCGATGATAATGGCGTCAAACGTTTTGTTCATGGTTTCCTCCTGTCAAGTAACTTCTATATTAAAGATAATAACCATAAAAGAGTGTGGATGCAAAGGGATTATTCTTCATTTACATTGTCTGATCTTGCACTGTCTGAACCCAGTTTCCAAACTGGGTTTCACCGGCCGGACGCAAGCCAAACTCCTGGCCGGAATCGAGTACGGCATGGACCATGCTGTCGGCATATCCCCGGCTGCAGGTAAGCAGAAAGCCGCCGGACATATCCGTATTTTTCTCCAGAACTACGATTTGGCATGGCACATGGCACAAAGGGCCCTGAAGTAGAAATGGAGCTGTTCTGGCGGGGTCCCTTAAATCAAGCGCCGTCAACTTTTCAGCAACAAGGAATGCATCTGAACCGAAAAGGGTCAGAAAGACCGTTGCTTCAGTGACATCCGTGCAGCCGTTGATGTCCGGTAATATCATTTCCTTGTCTCCCAGGTGCCAGATGGCAGCCTGGGTTCTATTCATGCGATTGACCAGGAGCTCTTTTTTAAAAGCGCATGTTCCCGGGTCAGACGGCACGGTGATCCCGTTGGGTGATAGATCATCGATCTGACTGTCCTGCAGATCCCAACGCGGTTTGTGACTCAGGTCCACCAACCAGGGGCCGGGGCCCTCCTCATGGTAGGCCAACACAACCTCCCAGTTGTCACGGGTTTCTGATTTTTTTACGCTGGAGTCAAACGTTACCGGTGAATATCTTTGTATACCTGTCATTTCACTTTCCTCACATTTTCATGCGTTTGCCTTCAGGGTCATAAAAGGGCATGGGAACGACCCTGGCGTGCAACCGTTTTTCGTTGCATTCATCTTCGTATATGTCCAGCCTTGAACCCGGTTTGCTGAGTTGGGATTCCACCAGGGCCATGCCCACAGCTTCACCTGTGGTAAAACTTTTCCTGGCCGTGGCCACGTATCCGCGTACACGGGTGTCTACGATCAGGGCCCCGTCCCGGGGTGCCCGGGTGTTATCTTCCATACGGAGACCCACCAGCTTGAATCGACCCGAGTCGTTTTCGGCCTGCCGAAGGGCGACGGCGCCAACGGTTTTGGCCTCGGCTTTTTTTCTATCCCAGAGGAATCCGAGCCCCAGGTCCAGGAGGTTGGTCCGTTGTTCTGACTCCTGTCCGAGAATTATATGACCTTTTTCCATGCGTAGTACGTTCTGGGCTTCCAGGCCGAAATTCTGGATATTGAATTCGGCACCAGCGCTCATCAGCATGTCCCAGACAGATTGCATATAGGAAGAGGGCACATGTAGCTCAAAAGACAATTCGCCGACAAAGCCCAGACGCATGGCGCGTACCATAATCGTATCTTTAATAGTGAATTCACGGTATCCGGCAAAAGGAAAGGTTTTATTGGAGATGTCGGCATCCACTACTTTTTTCAAAACCTTGCGGGCATTAGGCCCGGAAACATTGATCACACCCATGCTGTCGGTAAGGTTGACCATGTGGTACTTCCACCCATCAAAGCGCGTATGGAAACGAAACCACTCCACGGTATTGCCGGCACGTCCGCTGGAGGTCGTGAGGTAGTAGTCATTATCACCCTGTTTTACCACGATTCCGTCATCGATAACGCAGCCGTCATCATTACACATGGCGGAATATTTAATACGGCCTTTTTTGATGCGGCTCATGTCAGACACATAAAGGCGTTGCAGGGCCTTGAGTGCGTCCGGACCGAAAATTCGAATTTTTCCCAGGGTAGAGCTATCCAGCATGCCCACGTTGTTGCGTACATTGAGGATTTCATTCTTGCATTGGAAATCCTGGGAAAAGTACCGTGCCCTTTTCCAGACACCAATATTGCGGAAGATACCCCCCTCCCTTTTCTGGGACGCATGTAAAGGGGTTCGTTTGAACATGTGATGATGGGCACCTGCATAAGTGGCCAGAAGCGTGGGGACCAGTGGTGGCCGAACGGTTGTGGGCATGGGCTTGGAAACAGAAGCCGTGTACTTGGATATATAAAGAGGCAGATTATGACCTGGGATGCCCCCCTGACCCGGCCCTGTGCCTGCCGAGGTAAATCTCTTGATCAGTTCAGGGACATCAAAGCCCATATCGATGGCCTGCTTGATATTCTTGATGGTAGTGTCCTCGTCAAAGCAGATAAAACTTTTACGCCCCTTTACCGGGGCCGTGACCAGCTTGCAGCCCCGGTCTGAGCCGGGCAGCAGAGCTGCTGCCTTTTTTGCAACGGAAACAGCCGCATCATTGATCATATCTATGGCGGCCAATGCCTTTATACCGGCCAATCGTCCCGAGGCTTCGACAGATTGTGGGTGATTACATCCTGTCATACGGCCTGCTGAAAACATCTTTTCAGGTAGTTTTTGGGGCAGGAAATATCCGGTGTGGTTGTCATAGGTCATTTTAGCCTGAGCCAGAATCAAAGGACCATTCACGGGTGTGTGCCCGGCTGACGCCACCAGCAGGTCGCAGGGGATTTGCCGCCGGATGGTACCGTCCAACGTGGTCAGGGTCACCCTGGTTACCTTTTTGCAGCCGTGGGCTTTGGCGGCAACCCAGCCCTTGAGTACCGGCACCTTTCTTTGCGCAAGCGCCTCAAGCAGGCTATCATCATGGCCATCCTCACGGATATCGGCCACGTATGGGATCTTTAGACCCAGGTCGAACAAGTCAAGTGCAGCCTCGAGGCCCAGGTCATGACCTACGCTGAAAACAGCTTCTTTGCCGGGCAGGAGGCCATAACTTCGGGCCAGACGATGGGCGCAGGCCACCTGTATCACACCGGGTCTTTCGTTATTTTCAAAGATCAGGGGTCGTTCGATACATCCGGTGGCTACCACCACGCTTTTAGATCGAATCTCGATATAACGTTCCGTAAAGGCATCGTCGTTCTTACCTACCTGAAAGGCTGTGATCAGATTGTTGTTGTAAGCTCCTACCATGGAAGTATGTTTAAAAACTCGGATATTGGGGATACTTTCCACCTGCCCGGCCAATTCTCTGGATCGGGCAAAAAGGGGTTTGTTTTGATTGTATTCGTTTACCCGATAATCCCAGCATCCGCCCAGGTATGGTCGTGATTCCAGCAGAACGACCCGCACACCGGATTCAGCAGCAGCCAGGGCCGCCATCATTCCGGCAGCACCACCGCCGATAATACACACATCGGCCGTCAGAAAAATCTCGTCATAGCGTCCTTTTACTTCGTAATTGGCGGAGATGGTTCCAACACCTGCTGCTTTACGTATAGCTTTCATGGCAACAGGCCAGATCGCCGCCGGCTTGTGCATGGTCTTATAATAGAAACCAGCCGGCATCATCCAGTCCAATTTATCGGTAAATGCCATCAAGTCAAAGTCTGCCGAACCTTTGACGTTCTGTGCCTTGACCACCATTCCGTCTTTGAGCAGGGTGTTTTCGGTTCTCACATTGGGCACGCCATCCACTTCCATACAGGTGTTGCTGGATTCGCCGTCAAGACTGTACAGCCCCCTGGGGCGATGGTATTTCAGGCTGCGCGCAAAAACCCGGGTTCCATTGGCATACAGGGCCGTGGCAACCGTATCGCCGGCAAAGCCTTGCAATGACTTTCCCCTATATTTCAGCGAGTGGGTCTTCTGGGTGTCGATGCGCAGTGTGGGCAATTCATGAAGCCTGTTCATTTGCTGTCCTCCGGTTGGTCCACTTCAAGGTTGCTGATGGTGTTACGATAGGTACTGAACCATGACCCACATCCATCACGGTGAAACCACCACTCCTTTTGAATACCTGCCGTACAGGTATTCATGTGGACATAGTTGCACCAGTCAGCAGGGCTTAGCCCTTCCTCATCAGGTCGGGGACCTTTATCTTCTCCACCATAGCGAAATTCATATCCATTGCGCTTGCCGCAGACGGGACAGGTGAGGGTTAGTGCCATTCTTCTCCTCCTATTTTGATGCAGCTAATTGTCAGGTGTGTAACTGACCAGGGCTGCTGTTTCACCCATGAGCTGGTGTTTTTCATATCGCCGCAGGTTAAATGGTTTAAGCATTTCGGGACAGGTCTCCGTTGCCATGAACTGGGCCATATATTTCCCGGCGGCTGAACAGGATTTAAATCCAAAATACCCCCAGCCGCAGTCCATATAAAACCCTTCGATGGGGTCGTTGCCTTCCAATATGGGTGCCATGTCAGGCGTCATGTCGGCCAGACCGCCCCAGATTCGCATAAACCTGACACCCCGCAGACAGGGCAACCAGTCTGAAAGGGCTTCTGCTTGATGTTTGATATAATGGGCCGTATTTTGGGTTGTATAATTGGGCCATGGATCCATATGTGCACCCGTGGCGATTTCACCTTTCAGGGTCTGGTTGGCATAGCAGTGGTAGGCACCAGAAGAAACCACATGATTGAGAAGTGGTTTCAGGGGTTGGGTGACCATGGCCTGGATGGTGAGTACGCTGATGGGTAGCTTGATACCCAGCATGTGATTGATAACACCGGCACTATAACCGCCGGCGGATACAAGTACCCTGGGGGTGCTAATGTGACCCCGGCTGGTGGTGATGCCGGTGATTTTACCTGCTTCCGTGTGAATGGCGGTGGCCTCTGTGTGCTGGTGAATGTGGACACCTTTTTTTGCGCAACCCTTGGCCAGACCCCATACAACAGCATCATGGCGAACAATACCTCCGGGAGGATGATACATGGCGCCTTGTATGGGGAAGGTGATGTCTTCTGAGATGTTCAGTGCAGGTACCATTTCTTTGGCTTGCTTGGCATCGATCAGGTGGCTTTCCACACCGTGAAACTGCGCCGTGGCGATGGTCATGCGAGCGGCTTTCATGGCAGCTTCACTATGCATCAGGTTCAGATTCCCGCAGTTGTTGAACATTAAATTGAAATCAAGTTCCTTGGTAAGTACCGGCCAGAGGTCGAGGGCTTCTTTGTAGAGCGGGACATTATATTGTGTGCGCTGGTTCGCACGCACGATGGCCGTATTTCTTCCGGCCCCGCCAAACCCGATGTATCGTTTTTCGATGATGGCCACGTCCGTAATACCGTGGTCCCGGGCCAGGTAATAGGCCGTGGCAAGACCATGCAGCCCACCACCAATGATCACCGCCCCATAACTGGATTTCAATCGAGGCTGCTTTCCCCACAGGGGTTTATGTTTAGACAACATCATCGGTTCTCCTTTTTGGTGTCGCGTCATATTGCGATGGCTAGTTACGGTGCTTCGTAAAAGATTCATTAGCACTATGCCAATGTAAGAAAACATGTCAAGAAAAAAAGAAAGTATGTCTTTAATTATTTCAAAAGCAATTGACATCTTTTATTGGGTGTGGTTATTTTCTTTTATATCTTTATGGTTAGGGGTATTTAATGCCAATGAAAGAAACATTTCATTTATATGTCTGAACAATATATTATGAAAGAAAATCAATCGCACCCAGTTATTAAGAAAATTATGATGCATCTGGCGTCCTTGACACCCAAGGGGCTAATTCTGGGAAAATATATCATGCAGTATCCGCGCAAAGCGGTGTTCATGACCACGAGGGAGCTTGCCGAAACCTGTGAGGTCAGTGAAGCGACGGTGGTTAGATTTGTCAGCCAGCTGGGATATGGAGCCTATGGAGAATTTCTGCAGGCCTTACGGGATTTTGTCGACACCGGGTTGACCTTGCAGGACCGGGTCGATCTTCCAGGTATGAAAGCACCGGGAACCGACCGATTTCACAGGGTTGTGTTTGATGAGATGAGCAATTTAAAGCAGTTCTACGAATCCATAGACATGAACACCATGCAAACGTTCCTGGAAGCCATAGCGGAAAGCCCCTGGGTTTACGTTGTCGGATCTCGACTTTCCTATACCTTTGCCTATTACCTGGGCTGGTCTCTGACCAAGGTGCGCAAGGGGGTACAGATTTTGAATGGCAGCGACAGCACCGCCATCGACTGGCTTACCAATGCCCCTGCTGACAGCCTGATTGTGATGATCGCCACCTCGCGGTATCCCAATGAATTGATCAAGCTGGGCAAAGTGGCAAGGCGCTTGGGGCATCGACTTCTGGTTATCGCAGACAGCACACTTTGTCCCCTGATTCAATTTGCGCATACCTCTTTGGTTGCCCCATCAAAATCGATTCCGCTCATCGGCAACCCAAGCACGATTACCTGTATAGCCAACTATCTGGTGTTGGAACTGGCCAGTCGCCAGGACAATCGTTTCAGTTTACATCAAGAAAAGCTGGAGCAGGTTTATCTGGAGAATGATATTCTGTTTAATTTGCCTATGGAAGATTTTGACCAATAGATATCCTAATAAGCAGGAATGGAAGGAGTCATCATGAAAAAACATGCTAGAGTCGTTGTGATTGGCGGTGGCGCCATCGGTGTCAGCGTAACCTATCATCTTGCAAAATACGGATGGCAGGATGTGGCTTTGATCGAAAAGCACGAGCTGACCTCAGGATCAACCTGGATGGCTGCAGGGAACTGCTCGTTTTTTCATGGCAATTATTATTGTACCCAAGTCAACATGAAAAGCATCGAATTGTACCAGCAGCTGGAAAAGGAGACCGGGCAGTCCGTCGGCTGGCATACCACCGGTTCCATAAGGACGGCTGATAATCCAGGGCGGATGGAAGAACTTGGATACATATACAGCATGAACCGCTGTTTGGGATTGGATGTAAACTGGGTGACTCCGGAAGACATGACGAAAATGCATCCACTGATCAATGCGGAGGGTTTTATCGGAGGTCTTTACTGGCCTGACGACGGGGATGTCGATCCCAATGGCATCACCATGGCCATGAGTATCGGAGCTAAAAAATTTGGAGCGGAGATCAATACTCACACCCGTGTGACCGGCATCGAGCAGACCGCTTCCGGCGAATGGCTGGTGCACACCGACAAGGGTGATATCACGTGTGAAATTGTGGTCAACGCTGCCGGTCTCTGGGCACCGCAGGTTGCTAAAATGGTGGGCATGGAGATTCCCTCCATCGCGGGTGAGCATACCCATATTTTATTCGAAACAATTCATGCCGTGGAAGAGCGGGACAGTTATCTACCCCTGGTGCGTGATCCCGACCGCTCCATTTATATCCGCCAGGAGATGGACAGCCTGATCCTGGGTCTTTACGAAAGCAAGGTCAAGCAGTGGCACCCCGAAGGCGTACCCTGGGATTATGCCCAGAACGAGCTGCAACCGGACATCGATCATATCGCGGACTTTATCGAAAACGGCATCTATCGTTTTCCCATTATGGGTGAAACCGGTTTCAAGCATGTCACCGATGGTCCCATCACCTACACCCCCAATGGAGATCCTCTGGTGGGCCCGGCGTATCCGCTCAAAAATTTCTTTCACGCCTGTGGCTACAGCTTTGGCATCACCCAGGCAGGGGGCATCGGTCACTACCTGGCAGGCTGGATCATGGAAGGCGAGCCAGAAATCGATTTGTGGCCGGTAGACAGCCGACGGTATGGATCCTCTGTAAACTGGGCCTACAATCACGAAAAGATCGAAGACACCTATCCACGGCTTTATGCCATTATCTGCCCCAATGACTGGCGGGATGCCGCCCGTCCCAACCGGACCAGCCCCATCTATGAATATCAGAAACAAGCCGGGGCTGTTTTTGGCGATTATTACGGGTGGGAATGTCCTAACTATTTTACCCGGGTAGAGGCGGACAAAAGGGAAAATCCCGGTTGGACACGCAACAATACCTTTTCCTATGTGGCTGATGAATGCCGCCACGTGATGAATAACGTGGGTTTACTGGAATTGTCACGCTTTGCCAAGACAAGAATCAGTGGACCTGGCGCGGAAAAATGGTTGAATCACATGACATGCCAGAGGGTCCCTCTGAAAGAGGGCCGGGTTGCATTGAGCCCCATGTTGGACTCCAATGGCAACTTCAAATCTGATATGACCATCACCAAAACCGGGTCGGACGAATACTTCTGTGTGACCGCCAGCTTGGGCAAGCGGCATGACCAGCACTGGCTGATGCAGAATTTGCCCGGAGATGGTTCGGTGGAAATGACGGATATGACCTATCAGCTGGGATGTCTGGTCGTGGCCGGCCCCAAAAGCCGCGAATTGCTTCAGGCTGTTTGTTACGGTGACCTTTCCGATGATGCGGTTCCCTTTGGAACCAGCCGGGAACGTTATGTGGGTCGCACCAATTGCCGGATAAACCGCATGACCTATGTGGGAGAGTTGGGTTATGAAATCTTTCATCCCATCGAGCAGCAGATTTCAATTTACACAACCTTGATTGCTGCTGGTGAGGCTTTTGATCTGCGGATGTTCGGCATGTATGCCATGGAGTCCATGCGAATGGAAAAAGGCTATCTGGGCTGGAAAAGTGAAATGAATGTCCATCACACGCCCCTGGAAACACCCATTGCCTGGACCGTCAAATGGGACAAAGATTTCATCGGGAAAAGCGGTCTGGAAAAACAAAAGGCCGCCGGAGTACCCCGGCAGCTGGTATGTATGACGGTGGCATCAGAGGATGCAGATCCATGGGGTTACAACCCCATCCTTAACGGTGACGAGATGGTGGGTATGACATCTTCCGGGGGATATGGTCACCGCATGAAAAAAAGCATTGCCCTGGGATATGTGCCGCCGGAGCTGGCAACACCCGGTACACCTCTGACGGTCGAAGTTCTGGGGAAGAAGCTGCCGGCCCAGGTCGTGGCCATGCCCTTGTACGACCCGGAAAACAATCGCATGAAATCTTAAATTATTTATTGGAAAGGTTTGTTGATGCGGAAACGTAATAAGAAGCTCATCAAGCTTTTTGATGAAGCGGTTTTCTCTGAAAAGGAATACAATTTTCAGCGTGCGAAGCATTCTTACCAGGAAGTCGTAGCGCTGCATCAAAACAGTCCTGAGGCGGATATCGCCAGAGAAAGGATCCGCGACATGAATGCCCTTTTAATAGAGAAAGGGATCTACCAGCGGATACACGATAACGCCAAGAGAATACTGACTGAAATTGGTATGGATATATCGGCAAGCCCTGTCTTGATGGCGCTTCTCCTTGAGGCCGATGCCATCGATACCAAGAGTGAAAATGCGCTGTTCGTTCCCATCAAGGCGGATTACCTGGAAACCTGCCTGGAAGCGGTACCCAGGGAAATGCCGCAAGATCCCGGTGAAAACGCTTTTGGAACCGGGGCTACCCCGCCATTTCTCCTGCGTCCTGGAAGAGACGATCTTGCCCCTGCCAATCGAGGAGAATTTGAAGAGATCGTCAAAACCGCCACAGAATATTCAGACACCCTGGGCATCTTCAGTATTCCTGTAGCAACGGATAAGTCTATTTCTGTTTATGAGAGCTCCCAGTTGATGGAAGCAAGTTTTCCGGATCTTAAGATGACCTATACCCGCAATATGTCAGATCAAGAGGCGGCATATTTCAGGGGCAGAGATGACTGGATGGACGGTACCAGCCTGATAACATCCATGACGTTTATGCCCAACATGGTGGGGCCCTTTATTCGCAGCATCAAAACAGGTAACAACTTGCTGCTACTGGATCTCACCATTGCCGGGGCTTCGGGACCGGCCAGCCCCGAAGCCCTGTTGACCCAGATACATGCCCAGGTGCTGTTCATGATGGTGCTGGCCCAGACAATCCACCCCGGCATCAGTTGTGTTCATGGGGGGATTCCGGATGTTTTGGGTGTTGGCGGGGATCTGGATTACAGTGATCCGGGGCAACCGATCATCAATTCAGCCATGGCGCGTCTCAATCTGTGGGTGACGGGCTTTCCATCTGCGCAATCGGGTGGCAGTACCAGCATCGTCAACGATATACCGGCAGCGGTTGAGGAGTCGGAACGTTCCCGAAACACACTCAGATTATATGGCGTACACATTCTGCGTCATGCCATGGGCGCCATGGGGAACTTGAACTATTTCAGTCTCGAAAAATTTATCGAGGATTGTAAACGCGAGAGAACGGCCAGATTGCAATGGCTCAGAACCCGACATGATTTCATCGTTCCACTTCATCTGCCGGAAGATCTGGATGCGGTGTCGGGAATCCGGGAAATTGCCGAGAGGGGTGGTGCCAAAAACGCGGACCACACCCTAAAACATGTGGATGCATTTGCTCAGTGGCAAAAAGTGCTGACACAAGCGGGTGAGAAAAAAGCCTATTTCCCGGAACTAAAGGGTGTAGCAACGTTTATAAAAAAAGATGTGGAACGTGGTCCCGAAGACGAGGCTATTACCCAACTCCAGGAGACCTTCCTAAAAAGTTAACCCGAAAAACGTTCTGTCCATAGCATTTGTCAGAAGAACATCCCGTTTGCTCCTATCGCCGTTAGACTCATTCGGAACATATTTATGACAAGCCCTATAAACCGTTTGTTGCCAGCGAATTCTCGCCCTTTTCTCTGATCTTGCGGATCGCCGACAGGGTTTTATCAGCGAGGGCAGGAGCCTCATGACTATTAAGGATCTCTTGTAGTTTTTCCTGAATCACGACCGACAAATCTTTGGAGCCCGCCTGCTGCCAGACTTCGCGGGGATCGCGCGTCATCAAACCCGGCACCCAGAGCTCATCCTTAAAATGTTTAAGCGTATGGGGTTCCTGTAAAAAATGGCCACCAGGTCCAACAGTATCAACCACATCACGAGCCAGGGTTTCCTGGTTGACCGTAATACCACGCACAAAACGTTTGGTCATACCGATATTTTCATTGCCCAGAACCAGTTGGGCTGTCGAGCAAATCATACCGTTGTCCATATAGCCCACATCATGGATCAGGTTGAGACCGCCAAGCCCCTGGGCCAGGATCGAAAATGCAGATTCAGCACCGGCTTGGGCATCCAGAACTTTCGCACCTGTAGACCCCGCCAGGCCCCATGTGGGCAATCCAAAAGACAAGGCTATTTCGGCCTGGGCCGCAAGGGCCAGACTCATCTCCGGGCAGGCAAGAGATAAAAGACCAGAGGACATGTCCAATGCGCCGAAGTTGCATCCCATACTGCAGGGACAACCCGGATTTCGGAGCTGGGCCAGTACAACACACATGAGCGCCTCGGCCGTTCCCTGGACAAGACCACCGGCAAGGGTCACCGGGGCTGTGGCCCCGAATTGGATCGATGGACCCTGCATCTGGGGTAGATTCAGATCGGCGCATACGAAAATCCTGTCGATTACATCGGCAGGATGAACCAGCGGAGATATGGGTTCGGGATAGAAAATGAGAAACGGTCGATCCTGGAGATTTTCCAGCCCCCCGGCAACTTCCGCCGCCATTTCATACACCAGCTCCACGCCTTTGGGTGTGTAGCCGATAAAGACGATGGGCTTGGTGGTATTTGTGACAACTGCTTCGAATTCATACAGGTCTGCAACCGTGGGGGGGATGTCCTGGGCCGATCCCATGGGCATTACCCAATCGATATGTTCCAAGGCATCAGCCACCTTGGCACCATTGGCGATATCAGCCACATAGGTAGGATGGATGTCACCTGTCAGGGCATCCATGGTATTGGGGCTGGCCGTGGACGTACCATAATAGCTTTTGCGTCCTTCTACTTGCATGGCTGGCTGGCCATCGCGGCTGTAGATCGTGTATCCCTTGGGTGTGGTGTTCAGACATGCCGTCACCACGTGTTCAGGGACTTTCACAAATTCGCCCGTGACTCGACAACCTGCCTGTTTGAGCATTTTCCTGGCACCGTCGTGAAGTATCTTGAATCCCACCTTGGCCATGACATCAAAACTGGCACGTCTGATTTCTGCTACCTGGTCGTCGGTAAGTACCCGGAACGAAAGCGATCCTTTTTCGATTGAGCCTGTCTGCATCATGATTCCTCCTCAGAACGGTGCCTGTTTTGGTTTATGGGTCCGAAAAAAGATGAGGACCTCTTTTAATACAACCGTCACATTATTTATGCAGGTGTTATAGCACCTTCATGTTGACAACGGGTTTATGATGATCAATAATTAATTTCTCTCCAAAATTTATTATAGAAAGGAGAATATAATGAAAATTCTTGTGGCTTATAACGATTCGAAAGTAACCGAAGATGTGTTGACGCTGGCTCATAAACATGCTCTTGCATTTAAGGCGGAGATTCATATTGTGACCTCCTTGGAACAAAGCCCTACCTTGAAAAAGGAAGAGATTGATAGGGCTGAAAGCAGGTTGGAAAATCTTAGAAAAACTTTCATGGTAGATGATATTGTCTGTGAGGCACACACATCTGTTAGCTACGAGTCTCCGGGAGAAGATCTTGTCCGCTTTGCAAAAGACAATGATATTGATGAAATCATTGTCGGTGTTAAAAGAAGATCAAAAGTGGGTAAACTGGTATTTGGGTCCACCGTCCAATACGTCATCCTCAAAGCGCCCTGTCCGGTTCTTGCTGTCAAATGAAAGAGGAAAACAGTTTCACCACACTTCGTCCTTTTGTTGAAAGTTCCAACGATGTTTATCTGAAACCATTTCTAACAGAATGGCTTTCAGTGGCGTGCATTCCATCTAGAAAGTTCCAACAAAACCGATTCTCTTCAAAGTCACGATCACATTGACTGCCGTGCGTGGAGACGTTCTGCTTCATCCGGCACATGGATGACAGGCGCCACTTTTTTCAGTTCTTCAAGGGGAATATGACATTTGATGACGTGTTGATCTGCCACTGCCTGGTCCGGCGGGATCTCATTATCGCAAATGTCGCCAATTCTCCTGTGGCAGCGGGTGCAGAACGGGCACCCCTTGGGCGGTTTCATTGCGCTGGGCAGGTTGCCTTCCAGTACAATTTCACGTTTGGTCACTTCAGGATCGGCAATCGGTACGGCCGACAACAGCGCTTCTGTATAGGGGTGATAAGGCGGATCAAAGATCTGCTCTGTGGTTCCCCTTTCAAGAATATGCCCCAGATACATGACCACAATACGATCTGACAGGTAACGCACGACACTTAAATCATGACTGATAAAAAGCAGTGTCGTCCTGTGTTTGCGCTGAATATCCATAAGCAGCTCTGTTACGGCCGCGGCTACTGAGACGTCCAGTGCGGATACCGGTTCATCCGCAATGACCATGCTGGGGTTTCCGGCGAATGCCCGGGCGATACCCACACGCTGCTTCTGGCCACCCGAAAGCTGCCTAGGCTTTCTAAAATAAAAATCCCTTGGGAGCTTGACCGTATCCAGCAGCTTCATCACACGATCAAATATTTTCTTCTTATCTGTTTCCACACCAAACTTCTTGATAACCCGTGATATCTGACCACCGATGCTATGGCTGGGGTTCAAGGTGTCGAAGGGGTTTTGAAATACCATCTGAAGTGAGCTGATCTGTTTGGCGCTGCGGTCTCTAACAGCGATGCCTGAAATATCCTTGCCTTTGTGACGCACCTCGCCCTCGGTACCTTTCTCCAGGCCCATGAGCACTTTGGCAAAGGTTGATTTGCCGCAACCCGATTCACCCACAATTGCGACGGTTTCACCTTCTCTGGCGGTAAAGTTCAGTTCCTCATTGGCTTTTACATAACGAATCCGTTTGCCGCTAATTAAAGCCTTTAAAGAGCTGTCACGGACCTCGTAATATTTTTTCATGCCGTCTACATTGAGAACCCGTTTGCCCAGCGTGAGGACTTCTTTGACTTTCTCAACATTTGCCAGAAGATGGTGATCGATTTCCTTATAGCGCAAGCATCGGACGCGGTGGTCGGGAGCGCTGTTTTCAACAACTTCCATTTTGAAATGGTCAACATCACACAACCCGGGTTTGAAATGATCACAGCGCGGGTGGTAATAACAACCCTGGGGTCGATCGAACGGTAACGGGAGTTGACCCCGGATCGGTTTTAACGGGGCCGCGTTCTTGTCAGCCGTCGGCAACGGAATACAGGCAAATAAGCCGTGGGTGTATGGGTGTTTTGGCCAGGTAAATAGTGAGTTGATGGTTCCTTCTTCTACAACTTCACCGGAATACATTACGAATACCCGGTCACAGGTTTCTAGAATTAATCCGAGATTATGGGAGATATATATCTGGGAAGTGCCATACTTCCTGCTGATATCGGCAACCAGCTTTACGATACCGGCTTCTACCGTAACATCCAGTGCTGTGGTTGGTTCATCCAGCAACAAGAGTGATGGGTTGGACAATAAACCCATGGCGATAACCACCCGTTGTTGCTGTCCACCGGACAGCTGGTGCGGATAGGAGTCCATCAGTCGTTCGGGATCAGGCAGCTTGACATCTCCCAGCATTTGCACAGCCCTCTGCCTGGCTTCTTCCTTGGAAATGTTCTCGTGTGCCAGGGGTACTTCCATCAACTGGGTGCTGATTTTGAGGCTTGGATTCAGAGAGGCAAAGGGTTCCTGGTAGATCATAGCGATTTCCGACCCGCGAATGTGACGCAATTCAGAATCCGACAGTTGGGTCAAATCACGACCTTTAAAGGTGATACTGCCGCTTTTGATACCGCCGTTGGCACCCATGTGTTGCATAATTGCCATTGCGACGGTAGATTTTCCGCAACCCGATTCGCCGACAATGCCGATGGTTTCACCGGGCTTTACCGTCAACGAAAAATCCACCACTGCCGGAATCTCTCCCGCCCGAGTATAGTAAGAGATGCAGAGGTCCTTGCAGACCAGCACCGGTGCTTGATCGTCGTTCATCTGTTGCTTACCTCCTAATCACGCAATGAGATTTCACGTAAACCGTCTGCCAGTAGATTAAAC
>RCNG010000158.1_pt1 | contig 27441 bp, 19 predicted proteins | sample 2041371 | NCBI WGS metagenome assembly RCNG01 (sample SAMN09708227, study PRJNA481090) | Marine sediment metagenome, whole genome shotgun sequencing project. | biome: marine sediment; feature: ocean; material: sediment; isolation source: Sewage treatment plant 1 marine sediment (STP1) ... | reverse complement strand
GAGGAGACCCGGGACATCGAGCCGGGCGACATCTTCGGGGGGCGGAAGGAAGCGCCGGACGAGATCCTGGCCCGGCTGGGGCGGATCACCGCGGCGCGGATGCAGGCGGTGCGGTACTTCCAGGAACATCACCCGTGGAAGGTGTTCGTCTGCGTGGTGGTGGGGACCGACCGCATCCAGCACATGTTCTGGGATGAACTTCTTCCCGAAAACGGCGGCCCGACTTCCGATCGGGTGAAGCGCTACTATGCGGAGCTGGACGCCGAGATCGGGACCTTGATGGAGTCCCTCGACCCCGAAGACGCCTTGCTGGTCGTTTCGGACCACGGATTCGTCAAGACCCACGGTTCGTTCCAGACCAACGAGTGGCTCCGCCAGCAGGGATGGCTCAAGAGGCGGGAGGTCGGGCGCAGCCCCCTTTATCCCCTCAAGATCTTCCTGAACAAGCTGGGGATCACCCGGGAGAAGCTGGGCGTGATCCTGTCTTCGGCCCAGTCCAGCAAGCTGCAGATGAAGGCCTCACACATCGACTGGGCAGGTTCGGAGGCCTTTCTGTGCGGTCCCTTCGCCATCAGGATCAACCTGAAGGGGCGGGAGACCCTGGGCCGGGTCGATCCCGGGGAGTTCGACGCGCTGACCGACAGGATCATTGCCGCCCTGCTGGACATCAAGGACGCCGACGGCGTGCCCATGATCGCCGAGGCCGTCAAGGGGGCCGACATCTACCACGGGGAGGGCGAGGGCCAGCCCGGCGACATCGTGTTCACTTTCCGCGATGACCTGAACTACACGGTCTATGCGGGCGAACTCGGCGGCGACATATTCGATCACGACATCAGCAAGCAGGGCGATCATCGGGTCGACGGGATTTTCGCCGCCTGGGGGGGAGGGATCGCTCCCGGCGCCCGTGACCTGAGGCTGTCCATTTGTGACATCCTGCCGACCATGATGCACCTCAACGGCCGGCCAGTGCCGGCGGTTTGCGACGGGCGGGTGGCCTTGGAGGCCCTGGACGGGCCTCAGGATATCCGGGTGGAAGACGATTGGCGCCAGTATCTCGGTGACGCCAAGGCGGTGAACTACTCCCAATCCCAGGAGGATGAAATCAACGCCCGGTTGCGCGCCCTGGGATACCTGGACGACGATTGATCTTGCCACAGACACCCGGCTGGGACACTGCGCGACGGGTGGCCCCCAAAATCTCTTTTGTAAATAGACCCCAGGCCGGGTTATAATTGCCGGCGATTCCTGTCACATAACCTGTTCGTGCAGACCGTCTCCACCTGGAGACCCTGGTTGGGACCGCATGCTCTTCAATTCACTTATTTTCCTGGTTTTTGCCGCCATCTTCTTTGGCCTTTGGCCCTGGGTCAAACGCCACCAGAATCTCCGCTATATCTTCCTGGTGGTCAGTTCCTTCATTTTTTACGGCTGGTGGGACTGGCGATTCCTCTTCCTGATCATCGGCAGCGGTGTGCTCGATTATTGCTCTGGCTTGTTGATGGCCGCCCGGCCCGACCGGAAGAAGCTGTGGCTGGCCTTGTCGATCCTGGGCAATGTCGGCTCGCTGATGATTTTCAAATACAGCGGGTTCTTCGCCGACAACCTGAGCGCGCTGCTGGGTTTGTTCGGGGTGGATGTGGAGCTCAGGGAGGCGCTGCCGAAGTTTGTCCTCATCCTTCCGGTGGGCATCAGTTTCTACACCTTCCAGTCCATGAGCTACACCATCGATATCTACAAGGGCAAGCTCCAGCCCACCCACAACATATTGCAGTTCTTCGCCTACCTGGCCCTGTTTCCCCAGCTGGTGGCCGGCCCCATCATCCGGGCCGCGGACCTGCTGCCCAGTCTGGCCAAGGAAGGCCATACCAGCGAAAAACAGCGGTGGGAGGGGCTGCACCTGATCGTGCACGGTTTCGCCAAGAAGATGTTCATCGCCGACAACCTGGCCTACTACGTGACCGAGGCTTTCAACAATCCCCTCCACAACGATTCACCACTCTACTGGTGGTTGATCATGACCGCGTTTGCCTTCCAGATCTATTGCGACTTCAGCGGGTACAGTGACATCGCCCGCGGGCTGGCCAAGTGGATGGGTTACGACTTCATGGTCAACTTCAACCATCCCTACATTTCCACGTCACTCCGTGAATTCTGGACCCGCTGGCACATCTCCCTTTCCACCTGGTTCCGTGACTACGTCTACATCCCGCTGGGCGGGTCCCGCGGCGGCAAGGTGAAATCCGAAACCAACATGTGGCTCACGATGCTGGTCTCGGGTTTCTGGCACGGAGCGGCCTGGAATTTCATCATCTGGGGGGGGCTCCACGCCGCCGGATTGACCCTGGAGCGCTTCACCGCCTGGCCCCGGCGGATAGGGGCCCTGCCGGGCGGCCGTTACCTGGCCTCCCTGTTCCTGTTGTTGCAGGTCTGGGTCACCTGGGTGTTTTTCCGTGCGGGGACCCTTGAACAGGCGACCAGGATCCTCGGCAGCATGTTCAGTTTCGGCGGGGGCTTTTCCCAGCTGGTGGCGGACATCGGCGGGGTCAAGATCCTGAATATCTGCCTCATCATCGGCATCGCGGCCTTCCGCGAATTCTGGTTCTTCATGGGCCTGGACCAGCGCCAGTTCCTGAAGGGCGGCGCCCGGTCCTACGTCGAGGTCTTCACCATGGCCCTGCTGATCGTCGTGACCATCTATTTCCGGGGCCCGGGCAGCCAGTTCATCTATTTCCAGTTCTAGGAGTCTTGTCGATGAAGGGTGAAAGACTAGTACAGACCATGATCCTGGCGGCCGTCGGGCTGGCCCTGTTCGGTGTCATCCGGCCCGATTCGCCGGATCCCCAGGAAGATGCGGTCTCCCACAAGATCTGGTTCTTCATCAACAAGACCCACCAGGGTCCCGACTACGGGGCCGTGATCATCGGGGACTCAAGAGCCTTGCGCGGCGTTTCCCCCGGCGAGATGACCCTGGAACTCGACAGTACGAAGATATTCAACTTCTCCTTCCACGCCGGCGGCATGAACGAAGAGATGTATCGGGAAGGTGAAAAACTGATCGCGGACGGGGTGGCCCAGCCGGTCATCGTCCTGGCCCCCACCGCCCTGTCCTTCCTGCCGAGCAAGGCCGCCAACAGCCAGTTCCACGAATACCGCGACAAACCCCGGGACCAGGTCTGGATCTACAAATATTGGCCCGACCTGGCTTTCTGGTTCCAGCCGGTTTCACCTTCCATTTATATCCAGAAGTCCATCGGGTACCAACCGGCCAAACTCCTGTTCCAGGATTTCCAGGCCGATGGCTGGATCGCGACCGACCAGGATCCCCGGGATGATCTTGCCGATCTGTCGTTGCACCGGGCCCGTCTGGTCGGGTTGCAGGTTGATGAAGCCAGGATTCACGAACTCATTCAGCAGACCCGCCAGTGGTCGGATCGCGGGTTCCGGGTGTTCGGATTTTCCCCTCCCGCCTACGGACCCAGGGTGGCCCAGGAGGACAGCATGTTGGGCTTCGACAGGGACGCCTTTGTCCAATCGTTTCGATCCGCCGGAGGAACCTGGCTGGACCTGGATGATCCCGCCCTGGAATCCTACGACGGCAGCCATCTGGACAGGACTTCGGCCGTGAACCTGTCCCGGGCGCTGGCCCGGGGAATGGCCCCCTTCCTGTAAAAGCGGATCCCTCCCGAAATTCTGATTCTTCCCGCCGGTTTTTTTTCTACAGGATTTCCCTACCTTTACCAGGATATCCCGCCGCATGTCATTAGGTCTGGATTTTGCCCCTTTCCTACTTGGAAACCGAAATCTCTGCATTCTGCAATGAAATTCGCTCCTAAAGGCAGGATTACACATGCACCGCTTGCCCATTCTCCTATTTTGCCTGCTGCTGACAGGTTGTTTCTACCCGTCATCTCCCGATGATTCGGATACTCAGGCCCCTGTGGCCCATGACGGGTCCCTGCGGGTGGCCGCCCTGGACTACAATGTCGGGACCATAGCCGTGCCCGAGGATATCCATCGGTTGACCCGGGGGGAGATCCTGATCGTTCCCTGCGCCCAATTCTGGGGCCCGGACAATTACGAGGGTAAAATGGAAGTTCTGCGTGCCGCGAATCCCAACCTGAAAATCATCGGTTATCTGGGATCGAAACACATACCCCTGAGTTGGGGAACCTACACACGGGAAGAGCACCCCTATTTGCATGACATGTTCCAGGCCTCCCTCCCCTATTGGGCTACCACTACCACCGGGGACACCCTGATGGACTGGCCCGGCACGGTGGTCTTCGACGTTTTGAACCCCGAGGCCCGGGGCGCCATCCAGGATGTGTTCGAGCATTTCCAGCAGGTTTCCAGCAACAAATTCGATGGCGTTTTCTGGGACTATTTCGCCAACAAGTTGTGGATCGCTCCGGCGGTAGAAGGCATGGAGGGCGAAGCCGACCTGGATAACAACGGTATCCCGCACTGGGACGATCCCGGAGAAATCCAGGCTTTTCTCGATTCCCAGGATGACTGGGTCGCGGAAATGCAGGCCGCCATGGGGGCGGACTTCATCCAGATCGCCAACGGGGTACGTGCCCTGCAGGACTCGGTTTTTGCGGCCAAGTTCGACGGTCTGTTCTACGAACTTTTTCCCAACGTGGGTTTCAGCAGCGGAGAAACCTTCCGCAGGGCTCTCGACCCAAGCCGACCCAACAATCTCTGGGCGGCCCACGGCTGGCCCCGGACCAGGAACGGGGGGCCCTGGTTGATCCTGTCCCATAACCAACCGGTGGGATCCTACCGGGAACCGGACGGCAGCTGGTCGGTCATCAACAGCGGGGATCTCCTGCGGGCGGTGGCTTTGCTGACGGACGCCACCAGCCTGCACTACGACAATACCGGGGAATTCAGGGCGGGAGTTCCCCAGGTGGAACTCGACCTGGGTATCCCCCTGGGGCCGTGCGAAATCTTCGGGGACAGGTTTATTCGCAGGTTCGAACGGGGCAGGGTGGAGCTTCTCATGGGTGATGGGCAGTACCCGGTTCCCTTTGCCTACGCCATTCCGCAGAACGGCGTCATCGTGGAACAGTTCGGGGAAATAGCGGTTTCCCCCTGACGAATCGACCGGCCAGGGTGGACACTTTCACCCGTCGGCATAATATTTAGAGGGTAACTAAGGGTCTCCCCAACAGGGGACGTTCAACCAGGGTCTGGCATGGGGGATCGATGTTTTGCGAAAAATTGTTTTCACGCTCGTATTTTTGTTCCTCGGTATCATGGTTACTTTCAGTCCGGCAGCCGAACCCGTGGTTGCCAACGTGGTCATGGCCCAGAGAACCGACGGTTCCGGTCTGGTGGACATTTCCTACGAACTGATGGACGCCGATGGCGACACCATGGCTGTCACCCTGCAATTGTCGGACAACGGTGGGGCCCATTGGTTGTTCCCCGTCATCGACGCTGTCGGTGACGTGGGGCAGGGGATCCTTTCGGGCACCGGGAAAAACATCGTCTGGAATGCGGTTGCCCCCAGCGGAGATCTCTTCAATGAAAATTTCCGGGCCCGGGTATTGGCGAGTGATGCGGGGGTGGAATTCCACGCCAATTCACCCGACCATATCGCGATTACGGATTTCAGCCGGGTGGACTGGACCGATCCGGCCAATATCGAGAAATTCTCCCGGGCCAAAATGGCCCTGATCATGGGCAGCCACATCTGGGCCGGGGGCCAATATGCCGATGTGGATGTGGTGGGGCAGCTCAAGGCTCTCAACCCGGACATTGTCATCCTGGTGTACGTGTCGGTCAAATCGACCCCCTTGAATGCCCCCAACGAGAATCCCGAAAGCTTCTGGTACAAGTGGTACGAAAGGACCTCTCCCTATTTCGTGGAGACCACTGAAGGCGCCATGGCCCAGGATTTTCCCGGCAACCGGCTGATCAACATGATTGACCCCGATTGCCGCCGGGTGATGATCGAAACCATCAAGGAAATGCAGGATAATTCCCTTAACGTGGTCGATGGGCTCTATTGGGATTATTTCGCGACGCGCCTCTGGGTGCCTGACGGCATGGATATCCCGGGTGATCCGGACATGGACGGTAACGGGATCGGGCATTGGGATGATCCTGCCGAGATGCAGGCCTATCGTGACGCCCAGATAGAACTGATCAGCGCTACCCGTGACTCATTGGGAGAAGGGTTCGTCCAGTTCTTCAACGGTCTGCGGGCCCACGCCGATTCCACTTTTGCGGCCCTGGGGGACGGCGCCTACTACGAAATCTATCCCACCCAGTTCTTCCCCGATCCCGATATGCGACATTCCCTGGATCCGGCCTATTCCCACAGCCTGTTCCACGCCGGACGCTGGTTCCGGACCGTCAACGGGGGCCCCTATATCGTTCTGGGCAACAATTGGTACTCGGCCTTCCTGGACAACAACAGCGTCCCTACCCAGATCATCACGGGGGACAAGTTCCGGGCCATCGCGTTTCTGACGGATCACTACTCGACCTGGACTTCGAGTCCGGACGGGAATGCGGCTCTGGTCTACAGCTGGTCGACCCACGACATATCCCTGGGCCAGCCCCTGGGGCCGGCCACGTTCGAGAGCCCGTTCATCCGCCGTGACTTCGAATACGGATCCGTGGAAATCGAGATGACGAGCGGGAGATATCCCAACCCCTTCGACTATCGTATCTGGGTCCTGGGTCACCTGGTTTCCGAACTGGCCATACCCTTCCACACGCCGTAGGAATGGGCTGTCAGATCCTGCCCTTGCCCGGCCCGACGGCCGGCTGGTCCAGCACGAGCCAGTCGGATCCATAGATTTTCCGGGGAAAGATCCTCGGCACCAGCCCGTACAGGAACTGCCGGAGCTTCAGGGCGAGGTGGCTGGCGTCATGGGCACCGCTGACGGTGCGCAGGTAACCCTCGAGGGTGAGGATCTGAACCTCGACGGGGAAACGGTAGGGCGTGCCGCCGCCGTGTTCGCCGATCAGCACGTCGACATCCCCCTTGAACACCTTGAAGTCCTTGCTGCTGAAAGCGTTCAGGGAGCTGCCGCCCGCTCCTTCGTAGTGGGTGTCGGTGACGTTGCGCCAGCCGAAGGGGGTGCCGACGCAGGAATCGAGCAGGACCAGCAGATCGGTCAGAGCGTCATTGTCGTTGACGATGAACATGGCCCCGATGATGTCTCCGATCTCGTCAGGGTTGTTGATGCCCTTGCGGATCATCTTCGACAGCACCGAACCGCTGGTCTCCTGGCGCATGTCGCCCCAGCGGATCTTCTCCAGCACCCGGTGCGATCCATCGACGATCTCGAAACTGATGGGCGTCACCGAACGCTTGAACCGGCAGTTGTAGTACAGGACGTCCAGGGCGATGGACCGTCGGCCGTCGGCTTTCTCGATGAAGGTGGAACGGAAATCCCAACGCATGTCCCCGTCCTCGGGGCGCGAGGTGTAGTCGATGTTGTGGCCGTCTTCGTTGATGCGGTAGCCCACGGTCAGGTCATGGATCTGTTTCGTGTGCCGCCACAATCCCTGGTTGAGGATTTCCTCGAAGTGCGCCTTGTGGGCGGGGCCGTCCTGGATGATCCGGGACTGGTCGACCTGGATCAGCACTTGGGCCAGGCAGAGCTTGCGCCGGGCTTCGTACCGCAGGCGCTCGCCTTCGCCGTGGATGGCGATGCCCATCAGGTCGCGTACGTCGTTGCAGTCCATCACCAGGGGCAGGGGCAGGACGGCTGTCCGGTTGCCCGAGGGCAGCAGTTCGATGGTCGAGGCCAGGTAGATGTCCGCTTCGTTCAGGTATTCCGCGGTCCGGGCCACGAGGGTCTCCAGACGGGGAATCTCGTCCTGGTCATGGATCTGGGGAAAAAATACCCGGGCAAGTTCGGACCGGTAGACTTCGTCGTCCCGGATGATGCGGCGAAATCCCAGGCGGGTCAGATAGAGCAAGCGGGATCCCTTGACCCCGAATTCCGGATCCAAAAGAGGATGGGCGGTGAAGTCCACCGCCCAAATCTCCTTGTCGGACCCGTTCCTGATCTTGGTGGCGTCGACCCAGCTTTGGTACATCTCGCTCTTTTCCATGTCCGGGACCCGCAGGTCAAATCATGTCGAGAACCCGGGCCATGTCGGCTTCCAGATCCTCGTAACTTTCGCATCCGACGGCAATCCGTACCAGGTCGTCGCTGATGTCCGCCTTCAGCCGTTCGGCCTGGGGCATGCCCGCGTGGGTCATGCTGGCCGGATGCTCGATCAGCGATTCGATGCCGCCCAGGCTGACCGCCAGGGTGGGGACCTCGACGTTGTTGATCACCGTCTTGCCGGCCTCCAGCCCGCCCTTGACCCCGAAGCTGAACACGGCGCCGCCGCCGCGCATCTGTTTCCTGGCCAGAGCGTACTGGGGATGGCTTTCCAGCCCCGGGTACCGGATCCATTCGATCTTCGGATGCTTTTCCAGGAAGGCCGCCAGTTTCATGGCGTTCTCCTGAGCGCGGTCCATCCTCAAACCCAGGCTTTTGACCCCGCGGAGCACCAGCCAGGCCTGATGGGGATCCATCGTTCCCCCCATATTATAGTGGACTTTGCGGAGCCTGGCGAACAGTTCGGGATCCTTGGCCACAACCATGCCGGCGACCACATCGGTGTGGCCATTGATGAACTTGGTCATGCTGTGCAGGACGATGTCCGCGCCCATTTCCAGGGGGTTCTGCAGGTAGGGAGAAGCGAAGGTGTTGTCCACCGCGACCAGGGCGCCCCGGGCGTGCGCGATCTCGGCGCAGGCGGCGATATCGGTCAATTTCAGGGTGGGGTTGGCCGGGGTTTCCAGATAGACGAGCTGGGTGTTGTCCCGCATGGCGGCGGCCACGTTTTCGGGATTGGAGGAGTCCACGAAAGAGCTCTCAACGCCGAAACGGGGGTACTCGTTTTCCAGGATCGTGCGGCTCGGGCCGTACAGGCTCTCCGTCGCCACCACGTGGGTTCCCTGACCCAGCAGGGTGAGGTAGACCATGTTCACGGCGGCCATCCCGCTGGCCGCGCCCAGTCCACCGCAACCGCCTTCGAGCTGGGCGATGTTGTTCTCCAGGGCCTCGATGGTCGGGTTGCCCAACCGGGTGTACTTGTAGCCCGGCTCGCCACCGAAACAGGCGGCACCGTGGTCGGCGTCACGAAAGGCGAAGGTGGAGGTCTGATAGATGGGGGTGGCGACGGCCCCGGTCTGGGGATCGACGTGCTGTCCTGCGTGGATGATCCGGGTCATCATGCCCCGTTTGCCGATGTCTTTCATCATTCTAGCCTTCCTGTTCGACCGGTTCGGAACCGGTGCCGTACGGGCCACCCGCTTCGGGCCGGTCGATCCATCTTGTTCCGCTGGAGTGCGCGTCCTATAATATGGGTCAAGATCCCGCCATTTCCAATGTCCCCGCCGCATTCTTGAGTTTCGGAGGTTTGGCACCATGACGCCGTTTGTTACCGGACACCGCCGCACCTGTTTCCTGACCGTTTCCCTTCTGGTTCTGATGGTCTCGGGTGCCCCGGCGGCCGAGGATGCAAAAACATGGAACTTCCTTCCTGCCAGTGAGATAGGCGCGGATGCCTTCCGCGCCGCCCACCCGGAATACGATGGTCGGGGTGTGGCCGTGGCCATCCTCGACACCGGAGTCGACGCCTTCGCACCCGGTCTGCTGCAAACCTCCACCGGGTTGACCAAGCTGATCGATGTGCGGGATTTCAGCACCGAAGGGGACTGGACCACCGCCCGGGCCGAACGGGACGAGTCAGGAACGGAGGCGGCGCCCGTATTCCGGACCGAAGACGGGCTGCTGCTCCGAGGGGCCGGAGCCCTGCCGGTGCCGCCGGCCGCTGACGAGGTAGCCCATCCGGTGTACATCGGCGTCATCGCCGAGAAGGATTTCGTCAACAGCACCGATGTCTACGACCTGAACGACGACGGCGACCACGCCGACCGTTTCGGTTTCCTGGTCTACGCCGCCGATCGTTCGGCCGTGAAGGAGGCGCTGGGTGTCGGTGCGGGCTATGAGATGTTGACGGCGCTGAACGAGACCGCCCGCGAGACCATCGCCACCGAGAGACTCTCGGCCCGCGTATGGGTGGTGGTGGTCGACACCGACGGCGACGGCGATCTGGCCGGCGAAGAAATGCTGCGCGATTACCGCATCAACTACGACTCGTTTTCCCTGGGCAGCGACAACGTGCCCGATTCCCGTTCCCTGATGGCCTGGGAACTCAACGTCATCGCCAACGAAGACCAGCTCGGCGGCCCGGAGGCACCCACGGTCGAATTCCACTTCGACGACGGCGCCCACGGTTCCCATTGCGCGGGCATCGCGGCGGGTTTCGAGGTCAGCGGCCAGGAGGGAATGCACGGTGCGGCCCCGGGGGCCTGGGTCATCTCTCTGAAGCTGGGCGACAACCGCCTTTCCGGCGGCGCCACCCGCACCAGCAGCATGAAAAAATCCTATGAGTACGCCGCGGCCTTCGAGGAGAAGTACGGCATTCCCGTCGTCGTCAACATGAGCTTCGGCATCGATTCGGTCGAAGAGGGCGAAGACGCGATGGGGACCTGGCTGAACGATCTGCTCAGCGAAACCCCGACCCTGTACGTTTGCACCAGCGCCGGCAATTCGGGCCCCGGCCTGTCCACGGTGGGCCTGCCCGCCACCGCCTGGAGCCTGATCAGTTCCGGTGCCTCCCTGTCGCCTGCCTCGGGCGCCGACCTGTACAACGCCCGCATGGAAAAGGCGACCCTGTTCAACTTCAGCAGCCGCGGGGGCGAAACCGCCAAGCCCGACGTCGTGGCGCCCGGTTCGGCCCTGAGCACCGTGCCGGGCTACGTCGACGGCATGGCCCGTTTCAACGGCACCAGCATGGCTTCGCCCCAGACCGCGGGCGGGGTGGCCTGCCTGGTCAGCGCCGCCGGTCAGGAAAACCTCGACATCCACTGGGGCATGATGAAACGCGCCCTGATCGCCGGCGGCACGCCGGTGCCGGGCCAGGAGCTTTTCGACCAGGGCGGCGGCCTGGTGACCGTGGGCGCTTCCTGGGAAGTCCTGAAAAACCTGGCGGCCAGTGAATCAGCCCAGCAGGTCCTGTGGTACGACATCACCACTGACTGCGTTTTTCAGGCCGACGGCGAAAGTGACGCCGCCTACTGGCGCACGCCGGGCGGGATCCCGCACGCCCCGGAAAACGTGACGTTCACCGTCCGGCCGGTCTTCCACCCCGACCTGGGGCCCGACGACAAGGACACCTTTTTCCGCAGCTTCAATTTCAAGAGCGAAGCGGACTGGCTGAAGGTTGTTTCGGGAGATCGTTACATCCGCGGCGACATGGGCATGACGGTGACCTGCCAGTACGACGGGAAAAAACTGGCCTTGCCGGGAGCTTATTCGGCCCGGGTGATCGGCAGCCTGGACGGCGGAGACCTGAACGGTCTGGCCGGCCGGGAATTCTACCTCTGGAATACGGTGGTCGTCGGTGATCCCGTGGGCACCGCGGCGGGGTACCACAAGATCTACGACGGCAGGGACCTGGTCCAGAGTTCGGTCCAGCGCTACTACGTGGACGTACCCGCCGGGGCGACGGCCATGCGGGTGCGCCTGGAAGTCAGTGAGGACACCGGGTCGAAGCGGGGAGCCCGGGTGCTGACGGAAATCTGCAACCCCGAAGGCAAGGTGCGCGGCGGGTTCGCCGGCTACGCCACGGTCGACGACCACCCCATCCGGGACCAGGTGGTGCTGGCGCCGGAGCTCTATCCCGGCACCTGGGAGATCAACGTGGCCAGCAGCATCAACGCCATGGACCGCAGCGACTACCGCCTCAGCGTATCCTTCGACGGGTACGACCTCACTCCGGAAACCGTGACCGCCCTGGAACGCGGCAAGAACGGCGCCGACGCCACGGGCAGCATCACGGTGACCCGCTCCTTCACCGGTATTTTCGAGGGTGACGCCGAAGCGGTCATCGAGGGTTTTGCCGGGACGGAAAAAGTAGAGATCACCGAAACCGACGAGTACACCCGCAAGTTCACCCTGGATAGGACCACCCCCCGGGCGGACTTCCACCTGGTCATGGATGAAAAGACCGGCAACCTGTTCACCGATTGCGCCGTGAACATCCTGGACAAGGACGGCACCGCGGTTCGCGTCGATTCCTTCGACGGGTTGGAAGCGGATGTGGGATTCTCTCTGCCGGACGGGGCCGACGAAGCGACCTTCACCCTGCAGGTGGTGGGGGCGTTCGCCATCGCCCAGGACATGGAGGAGTGGGGCTTCGATCTCGAGGAGAAGTTCTCCTTTGCTCGCCCGATCACGGGCCAGGCCGAACGCGCGGGAGGCGGATCCCTGCGGCTCTTCTGCGGTGTGCCGACGGAGGTCGAACTCGCCTTCGCGGACGAGTGGCCCGCGCCGCCGTCGGGAATGAAGACTTTCGGTTCCTTGCGGTTCAGGGATGAGAAGACCGATGACCGTCGGCCCGGCGACCGGGGCGGGCGCCTGGTTCTCGAGGTCCCCATCCTGTTGGACTGATCCGACTTTCAGGAAAGAGAACAGCCGGCCCCCGAAGGGGCCGGCTGTTTGGCTTTTCGGCCGGTGGTCAGGAAACGACTTCTTCCAGGATGCCCTCCAACGCCTTCATGTGTTCCACCCGGGAAGCGTGGTTTTCGGCCCACTTGCGTGCGGCCAGGCCGGCGGCGGGACCCAGTTGGGAGGCCCGGATGAGTCCGTTAAATAGGGCTTCCGGGTCCCGGGGCGCCACCACGAAGCCGTTGACTCCGTCTTCGATCATTTCGGGAATGCCGCCGATGTCCGTTCCCACCAGGGGCAGTCCGCTGGCCAGGGCCTCCAGGGCGGCCATGGGTCCGTTTTCGAAACACTCCGAGGGCAGCACGGAAAACCGGGATCGGGCCAGGGTCTCCTTCAGACCGTCACGGTCCAGGGGGCCGAGTATGTCCACTGTTTCCAGTTTGAGCAGGGCGGCGTAGGCCCGGAGGTTGCCTTCGCAGGGACCGGTTCCGGCCAGGAGCAGGCGCAGGGGCGGTTCGTCGATTTCACCGGCGGCATGACGCGATTCCCACAGGTGCTGGGCGTCCATCAGGGTGCGCAGGCCTTTTTCGGTGGAGATGCGGCCGAAGTAGACATAGGCCCCGCGTTCCTCGGTGATGGGCAAGGGGCTCGGTTGCCATTCCTCGAGGTCCACGAAGTTGGGCAGGTGCCGCAGCTTGTCCTCGGGGTATCCCCAGGAAATGTACTTGTCCCTGATGAAGCGGCTGGGGCAGAGAAAAACATCCACGTTGTCCACGTAAAGGCCGCGTGATCGCTGATGCCAGGTTTCGGCCGCCGCCAGCAGGGAGGCCGCCCGCGAATCCTTGACGCACTTGTACCGCACGGCATTGAATAATCGGCCCCCCTGGCATTTCTCGCAGACTTCGCCGCCACGCAGCATGTGGATGGCCGGGCAGAGTTGCCGAAGATCGTGCAGGGTCATGACCACCGGAACCCGATGGCGGCGCAGCACCGGCAGGATGGAGGGGCTCAGGTGATGGTAGATGTTGTGCAGGTGGGCCGCCGCGGGACGTGCTTCGGCAATCAGCGCCTCCAATTTGGAGGCGGCTTCGCGGTTCCAGATCAGGGACAGGGCGTCGCCGGCGGCTCCGCCGGAAAACCGGGGGGCGCTGTAGTCGCGGGCGCGGACGAAGAACCGCTGGAAATCCGTCGGCCGAGCGTCGGCATCGGCCATGGCGAAGGGTACGACGTCCCAGCCCGCAGCCAGCAAATCCTCTTCTTCCTGGACCAGATACCGCCCGACCCCGCCCGCGGGGCCTTTGTCGTGGTAAAACTTGTTGATCAATAACAGCTTACGTCCAGGCATGCGGCCGCTCCGGCTTGTCGGGTGAATTCACGGCTCTCGGTGCAGGAACCGCGATTCCCCCATGAATAACCCGCTCAAAACCATGGGTCAACCTTTCCCGAATCCGAACGATAACTATTCAGAGGGAGGGAAAAGTCTGTCCCGCCTCGACTTTGGCCCCTAATGCGGCCGTGGGGCTGCACGAATCGAACGGCACCGAAAGGTCCTTGATGAGCAAGATTCTTCACAGGCTCGGTCACCGCACGCGCTGGCAGATCTTTGCCCGCGTGCTGCCGGTGATGTTCCTGGCGGTCCTTTCCCTCGGCGCGATCAGCTGGTTGGTCTTTACTCATCATGCCACGCGCACGGCGGAAAAGATCGAGAAGAGTGAAGTGGTCAATTTGCTGGATAACTTCAGTCGCCGGGCCTCGCTCGAAGCCATGGCCGTCGAAGTGAGGCAGAACGATTTTCTGGCCCGCGGGGGCCGATCGGACGGCATACACCTGGTCGAGGATCTTCTGGAGATGGAATTGGTGGATGGGGTGGCGCTGGGACGGCCCGGTGCGGCGGAAGTCCAGGCCCCCGGAATTTTCAGCCTTGTCAGTCCCCTCGCTACCGCCTCCAACCGGGCCCGCATAGCGGCCTGGATGACCCAATACAGCCACTGTTTCAGGCCGGGTTTCCGGCCCGGAGGGTGGAGCAAGATCCGCTTTTCCGATGCCCCGGTGCTGGTGAAGAACAACCCAGGGCATCCGGTGTACCTGTTCCCGCCCCTGCTGCTGGAATCCCCCGGTGACGACGCCCGCTCCAAGCTGGCGGTGCTTCCGGTCCTGGTTCGGGACGAGCAGGAGGGAGCGACCACCGGACATCCGGTCTATTTCCTGGATCTCGAGGCCCTCGTCGGGGATTTCCAGCCGCCCGGTATGTGGTTGGTTCTCAACAGCGAGGGCGTCATCATGGTCTCGCCTAACGAGTCCACCCAGGTCGGTACCCGGCTGGCGGACCGGCCCAGCGACGACAGCGACGGGGTGTTCGGCGTGGCGTCCGGTTCGGATATCTGGCAGCCCATGAATCCGGGAGAAGATCTGCGGGCGACCACCGTCGGCAGGCGTTTCATGCCCTGGATCGTCACGGCGGCGCGCGGCAGGGACCTGCCCTTTACCCTGTTGACCATTCACGAAGTGGCGGGATTGCGGGCCATGGGCCCACCCTACGGGGTGACCGTGTTCTGCGTGGCGCTGATTGCCCTGGTCCTGGCCCTGGTCCTGGTATCCCGGGTAATCGACCGGATTTACCAGCACCTGTCCCACCTGGCCAGTAGCAAGGATGAAGCCCACCGGCTGGTTCAGATCAAGGCCGACCACCTCCGGGGCACCCTCGACGACATGCGGGTCCTGGACAAGGCCAAGGACGACTTTCTCATCCTGATCTCCCACGAGGTGCGTACGCCCCTGACCTCGATCATGGGCGGCGTCAACATCCTCAAGTCCTCGGTGGCCCAGCTCAAGGGCGCCGACCGTGAGATCCTGGATCGCCTGAACATCCTGGAAATCGCCTCCATCATCGAGAGCAGCGGGCAGCGTCTTACCGGCTTCATGAACGACGCCATCCAGATGACCTCCATCCAGTCGCGGGACCGCAAGCTGGTTCTGCAGGCGGTGCCCGTGGTCGATCTGGTGGAAATCGGGCTTTGTGGTATCCGGGAGCGGGCCCATCTGCGCGGCATCACGGTCACCAACGAGCTAGCAGAGGGGACCGACTGGTCCGTGCTCTGCGATCCCAAGGTGCTGAAGGTGGCTTTCGAGAAGATCCTCAACAACGCGGTGGTCCACAACTTCGAGGGCGGCCGGATCGTGGTCCGCGAGGCGAAAAACGTGCCCGGCCAGGCCCCGGTCGCAAATATGGCAGCACCGGATGGCGAGTGTTTCCTGAAGGGGCAGGCCTCCTACAGGAAGTGGAAACACGAGCCGGTCACCTGGCGACTGATCGAGATCTTCAACACGGGCGATCCCATTCCCGAAGACCGGCGCAAGGCCCTGTTCGGGAAGTTCGAGCTGGTCGGCCGGATCGAACATCACCAGAAGGGTTCCGGCCTGAGCATCCCCATCGCGAGCTCTGCGGTAAAAAACCACGGGGGGCAACTCGTGGTCCACGCCGACAAAAGGATGGGTAATTCCTTCTTCATGATGCTGCCGACCCTGAGCAGCGAGGCCAGGTCCCTCCCGGACTCGGGCCAGGACTCAGGGGACCAGGAAGCCCATGGTGTCGGCGGCGGATCCGGGGACAAAAAGGTCGGCGAGGTGGCTGACGCCCCCCGGCTCGAGGTTGAATTCGACGATACGCGCCCCCGCGTTGCGAGCGGTCCCGACCAGACCGGCGGCGGGATAGACCGCACCGGCAGTTCCGACCACCACGAAGAGGTCACAATCGGCGGAGACCTCCGCTGAATCCCGCAGGACGCCGGGATCGATCCCCTCACCGAACCAGACCACGCCCGGCCTGAGCATCCCGCCACACTGTTCGCATTCCGGCGTGATGGGAATGGGCACCCGGTGGTCGAGGCTTTCGGCCCCACAGCCCTGGCAGCGCACCACCCAGATCGAACCGTGGAATTCCAGGACCCGGGAGCTGCCGGCGGCCTGGTGGTATCCGTCCACGTTCTGCGTGACGACCGTCACCTGACTGGACGCTTCCAGATCGGCGACCGCCTGATGGGCGGCGTTGGGTCCCGCCGCGGCGATGAGGCCGCGGCGCCAGTCGTACCAGCGCCAGACGAGTTCGGGGTCGCGGGAGAAAGCCTGGGGGGTGGCCAGGTCTTCGGGCCGGTACCGGCTCCACAAGCTGTCCTGCTCGCCGCGGAAGGTCGGGATGCCGCTGGCCGCGGATATCCCGGCCCCGGAAAATACGGTGATCCGGATCCCCGACGCGATGTCCTGCCTGATCTTTTCCAGTTCCTCGCGAATATGTCCGTCCATCGTGCCACCGCCTTGATTCATCGCACTTGTTGCCGGATGCCCATCTTAACCGGATAATGGGTTCTTCGGGTAACGCAACTTCCCAGGCCGCAGGAGAACGACCTTGAATCACTTCGGGACATTTCGCTCGAGGACCATGTCGGGACTCCTGGCCTGGCTGCTGGCCGCGGCCTGGCTGCTGGCCGCGGCGTCGCCCTCTGCGGCCCGGGCTCCCGTGGTGGTCTTCCAGGTGGAGACCGAGGCCGGCCGGGCAGCCGCCGAGCGTTGTCACGAGATCTGGCTCGCCGAAGGACCGGGCATCACCGCGGGAATCCTGCCGGCCGGGCCGGCGTCGGCGGCCCCCGATACCGTGACCTGCCTCATTCTGAACACCAAGGCGTTCCAGCAGCATTTCGCCGGCAGTCTGCCGGACTGGGGGGTGGGCGTGGCGATCCCGGGTGGTCGGGTCATCGCCGTGGACTATTCTCGGTTGCCGGCGGTGGGGCGGGGCCTGCGCGAGGTCTTTCTGCACGAGATGGTGCACGCCCTGTTGTTCCAGGGCAGCGGCGGAGCCTGGCTGCCCACCTGGCTTCACGAAGGCACGGCCATGCTCTATTCCGGCGAGTGGAAATTCTCCGATACGGTCACGCTCGTTCTCGACGGTCGGGTTCCCGATCTGTACCGGCTGCAGGGCCGGTTCCCCATCCCCCACGATCGCGCCGACCGCGCCTACCGGACCAGCCTGCTGGCGGTGTCCAGGCTCCGGGAGGGTTTTGGCGATCAAATCATTGCCGACCTGGTGAGAGAAACGAGGGAGCGGGGAGACTTTGCCGAGGCTTTCGCAGTGGCCACGGGAACCGACCTGGCCGAATTTCACCAGGAATTCGCTTCGGCCATGAAGCTGAAATTCGGGTGGATATTGTTCCTCACCCGCTGGCCGGGACTCTTTGTCCTGACGGCCGTTGTTTTTGCCGTGGGGGCCACCAGAAAAATCTTCCTCAACCGGCGCCGCTTAGCCCAGATGGAAGATGCCGATAGTTACCCCGAATGGCCTCCAGGGCCGAATTCTGAAGTATAAAATTCAAATTCCGTGCAATATGCCCTGGCCCGTCAGGAAATGCTATGCACAAACAACCTGGCCCCCTGATTTGGGCCCGTCGGCCCAACGCACTCGCCCGCGAAATCCCCATCAACTGCCGCTTTCTGTCCGTTTTCACCCGTTTTAGGGTGATCCGGGGGGTTCCCATTAGCTAGGACACTTGTTGGCACCCCGGTTGCAAGGACTGCTTAGTTCTGCGCGATTTACAGGAAATCGCACGTTATTCCGGAAGGATCGAAGTGAAAGCTGCCGCCATTAAAACCCTGATTGCCTCCTTGATCTTGACGTTTCTGATTACTGGAGCGGCCTTTGCCCAGGGACAGAGCCTGGAATTCCATTGGAAACCCAGTCCGGTGTTCGAAGATGACGGCATCGTTCGCCCGGAAGCTGTCAGCTACGAGGTCTGGCTCAAACGGGGCAATGAGTTGGAAAACATGATCGCCACCGTGGGCGACACGATCTACATGCTGGACGTCGAGCAGGGGATCACCCAGAGGCTCCGGGTGCGTGGCATCGACAAGAACGGCAACAAGTCCGAAATGAGCGAGTGGTCCGATCCCCTCTATATGGAAAGCGATGGTAGCGTGGTCACCGTGCCCAGGGGAGCCCAGCTCAAATCCAACTATCCCAACCCTTTCAACCCGGAAACCCGCATCGTCTACGGGATCCCCGAGGACATCCAGACCACCGACGTGGTGCGCCTGGAGATCTACTCCGTCCAGGGATATCGCGTCCGGACGCTGCATGCGAACCGATCTCCCGGCTGGCACGAAGTGTCCTGGGACGGCAAGGATGACCGGGGCGTGGTGACCTCCGCGGGTATGTACGTGACCCGCCTCATGGTGGGCGACAGCGTGGAAACCGGAAAGATGACGATGGTGAAATAGGGCCCCGGGTCAGGCGGCCCCTTTCCGAAACGCGATTGAATTACTATTATAGCCCCTCGTTTCCACAATCGAGGGGCTTCTTATTTTTCGAGGCAGAAGATGACCGATATCGCGTCCGAGGGACCTTCTCTCATCAAACTCGGCAAACTCGCCAACGCCAAGGAATTCGACAAGCTGGAGGCTCTCTGGATTGAGGCCCTGGGCAACCCGGGCTACTCCTGGGAGCAGTTGGTCCCCATTGCCGGGCAGGTGGGTCGCCAGGGAGCGGCCGACCGCTCCGAGACCCTGCTGGATATGCTGGTGGGCCATGTCGAGGAAAAATCCGGCCCCGCCGAGGCGCTGCTGGCGGTGCGCCGGGGTTCCGACCAGCTGCCTGCGGGCAAGGCCCTGGTCGCGCACCTGAAAAGACTCTACCTGATTCGGTATCCCGATTTCGCCGAACTTCCGGATCTGCTGGAACTGCTCCTGGCCGAATCTGCTCCCCTGGGTGAAATCGTGGGCCGCATCGAGTTGTACACCCAGTTGCAGGCAGGCGCCTACGCGGTGGACCGTGCCTTCCTGGTGCCGGGTGTGGTCGAGACGGTGGACGGTCAAAACGGCCACCTGTCGGTCCTGTTCCAGGACCGGCGTTCTGAATACGGTCCGGCTACCCTCGGTAAACTGAAGCCCCGCCCCACGGACTATTTCCCCGGCATGGCCCTGTATGCCCAGGACAGGTTGCGGGAATTGGCGCAGGAGGACGCCGCGGGTTTCGTCAAACTGGCCCTGATCTCAGACCGCGAGGGGCAGGTTTCGTACCGGGAACTCAAAGGAAGCATCACGGATCTGCTCGGGGAAAAAGGGTGGAAGGACTGGTGGAAGGACGCCAAGCCCGCTCTCAAGCGGGAACCCATCATCGGAATGACCAGCGGCAGCCAGCCCAGTTTCCGTCTTTTACGGCAGGCGGACAAATACGAGGACCGGTTGCGACGCAAGTTCGATCACAGCAAGGATCCCCAGGACAAGCTGCTGCGGGTGATGTCGTATCTGGATGAGATCGCTCGCGAGGAAAAAAACGGGACCTGCAAGGGTTGCGCGGACGAAGCCTTGCTGGTCCATTTCGGCAACGGGGCGGCCAAGGTGGCCGTGGGGGTGCTGAAGGTCAACCCGGCCCTGGCCCTGGCTGGTCTGGCCCTGCACGCCGAGATCGCTGCCCGCGGGGTGGCGGTGGCGCGGCCCAACCCGAAAGCAGCCGGCCAAGTGCTGGCACGCATCCCCGACAAGACCACCCTGAGTGCGGAGCTTCCCGAAGCCCTGTTGCAAAGGGTTTTGAATTACGTCCGCGAATCGCAGCCCGACAACTGGGGGGAAACCTGGAGCGCGGTCCTGATGCGGGCCGGCAAGAGACTGTGCGATTCCATCACCCGGGCCCTGATCGAGGGCGGTCAAACCGAAGCTCTCGCTGTGGCCCTGGCCGAGACGCTCGAAAGGCCCACTTCCAGCCCCGATCTGCTGTGCTGGATGTGGCGGACCCGCTATACCTCGGGCACGGCGGCCAAATTCCTGGCAAGCCAGGAAAACCTGTCGGAGGTGCGCATCGCCAATGCGATGTTCTCCATGCTGGATTCCGCGGGGAAACTCTACGGCATGTCGCTGGAGGAGAAGCACCTCAAGGCCCTCGAAACCGCTCGGGCCGCCCTGGCCACGCAGAGCAGCCGGCCTTTGCTGGGCCTGATCGATGACGCCGACCGGACCGAGGGCATACGGCTCAAAGGTCTGATCGAAAAAAACGCCGGGATCAGCCCGGCCATGCGGACCCAGCTGCTGGGGTATCTGCGCTCGAAGTACGCCGACATCTTCCTGGAGATCACCCGTGAGTGGGAAGAAGGCGGGACGATCTACACCACCGAGGAGGGAATGCGCCAGGCCCAGGAGGCGTTGAACCATATCATCGAGATCGAGATTCCCGAAGTGGCCCAGCAGATCGGCGAAGCGGCTGCCCACGGCGACCTGAGTGAAAACGCGGAGTACACCGCCGCCCTGGAAAAAAGGGATCAGCTGGCCAGCCGGGCCACGGGCATGAAGAACGAGCTGTCGGTGGCCAAGGTGATCAACCACGAGATGGCCGGCAGCGATTTCGTGAACATCGGCACCCGGGTCACCGCCAGGTCCGAGGAGTCCGGTGAAGAAGAAGTTTATACCTTCTTCGGACCCTACGACACCGATGTGGAAAAAAGGATCCTCAACTACCAGGCGCCGCTGGCCATGTCCTTCATGGGTGCTCGGATCAGCGACAAGGTTGTCTTCGGCGAGGGCGTCGAGCAGAGGGTCTGGGAAATCCTGGCCATCGAGTCCGCCATCTAGCCCCCCAAAACCCTATAGATCCTTCCCGATGCCCCGGGGATGGGACGCGTACACCGCGGCCTGGTCCTGGGGCATGATCAATATGTCGTGGATGTTCACGTGCGGCGGCCGCGTGGCGCAGAACAACACGGCCTCGGCGATGTCCTCGGCCTTGAGCGGAGGGAAGGTCTGGTAGGTTTTTTCCGCCCGTTCCTTGTCCCCGTGGAACCGGACTTCGCTGAACTCGGTTTCGGTCAGCCCCGGATCCACCGACGAGCATCTCACCTTCGTGCCCAGCAGATCGATGCGCATGCCCTGGGTGAGGGCCCGCACCGCAAATTTGGTGGCGCAGTACACGTTGCCGCCGGGATAGACCTGCCGCCCGGAAACGCTGCCGATGTTGATCACGTGCCCACGGTCGCGTGCGACCATGCCGGGCATCACCGCGCGGCTGAGCCACAGCAGGCCCTTCACGTTGGTGTCGATCATCTCTTCCCAGTCGGAGTGCAGGCCGTCCTGGATCTTGTCCAGCCCGCGGCTCAGCCCGGCGTTGTTGACCAGGATGTCGATGCTGGCCCATTCGGCGGGCAGGCCCTCGATGGCGGCGTTGACCCTTTCCCGGTCACGGACATCGAGTTCGATGGTGTGGCAATCGGCGCCGTGATCGGCCCGGAGTTGCGCGGCCAGGGCGGTGAGTTTTTCCATTCGGCGGGCGGCCAGGATCAGGCGGCAGCCCTCGCGGGCGAAGGCTGCGGCGCAGGCGGCCCCGATGCCTGCGCTCGCGCCGGTGATCAATACGGTTTTGTCTTTCAGCATATCGGCTCCCGGGTTTGGAAAGAGTCTGGGGAAACCTTAACGGCGCAGCCTCCTGAAATCAATGCCCACAGGCGGGGTCGCCGTCGGACGCGTTTTTCCCTAGAATGGGAGAACTGTCCGAATGTTTTTGTTTCAGGGGGGACGAGGAGAATATCGATGCCGATCAAGATAACGATGGTGCCCAACGGCCCCATTCTGGTGAAGGCCGACGAGGAGGATTTCCCCGTGCTGCGGGCCGATTCCGGAGACTTCGAGGCGAAGGGCCCGACGGCTCTGTGCCGCTGCGGGGTATCGCAGAACAAACCCTTTTGCGATGGGGCGCATGGAGGGGCCGGATACAGCGATGAGAACACCTGCCGGAACGATGCGATCGAGAACTTCGAGGCGCCGGGCATCACCGTTCATTTCAACCGCTCTATCTGCTCGGGGGCTGCGGCGTGCGTGCACAGCCTGCCGACGGTGTTCAAGAGCACATCCGGGGACTGGATCCACCCCGCCGAGGCTTCGGTGGATGAGGTCATCCAGGCGGTGAGGCAATGTCCCTCGGGCGCCCTGACCTTCACCGTGGACGGCCGGACCGAGATCAAGCAGGAAGACGAAGTGTCGATCCGGATCGTCAAGAATGGGCCCTACGAAATCAAGGGACCCGTGGATTTCGACGCGCCCAAGTGGAGCGAAGGCGCCTCGCGGACCAACTTCGCCCTGTGCCGTTGCGGGAAGTCCGAGAACGCTCCGTTCTGCGACTATTCCCATGGCGAGCAGGGCTGGAAGGACGATTGACGCCTGGCCGACATGGAGGAGGGGCTGCACCTGTACGACGTATCTACGCCCTCGGCGCCGACCTGGGTCTCGACCCTGCATACCACTGGCGAGGTCCTTGACGTAGTCATGGATTCCAGTGTGGTCTACATCGCTGATTTACAAAGCGGGCTCATGGTGGCCGACTACCGTGATCTGGCGGCCCCACGCCTGCTCGGCAACGTCGATACCCCCGAAATGTCCGCCAACGGGATCGCCATCTCGGGCAACCGGATCTGCATCGCCGACTACGAAAGCGGTCTGCACATCGCCCTGACGCAGTGCTCGCTGGCCTCACCCGTTCCCGGAGGCCTGCCTTCCCCGTTGGCGGCCCTGACGTTCTGTCCGAATCCCTTCAACCCGCGCACGACCATCGCCTATGAACTGCCCGGGCCGGTGGTGATCGATCTGAAGGTCTTCGACGTTTCCGGCCGCCTCGTGCGGGCCTTGGTCAGGGACATCAAGGGTTGTAAAAAATCAAAAAATATGTCATAATGTATGGGTCAACGTTGGGAGGTTGGCCCATGACACGTCCAAGCACGGCAGTAACTATATTTATTTTCATAATGATGGCCACTTCGGCCTTGGCTGGAGATCCACGGGTCAAACTGACCCAGGTCGCCGAAAACCACCAAAAAAATGCCGCCCACCAGCTGGGCGTATCTGAATTTGAAATCCCCAGGGCCGCCGCGCCATCCATGCTCACCGAGATCCAGGCCGTCATGGACAGCACCAGAAATGCCGAACTGGCTCTGAGGGAAGAGTTTGGCGATGATCAAGGTCCCGCCTTGACCCGCCGGTTGGGCGAATTGAAGAGAGCCTCCCGGATGCGGATCCTGCACATCCAGCTGAAGTACGCGAAGGGTGAGGGCAGAAATCAGCTGGAACGACGCATCCTGGCCAGCATCGAGGACCTTCAACGTCCGGCGACCCCGGGTGGCCCCCGTCTCCGCGGTGGGATTTCCCCCCCATCCGTGGTGAAGCCGGTCGTCAAACCCGCCGGCGGGTCAGATAACTGACCCACCCGTCAAGTGTCGAGGTTTCCCCGCAGCGGCAGCCGACGGACGCGCCCCTTCTTCAAGGTGATCTCCTCACCCATCAGGTGTGAGGTCAGGGCTTGAATAGCATCTCCGCAGCCTCGTAAATGGTCTCGGACAAGGTCGGATGAGGATGAATCGCCCCGCGCAGGTCCGACGCCACGGCGGCCATCTCCATGGCCAAAACTCCTTCGGCGATCAGTTCGCCCGCACCCGGGCCGGCCACCGCGACGCCCAGCACGCGATCGGTTTCCGGATCGACGATCAGCTTGGTGATCCCGTCTTCACGGCCCAGGGTCAGGGTCCGCCCTACGCCGCGCCAGGGCAGCTTGGCCGTTTTGACCTTGCGCTTGGCGGCCCGCGCTTCGGTTTCGGTCAGGCCGCACCAGGCGATTTCAGGATCGGTGAACACGACGGCGGGAATGGCGCGGGGTTCGTAAACCGCCTTGCGCCCGGCGGCGGCTTCGGCGGCCACGGCCGCTTCCGCGTAGGCCTTGTGGGCGAGCATGGGTTCGCCGGCGATATCGCCGATGGCGAAGATGTTGGCGGCGGCCGTCCGTCGCTGCCCGTCAACCTTCACGAATCCTTTTTCATCCGTTTCAATGCCGGCCTTGTCCAGACCCAGGTCCTCGGTGTTGGGTCGGCGGCCGATAGCCACCAGCACCTTGGCGAAGGTCTGCTTCGTCTGTTCGCCCTTCTTGTCCTCGAGGGTGACCTGCACCCCGGATTTCGTTTCCTCCAGGCCGGCCACCTTGGTGTTGAGCAGGATGGCGTCGAACTTGACGTCCAGGCGCCGCTTCAGAACCGAGACCAGGTCGCGATCGCATCCCGGCAACAGGCCGTTGGTCATTTCCACGACCGAGACCTTGCTGCCCATCCCCTGGTAGGCGGAGCCCAGTTCCAGGCCGATGTAGCCGCCCCCGACCACCAGCAGCGTGTCCGGGATGTCGACCAGGTCCAGGGCGCCGGTGGAGTCGAAGATGAGTTCGCTGCCGGGGTCCACGCCCGGCAGCATGATGGGCCGCGAACCGGTGGCGACGATGGCCTGTTCGAAGGTCATTTCGCCGACCGTGCCGTCGGCTCCAATCACGCTCAGGGTGGTCGCGCTGGTGAATTGCGCCATGCCGCGCACGTAGGTCAGCTTCTTGTGCTGCACCTTCATGCCCAGTCCGCCGGTCAGCTTGGCGACGACCTCGTCCTTCCAGGCGCGAACCTTGTCGATGTCGATTTTCGGCGGGGCGAAGGTCACGCCGATGTCGGCCGACTCTTCGGCCTCGTTCACCACCTTGGCCACATGCAGCAGGGCCTTCGACGGGATGCAGCCGCGGTGCAGGCACACGCCGCCGGGGTTGGCCTCGGGGTCGATCACGGTCACGTCGAGCCCCAGCTCGGCGGCCTTGAAGGCGGCGGCGTATCCGCCCGGACCGGCGCCGATGATGACGAGCTGTGCTTGGGCGGGAATGTCGATTTTTTCGCTCACGGGCTATCCCTTCATCACGAGGTTGATGGGCTTCTCGATGGCCTGACAGATCCAGCGCAGGAAGCGCGCGCCGTCGGCGCCGTCGATGACGCGATGGTCATAGGTCAGGGACAGGGGCATCACCAGGCGGGGTCCGAATTCCGAGCCGTCCCAGACGGGCTCTGTCTCGGCCCGGGACACGCCCAGGATAGCCACCTGGGGGGCGTAGACGATGGGCGTGAACGCCGTCCCGCCGATGCCGCCGAGGTTGCTGATGGTGAACGTGCCGCCTTCCAGGTCGGCCGGGCTCATGCGTCGTTCGCGGGTCTTGGCCGCCAGGTCATTCAGTTCGACCGCCAGGGTCTCGATTCCCTTCCGGTCGGCATCCCGGATGACGGGCACCAGCAATCCGCCCGGCGTGTCCACGGCCACTCCGATGTGCACGTACTGCTTGAGGATCATTTCCTTGCGAGCCAGATCGAGGCTGCTGTTGAACTGGGGAAAGGCCTTCAAGGCGGCCGCGCAGATCCTGATGAGGATCGCGGTCATGGTCAGCTTGCCCGCGGGGTCGGCCTTGCGGTTGAATTCCCGGCGGAAATCTTCGAGCTCCGTGATGTCGGTCTTGTCGTACTGGGTGACCATGGGGATGGTCGACCAGGCGTAGCTCATGGCGTCGGCGGTGATCGAACGCACCTTGGACATCGCCTCCTGGGTCACACCGCCCCACTTGGTGAAATCCGGCAGGGGCCGCTGGGCGTGCAGGCCGGGGAATTCCGCCGACACCAGCGGCACGGGGCCACCCCCGGTGATCCGCTGCATCGTTTCCCTCACGAACAGCCGCACATCCTCTTCGCTGATGCGTCCTGCTGGGCCGGTTCCCTGCACCTGGTAGATGTCCACGCCCAATTCGCGGGCCAGCCGGCGCACCGACGGGGCGGCCGGCGCAACCAGGTCGCCGTCGCGCACCGCCGTCAGATCGACTTCGGGTACCGGGGCAGGGGTCGGGTCCGCGATCTGGGCAACGGGAGCTGCCGCAGGGGCAGGCTCCTCGGCCGTCGCGGCGGGTTCCGGTGAAGCCGCCGGCACCATCGGCGGTTCGGCCACGGGTTCTTCGGTCTCAATCTGTGCCGAGGTCGTGGCGCTACCGGGCTCCCCGCTCATGATCACCCCGCCCACAGGAACGATGTCCCCTTCGGACACCCGGATTTCGGTGATGGTGCCCTCGAAGGGCGAGGGGATGGCCACCACGGCCTTGTCCGTCTCCAGTTCAAGGAGGGTCTGGTCGGCCTCGACCCTGTCTCCCACGGCGACGGCCACCGAGATGACCGTTCCTTCGGTCACGCCGTCCGACACTTCGGGTACGCGAATCTCCTGTGCCATTTTCATCCTTTCGACGACCGGTCAACCCGGTCGTCTTCGCTCAGTCGGTGTGCGGATTCGGTTTGGCGGGGTCGATGTTCAGATCCTGGATCGCCTTGGCGACCACCGCGGGCTTGATGTCGCCGGCTTCGGCCAGTCGCTGCAGGGCGGCCAGGGCGATGTAACGCGCGTCGACCTCGAAGAAATCGCGGAGCTGGTCGCGACCGTCGCTGCGTCCGAAACCGTCGGTGCCCAGGCAGTGCAGCGGGCCGGGGAACCACTGGGCGACGGCGGCCGGCATCACCTTCATGTAGTCGCTGGCGGCCACGAACACACCCTGCTCCTTGGCCAGCAGGCTGGACAGGTAGGGTGTCTTGGCCTTCTTGCCGGGATTCAACAGGTTCCACCGCTCGCATTCGGTCGCGTCACGGTAGAGCTCCTTGTAGCTGGTCACGCTCCAGACGTCCGCGGCGACGCCGTAGTCCTTTTCGAGGATCTCGCCCGCCTTGATCGCCTCGTTGAGGATGGCGCCCGATCCCAGCAGATGGGCCCTGGGCGCGGCCTTGGCCTTGGCTCCCTTGAGGCCGGAGCTCTTGAAGCGGTACATCCCCTTGAGGATGCCCTCGCGCACATCGGCCCGCTTGGGCATGGGGGGCATGAGGTAGGTCTCGTTCATCACCGTCAGGTAGTAGATCCAGTTTTCCTGGTGGCAGTACATGCGGGTCAGGCCGTCGTGGACGATGACCGCCAGTTCGTAGGCGAAGGCGGGATCATAGGCCTTGACCGGAGTGGGGGTCATGGCCAGCACGTGGCTGTGGCCGTCCTGATGCTGGAGCCCTTCCCCGGC
>RCNG010000336.1_pt1 | contig 27451 bp, 26 predicted proteins | sample 2041371 | NCBI WGS metagenome assembly RCNG01 (sample SAMN09708227, study PRJNA481090) | Marine sediment metagenome, whole genome shotgun sequencing project. | biome: marine sediment; feature: ocean; material: sediment; isolation source: Sewage treatment plant 1 marine sediment (STP1) ... | reverse complement strand
TTTCCGCCAGAGTAGTTTTGCCACTATTATGAGCCCCTACGAATACCACATTTTTAATGTGTTTGTCATCATATATTTTCATATGTCTTTGTTTTTGGGAATAAAATTATAAATCTAATATGGATATAAAATATAGCATATGACTTTTGTTAGGTTTTGGCGCGAATGGTTTCTACAATATAAGTTTTAATTACTTTTTATCCTTAATTTTTTCTTCTTTTTTCCAATAAAATTACTAAGAACACAATTTATTGACAAATAACCTCAAAAATGTAATATTTATTTAATGTGCTGTATATCAATAATATAAATCCATTTTTGTACAAGCTGAAGGGTTATATTTGTTAAAAAATGTATAAAATGGTACTATTTATTACATAGTACTGTAACAAATAATATTTATTGTCGTCTATTAGTTGTAAGTCTTTAAGATTTGCAGTTTATAAAAAGTAAAAACAAACAATATCAATTTAAAAATAAAAACGATGAGAAATTTTGGCAATCAAACACCAACAGAATCAAGAAGACATTCATTCTTTTCAAATTTTAAAAACAGCAAGAGAGTACGCTGGTCAGAAGCAAGAAACTATACCAATTAATGGTCATAGATTAAAAAAAATAAAGCAAATAAAAACATTAAATAATAAAAAAATGAGAAATTTATTACAACATTCACCAACAGAATCCAGAAGGTTTACATACTTTTCGAAATTTAAGGATAGTAAACGAGTTCGATGGACAGAAAGCAGAAATTATGTGCGATAAGAGTAAGCGAAGCACCGGCAAGACAAAGCCGGTAGAGATATTAGAAGGAGGCAATAGATATTAGCCTCCTTTTTTTATATATTGTTTTTAAATTAGTTATTCGTTCTTGTCAATGGAACAAACCTTACTGCCATAACTTCTTTAGTTTTGATCTTTCCAGATTTTTTGGTCATTAGAAGTAATTGCCGGATTCCATTATGAGGTCCGACGGGAATAATCATCCTCCCTCCTTCTTTCAATTGTTTTAAAAGTGGTTCAGGTACTTCCTCCGCTCCGGCGGTAACCATAATTGCATTAAAAGGTCCTTTCTCTGGCCAACCAAGGTATCCATCACCTGTTTTCACTACAATATTGCTATACCCTAATGATGAAAGTCTATTTTTTGCTGTAAAAGCTAATGCTTCAACAATTTCTATGGTATATACCGTATCTACAATTTGTCCTAATATGGCCGCCTGGTATCCGGATCCTGTACCTACTTCCAAAACCCTGTCGTGTTCTTTTAATTTTAATACCTGAGTCATGTAAGCAACAATATATGGCTGAGATATGGTTTGCTTCATTCCTATTGGCAACGCATTGTCCACATAAGCATATGGCTGCATGTCTGGTGGTACAAATTCATGTCTGGGAACATTCCGCATTGCTTTTAGAGTTGCCGGATCGCTAATATCTCTTGCCAACAACTGCTCCTTTATCATGTTCTCCCTTAATTGTTTATGGTCTATCTGACTATAAGCGAATGCCGTAAGGAAGGAAATTATTCCCATTAAGGTTAATTTAAATCCAAATTTAGTTTTAGATAATGCTGCCATTGGGTTCTATAGTAAAACTTGATAAAATATAAATTCAATTACTTTTTATCACTTCAATTTATTTATTAAACCAGTAAGTGAGTTTTAGAGTAATTGACCAAATCCTGCCGTCAAATGGTTCCAATAATTCATTGTTGGTGTAAACCAGGAACAAATCCGAAGCTGGGTTATAGCGCCATTGAAACCTTGAATTTAAATTAAAATTTTTAGATTGTTCGTTATATTGAAACAAAGTGGAAAAAAATAGTTTGTTCGTAAATGTAATATCTACTTCAGATCCTATTAACCAAAATTCTGTAGTATTCCATGGTTCGGGCAATTTTATGTTATTATAACTAATATTTGAGCTAAGACTAACATATGGCTGAAAGCGATAGCCCAGTTCGGTTATCATACTTAATCGCTTACCATCTTCATAATAACCCCCAATTCTTCCGCCTGCAGAATACGTAAACATACTTTGTGGTCTTGAATTATATTCAAATATAAAGGCATTCCATCGATGTTTAGTTCCTGCAGCCAGAGAATCTTTTCCAGTGCCTGTAGGATCAAAAGGCGCCAATAATTCAACATATTCATTGAGTCCTACCAGGTTTATACTGCTTCGGTTACGAAAGTTTATGAGGTATTGTAAAAAATTCAGATGATCTGTTTCCTTAATATTCTCATCAAAATAATAATTTAATTTTCCAACAGGCCCATGGCTTACAACCGGGCCGGTTTTAGGGAAAAATAAATGGCCTAAAAATGTATTGAAATAAAGATATCCCGTTCTTGGCACGAAGCCAACTTCTGCAGTGTATTTACTATCCACATATTCTTCTTTAATACCCCAATTCCATTTTCTACTCTCGTATTCAATATTGGCGGCTTGAGCAATCCCGTTACCCTGTTTATCTGGTGCAAAGGATTTCAGTATAAAGGCTTTTCCATTCCATAAGTTATCTGGAGAGGCCAGATTATATTCCAATCCAAAATTCCGGTTGAATTTTGGGTAGATTGTACGCAGAGAGTCATTATCCTCTGGATAGTTAATAGACTGTTTATTTACAAAAAGTAGCCCAATGGTAGATCTAGTAAATACTTGTCGCTGCAGGCTAATAACGCCAAAATTTTGACTTGGAAGTCCTATTTCTTCGTCTTTTGCGGTTTGAATATCCATTACTCCCAAACGCCACTTTTCACCAAGGTTTCCGCTGAGTCGTAATCCTGCATCAATTGGAATATTAAGTCCAATTCGTCTCGAAAAGAAGGGCCTGATAGTCTCATAACCGAAGCCGGCAAACAAATCGGCGTTTTCAAGGAAGAATTGTCTTCTTTCCGGGAAAAAGAGTTCAAATCTATCAAGATTTGTAATCTGCCGGTCAACTTCAACTTGAGAAAAATCAGGATTAATCGTCAGGTCCAGGTTAAGTGAGGAGGACAGACTAATTTTAACATCGCCGCCAACTTTGGTCTCATAGTCTGTATTTTCATCTAAATCATAAGTCGTTTGCCCCAATGCATATGGGATTAAGGAAAAGTTGAAACGTGGTGTAGGAGGAGCTTCATCCCACACTAATACTCCGGTATATGCTAGTGAAGATGTAGAAAATTGCCTTGGTATTGGTGTCCAACTAGATTTTTCGCTGGATGTCAAATGTAATCTGCTAAAATTAATACCCCATTCTTTAACCCCATCTTTATACCTTATTGATTTAAAAGGAAGGGCCATTTCAAAAACCCATTTTTCGTCATCTCGTGTTACTTCAGATTTCCATTTGCTATCCCAATTGAGATCTACACTGCTACCGGCAAACATGGTACCATCCCACTGCGCACCGGCGGCATTTGAACCAAATGTAAACCCGGTGGTTTGGTTATTAAAGGGATCTAAGAATAATAAGAAATTGTCATTCTTTCCGAAGGAAAAATCACGCCGCATAGATTCCACAAAATAACCCCCGGGGACACTGTTGTAAAAAGTAGCGATTAAATAAATATTAGTATCATCATAGGTCATCCGTATTTCGGACTCATCTGTAGCCTTGTCTATGTCCATTGGTAATACCATAAAAAAGTCTTTGGCAACATCAGTTTCTTTCCAGGCTTCATCATCGGCTAGGCCATCAATTTTTACAGGTAAATTAGTTTTTCGAATATTTAAACGAAAATCTTCATTCTTTTTTTGGGCATTAATTTGTAGCAGAAATGTAAAAAGGACTATGGTAAGAGTTAACTTTTTCATACTACTGTTTTAATGAATTCACCTGAATTCTTAAACAACTAATACAACCGCGGACTATAATGACCGATTAATGAAATTAGGAACCTTGGTTAGACTACCCTAAAATTAGCATAAAGTACATCAAAAGTTGCAAAAAAACCAGAAATTTAACCGGCATTAAGACAGTAAAAAAGCCCCGCAATTGGAGGCCTGATAAAAAAGTGGAATATTAATATTTTAAGATTCCAATTCCTTAAGAATATTTTCTGCAGAATTGGTTATATTCTTGTGGCACTTATAACCCCATCTTGCAAAGAAAAACAAGAAGATGGCCATTATAGGCAGGTATGCTATACAGAAAAAGATCCTTATTTTTCATAATTTTACTAAATACGGGCAAGCAGGTAAACATTAAGACAAAACTCAAATATATTCCTACCCTTTGCATAAGCAATAATTGATTCTTCTTTACCCATATTTTCACAACTTCTGTTTAATTAGTAGACCAATGCCAAAAAAAATCACATTTTTTTATAATTTTTATTGAGGGGATGAAAATTGCCAATTTATGAATATGTATCAAAAATGGTATTTCCAATAAATGAGAAGTAAAGATTTTATAAGTTTAAAAGGAATAACATTTCAAGAAAACCTTATAGTCTACTTGTCGAACAAACTTTGATCCAGTCCGGGTAGTAGTTTTAAAGCATTTTTATAATATACTTTTCTCAATACTTCGTCCGGGAGATCTAACCCATACATTGCCCAGAATGCGTGATACTTTTTGTAATAAGGAAAGTATTCATCAGCGGTTTCCAAAACCCTGAAATAGGTTGGAAATTCTTTAGGATTCCAGCTGTCTTTACCGAATAGTATACGATCCTGATGCGCGATAAAGAACTTTCGGGCATTTCTAGGTTGCCTTCCAAGTTCGGCTATGATAGCGCCAATGCCTAGATACATATTTGGCATTTGCTTCAAAAGTTCGGCTAGTTTTTCTAAATTATTAGCATACCATCCCATATGCGCATTGATAAATTTAGTTTGCGGATGTCTCTTAATCATATTGTGCTGTTCACCAATTATTTGTTCCCATGGAGCGGGATTATCTGCTGCCCGTTTCCTTCGTGGTCTGGTTTTTAATTCTAACCAACGCTCGTTATAACTATCAATTGGATCCCAGAACGACTTTGGATCTGCGGCATGTATTAGAACCGGAATACCTAATTCCCCGCATTTTGCCCAAATAGGATCTAATCGACGGTCATCAATTGCTATACGTTTCCCATTAACATCCTTATTTCTAAGCCCCAGGCTTTTATATATTTTTAGTCCTTTAGCACCGTTTTTTACATCCTGTTCTAAATTCTTCACTGCATTTTCTGCCCAATCTACATTTCCAACTCCCTCGAAATTTACGTTTGCAAAGACTACAAACCTATTTGGGTAATTTTGATTTACATTGTTCAGCATATTTTGGAGACCCTCGCCCGATCCCCCACTCAGATTAACCATTACGGCCATATTTAAGTCATCCATGGCAGTGATTAACTGTGATAAGTCCTGAGTGGCCATTTTAAACTGATGACTATGAATATCAATAAATGGATACTTTGCTTTCTCTACTATATTTTCAGTAACCACCAGTGTGGATTTCGGATTGTACTCTTCAAATCCCATCTCCTGTGCATGTGCCTGATATAAAAAAGTCAAAAGAAATAGAGGAAGAAGATGGTTTTTAAAAGTGGTCATATATATGTTTTTAATATTCGAAAAATACTATAAATCTATAATGCTTGAATTATTAAATAGAAGCAATCTTATACAATTACCCCTGGTCATTGGACATTTTTAGAAGCTTATTATAATCTTCTAAAGTATCTACATCATATATTTTTTCTAAAGGGTTCAAAACAAATACCTTATCTCCACTTTTATTAAGTAAATGTTGAGCACCATTATCGCCATCCAATTTCTGTAAATCAGTAAAGTAAGATCGTTTAAACAGAGCCGGTACGCCAATTTTATCCCCATATCTGGCACCAATAAGCCCAATTTTTCTATTGCTATAAATACTTATAATTTCATCAATATAATCAGTATCTATTAAAGCCTGGTCCGCAAGAAGAATTAGTGCCGCATCTGTGTCATTGTTAAGATCCAACAAATAGTTAACTCCACAAGATATTGAGGTTCCCATGCCAAGTTTCCACTCCGTATTTTCAAGAAAAATTACATTATTCGTTTTGGTATTGATTGTCTCTTTTATTAACTGGGCATTAGAACCAAGGACTACAATTACCTGATTGGCCTTTGATAATTTGGCTATTTTAATAGTATGCTCCAGAAGAGTTGAATCTTTCCAGGGTAAGAGCTGTTTAATCTTTCCCATTCTACTGGAAGAACCTGCGGCAAGTATTAAGATAGTTACTTTAGAATTCATCAATTATGTATTGTACCCAATTTATTCCTTAAAAGCATGGGTTCTTTTTTACGAATTACTGCAAGGATTTCAGCTAATATGGAGACGGCTATTTCCTGAGGAGTTTCTGCGCCAATATTTATACCGGCAGGTCCATAAATGGATTCAAAGAAAGTATCTGATACCTCCGTGTTGTATTCCATAAGTTCATTTAATAGCTTTTCTCTGCGTGATGAAGGTCCTAATAAGCCAAGATATATTGGTGTAACTCCCTTAAGTGCTAATAAATATTTAAGATCTTTTACATAACTATGAGTCATTAAAACAAGAGCAGTTTGGCTATCTACTAATTGTGGATCTAATTGTTCCGGGAGCTGTGAAAGAAATAGCTGAGCTCCGGGAAAATCGGTAATATTCTTTTCTTCGGTAGGAGATGTTATGACTGATACCTCCCATCCTGTCATTGTAGCATATGAGCATAATTGAACCGCATCGTGTTCTGAACCAATTATTACCAATTGAAAACAAGGAGTCAGTTTTTGCTGAAATACCTCGACCCCTTTTTTAGTTATGAAATCGGGCCTCAACGTTAAGGTACTGCTATCAACTTTGAGAAGACTACCTAATTCTTCACTACTACTTTCCTGTCTTGTAAAATATGATAGAAGCTCAAAGCTTTTCCGTTCTTTAACCGTCTGCCAAAAAGTTTTTAAAGTGGTCTCATTTGGACTAAATGGTTCTAAAAGAATATATAAGATACCTTCACAGCCCAAACGGTAACGACCATCATAGGTCATAACTTTCGGTATCCCACTACTAAACACACTTTCGGCCTGTCTTTGTATCTCCTTCTCTACACATCCCCCACTGACGGCGCCAATCATTTTCCCATTATCAAGGATTAGCATACGTACGCCGGGACGGCGATATGAAGATCCTTGCAGTGCCACAACAGTTGCCAGAACTGCTTTGTTGCCAGATTTGTTATTGGTTTGGTAGGCAGTGAATATATGTTTTAATTCATGAGTCATTTAAATAAGAGTTCTGGTACTTAAAAAAGTTACTTTCTCATCCATGGCATATGGTAATTCCCTCGGAGTTAATTTAATAAATCCATCCGATCTGGATAAACTGGTAAGGTCGCCAGAACCATTATCCCTTATTAATTTGGCTTTAAGCAAACCATCTACCCATCTGATCTTCACCCCTAGAAAACGAGTCATACTGCCACTAATGGTGATCGCTTCTTCCAGAAAAACTTCTACCTTAGAGATGGGCAACCCCAATGATTTTTGCAACCATGGCCTAAAATAAATATGATAATTTGCGAATGTTGATATTGGATTTCCGGGAAAAGAAAATATCACTGTATTTGTGTCTTTATTCACACCAAACCAGAATGGTTTGCCAGGCCGCTGTAATACTCCGTGAAAAACTTTTTCTACAGCTAATTCCTCTAACACTTTGGGAATAAAATCAAATTTTCCTTTAGATACTCCCCCACTCAATAGCAATACATCCATTTCCTGGATTACATATGATAATTTTTGTCGTATCATATCTTTATCGTCAGACAAATGTAATAGTAAAGGTTCTATTTTTTCTTCGTACAGTGAAGCATAAAGTGTATACGAATTAGATTTTCTAATTTGATAAGGCAAAGGATGGTCTTCCACTTCAACAAGTTCATTACCTGTCGAAATAACAGCGATTCTGGGGAGTTTTTTAACTTCAACATTAGCTTTCCCAACTGCCGCCAATACACCTATTTCGGCAGCTGTTATTTTTGTGCCTTTATTTATAACAAGCTCATCTTTTTTCTTGTCACTGCCTTTATCATGTATGTTTTGTCCTCTTTTAGCTAACGTATTTATATTGGCTATCCCATGTTCAATAGTAATATCTTCGTACATGACAACGGTATCTGCTTCATAAGGTACAACCGCACCGGTCATAATTTCTACACAATGGTCTTCTTCTAAGAATTGATATGTACGCTGACCTGCAGCAACTACTGCTTTAATGTTAAATGCCCTTCTACCGTTCTCAATAGCATTATAATTTATTGCTATTCCATCTTTGGTAGCTCGATCAAATGGTGGAAAATCCCTATCTGCGAATATATCAACCGCCAAGACCCTGCCAATAGCTTGTTTTATGGACACTGTTTCTATTCCATAGTCCTGACTATGGTCTAAAACAAGATTATATGCTTCTGCAAAAGAGATCATAGAAAATCATAAAAGTATTTTGTACAAATACGCTTCTTAAGGCTCAATGAAAAATAGCGCAGTTACCAATTAAATAAGTAATGCGTTAAACTGGTTTATTCCACCCAAGATATTATAAATAACGGTTTTACTATTAACTTTTAGCAATTTTTGTTGTGCGATTCTACTTCTAATACCAGATTGGCAAATAACATAAATGGGATTTGTAAAATCTATTTCGTGCCTGCGAGTTTCTATTTGCTCTATGGGAATATTTATCGAATTTGACAGATGATTTTGCTTACACTCCTCTTTTGACCTGACATCAATGAGTTGAATAGGGGCTTTACTTTCCATCAGATGATAAAAATCATTGGCAGAAATTGAATTAGTAATTTCGCATTCACCATCAAAATAATAGTTGCCGAGAACTTTAATTTTTTTGTTTTCAAGAAGAAGTGGAAATTTCACTTTGAGAAACGACTGATCCAAACCATTGTAAATAAGTAACAGGCCTGATAATACCTTACCTTTCCTTATAATTATTTTTACAACTTCCAAGGCTTGTAAACTACCCACAATACCAGGAATAACACCCAGAACACCGTTTATATTGCAATCGGGAATCTCGTCATTAGATGGCATCATAGGAAATAAGCATCTGTAAGTTGGCCCTTCCTGGTAATTAAAAACACTCACTTGAGCTTCAAATCCGTGAAGTGCCCCATAAACAAATGGTTTGTCCAGGATAACACAGGCGTCATTAATTAGATAACGGGTTGGAAAATTATCTGTTGCATCTACAATAACATCATAATCAGCAAGAATAGTCAGAGCATTATCGCGTGTCAGAAAGGTATCATGCCCTATTAATGTTGTGCCAGAATTTTGCAATTTTAATCGCTCTAAAACTACTTCGAGTTTCGCTTTTCCAATATCTTTTTCTGAATAGATTACCTGCCTTTGCAAGTTGGTAATCTCTACCTTATCGCCTTCTACAATTCCCAGGGTTCCAATACCCATAGCATTTAAATATTGTAGGACTGGAATACCAAGACCACCTGCACCTACTACCAAAACGCGTGATTTTAGCAATAAATCCTGCGATTTATGGCCAAATTCTTTAAGCGAAGTTTGACGTATGTAGCGATTTGAATTCAAATGGATTCTAATTTGGATAAAACTTCTCTATAGTCTTCCTCTGAGTTGGCATTCATTAAAACAATATCATCCTTGGGATAGACCAATTTAACCTCAGAATTAATTAAAAATTTCCGTGGACAACTGCTAGTCGCATGCTCTAAATAATCTATCGAATTGCCTAATGCATGAGGTTCCCATATAGCAGCCAAAGGTTCCGGTAAACCACTTTTCCTTGTGGTGAATGCAGTTGCATTTTTTTTACTATCTCTTGCTGTTATCAATTGCTCCATTGCATTAATATCTATTAAAGGAAGATCGCATGCTAAGACAAACCAGGCAACTTCAGGATAGACACTATGCGCACTCAACAATCCATTAAAAGGGCCTTTAAATTCATCCTTGTCTATTATTGTATCTATATCCTTAGAAATTTCGGAGGCCTGATCTTTTCGTATACTTAAAAATGTTTTTTCGCAAACCCGGGATAGTAAATTATATATATGCTCTCTCTGTGGGAGGTCATGATATTGAATTACACCCTTATCCTGACCCATCCGGGCACTTCTCCCTCCCGAAAGTACCAGCCCATATAATTTTATTTGTGAGTTTCTTTCTTTCATTTCCATCGTTCTTTAGAATTACCGATATAAGCTGACTAGTCTGGACTTTTAGTATCAACCCCCAATGGAGGTCATGGAATTATCAAATACTCCTTTGTGTTCCTTCTGGGCTTCAAAGCCCGTAATCGCCCTTTTGCCAATGACATTTTGTATTGCGTCTTTAATATTATATTCGGCAGAATTACCTCTTATTATTTCTCTGAGATTAGTTTTCGGAGGGCCATATAAACAGGTAATAACATCTCCCAAAGCTGTTATTCTTAACCTATTACAACTACCACAAAAAGTTCTGCTAAATGAAGGAATAATTCCAACATTACCTTTATGACCTGCTATCTTATAATTAATTGAGGTTGAAGTTTTTGGTGATGGTATTTTTTGGATTGAGGGATATGTATTACTTATATGAGATAAGATCGTTTTGTAATCCCATTTTATTGTGTTGAATTTTTTAGATCCACCATTAAATGGCATTTCTTCCAGGAATCGTACACTTACAGGGTAATGCTTTTGTAATTCCAAAATTGGAATTATGTCTTGTACATTCTGATTGTCAAGTACAATAAAATTAATACGGACATTAAACCCTTCTGTTATAAGCCGTATAAGGTTATCGTGAACGATATCGTAGTGATCACGACGAGTTATATTTTCAAAAGTAGCCTTATTTATAGCATCCATACTTACATTAACATCCTTAATGCCAAGCTCTTTTAGTTCATCTATATAAGGACCAATCAATGTAGCATTTGTGGTAATTGAAAGTTCTTTAAGACCTTCATTATTCTTAAGGTTTCTGAGTAAGACCATCAAATCTTTTCTAACAAAAGGTTCTCCGCCAGTTATCCGTATTTTGTCAATACCCATTTGAACAAGTAATTCGCCAATTTTTGAAAGCTCCTCGATGCTCATTAGCTCGTCTTTCTTAGCAAAGGCTATACCTTCAGATGGCATACAATAATTGCATCGCAGGTTACAACGATCTGTTACAGCCAGGCGCAGATAATTTATATTTCTATTGTGATTGTCTATCAGCATTTAAAATACCATATGCGGTTTAACTTATTTCATAAACACTAACCCCCGCTTACCGGCGGAATCAATGCGATTTCATCAAAGTTATTTATTTCAAAATCATCCGTTGCATAATTGTTATTTACAGCTACTGCCAGAGAACTAAGCTTATTTAACTCAGGAAATGCCATGCCAAGATAGGATTTTAATTCTCCAACGGTGTTCAACTTTGCAGATTTCACAGCAGGCATTGATAAGGTTGAACTACCAACAATATCTTTGGTTATACCAAATAATAATATCGTCATATTAACCAATTATTTCCTTTTCCGGGCCTTTAAGTAATTCCGGATATTTACTAAAGGGTTGTTTATACAATCTTTTTCCGGTTGCTGCATTAAAAGCATTTGCAATTGCGCCACCTGCAGGAGGTAGTGTTGGCTCTCCCAGTCCGGTAGGCGAGAACTCGTTCTTCATTAGATGAGTTTCTACAATAGGAGCTTCTTTCATCCGAATCAGTCGATATTTGTCAAAATTGGTAGCCTGGGGTACTCCCTTCTGAAAGGTCAAATCACCGTACATTGAATGGCCAATACCATCAATTACTCCGCCTTCTATCTGATTCATTGCCCCCAAAGGGTTTATGACAATTCCACAATCTACAACACAGGTTATTTTTTTAACCACGGGATTACCATTCTCCAATACTACATCTGCCACTTCCGCAACGTGACTGTTATGGCAGTAATAATTTGCAAAGCCCTGGTACACCCCTTCAGGTTTTGTTCCCCAACCAGATTTTTCAACAGCCGTCTTGATTACTTTTTCCATTCGCTCCGGCGAATACTGAATACGTTCATCAGTTGTGCCTTTTACTTTTTCAAGCAGGTCTAATCTGAGTTGAATTTTATCTACTTCCATCATTTCGGTTAATTCATCAAAGAAACTTTGTTCGGCAAAGGCGAGGAAGTTAGTATAAGGTGCTCTCCAGGCCCCGGTTGTAATATTACTCTGATATTTGGCTACATCAACCTGGTAATTTTCAATTGCTCCTGCAGGAAAAAAGTTGGGTATGAGACCGTACATATTAGAGTTAATAGCAGCTTCTTTTAAATGATATCCTGTTACTTTTCCATCTTTAACAGCTGCTTTAATTCTATATTTTATTGCCGGCCTGTAAATACCATCAGCCATATCATCCTCACGAGAAAATACAACCTTTACCGGTTTTTTCGCCAGATTTGAAATCTCTGCAGCTTCCACAGCAAAATCCCCATACAACCTTCTGCCAAAACCACCACCCATCCTTGTCATTTCTAAATGGACATCCTTAAAATCACGTTCTAATATTTCTGCGATATGTTTGGCGGTTCCTTCAGGTGTTTGAGTAGGCCCTACCAAATGAATCTTTTCTGCGGTTACATTAGCGTAAAAGTTCATCGGTTCTAAGCAGTTATGCGGCAGGAAAGGAGATTCATAGGTTCTTTCCAAAACTTGATCTGCTTGTGCAAAAGCCTTTTTAATATCGCCGTCTGCACGAAGTGTTTCAAATTTGTTACCGTCTAATAATCCCAACATCAATTTATCGAGATCTTCAGTACTTTCCAATTTTGAATCTACTTTCCATTCTGCTTTTAAAGCTTTTTTACCCTTCATTGCTGACCAGGTGTCTTTTGCCAAAACGGCTATTTTATCACCAAACTTGAGTACTTCAATTACACCATCTATTGCCATAGAAGCTGAATCATCATAAGACTCCAGTTTTTGTCCAAATGCGGGAGGTCGCATTACAGATGCAATGACCATTCCTTCTGATTTATAATCTACCCCAAAAAGAGGTTCTCCAGTAATTATTTTATCGATATCGACATTAGAGGCATCTGTTCCAATTATCTTATAGTCTTTTACATCCTTAAGAGTAACTTCTTCAGGTATCTCAAGAGCAGCAGCTTCATTAACAACTTCTCCATAACCCAATGTTTCTCCCGCAGCATTGCTAATAACGCCCTCATTAGTGGTGCATTCAGAAGGATCAACCCCCCATCTTACCGCAGCTGCATTAATAAGCATTTGTCGTGCTGTTGCCCCCGTTTCCCTTAAGGGATCCCAGCCAAATCTAATAGACTGGCTTCCTCCGGCCACTTGACGCGTATAGTTATTCGTATCCAAAATTCCTTGCTTAACATAAACGTCTTTCCATGCAACGTCTAATTCCTCAGCAATGATCATAGGCATGGAGGTTTTTACTCCTTGTCCAATTTCAGGATTGGGTGAAAATATAGTCACGGCACCATTATCTGCTATTTGAATAAAAGCGTTAAAATCATTATAGTTTAATTTTGCCAAATCAATTGGCGGTTTGGCATTGGGTTTACAGGCGTTAAACAAATTAAAACCGATTAATAATCCACCTCCTGCCAGGGAGCTGGTTTTCATAAAGGATCTTCTGTTAAATGTTATTGATGTTTTTTGTGTAGACATTTTGACTTTTTTTGCTGGTTCACTATACCAATTTATTGGCGGCTATTTCCACTGCTTTATAAATTCTCGAATAAGATGCACATCTGCAAATGTTACCCTGCATGGCATCTTTAATCTCATCTTCAGTTGGATTCGGATTGTTTTTAAGAAATGCTGAAGCAGTCATTATCTGGCCTGTCTGGCAATAACCACATTGCGGAACATCCACCTCTTTCCAGGCCTCCTGAACAGGATGGTTACCATCTTCAGAGAGTCCTTCTATGGTGGTTATAGACTTTCCTTCTACCTGAGCCATTGTTAAAGCGCAACTTCTGACTGCTATTCCATCGAGATGAATTGTACATGAACCACAAAGTGCAATACCGCAACCATATTTGGTTCCTACTAAGTTTAAATGATCTCGTAAAACCCACAATAACGGGATGTCTTCGCTTACTTCTATTGACCTCGATTCACCATTAATATTTATTTGATACGTTGGCATATGTATGTTGTTTTAGTGAATATTTAGAATACTTCTTAAAGTTATCAAAATTATAAGTATCAGATGCTCATTTAACAAATTGTTAAACGTTAAAAGTTTATTCTGTTCTTGTAATTTTATCTCTCAATTCTCTCCAACTAACCAAAACGATGCCTTCTTGTCGGATAATTTCAAGACATTCCTCACTGGTAAAAAAATCGAAATCAGCCTGCCTCCAGTCAGAGGCATAATATGGGTGATTAATAGTAACGCCCTTCATCTCATAATCATCATATGCCAGATGTATTAAAAGACAATTTAAACCAGGTTCAAGTTTACGAAGAAGCGAACTGTAATATTCTTCCATTCCATTTTCATAATCTTCAGGTGACGCCATATGGATAAAGTCCATCATTACAGTATTATCATCTAATAAAGATTTAATTTCTTCATTGGTTTCTGTAAGTATTCTTTTATCCATCAAAACAGGCAGTTTAAATTCTCTCCCCAGACGAATATAGGCTTCGGTATACTCTAGCCTGCCTGTGACAGCGGCCATATGTGTATCTAAATGTGTAATATCTATTCCGGTCTTTTTTGCTTTATTTATCTGGTTTCTCAATTCCAATTCTACTTCCAGGGGTTTAGCGAACATGGAGAGACTATCTACTGAAGAGAAGAAATATCCGTTTGAATTGACAAGACTAAGCACTGCATCCTTTGAGGAAACAGGTCCCCATTTGTAAAAATCCCATTCACTTGTCAGAGTTAGATGCAAACCAAGGTCTAATGTTTGGTTTTTCTTTGCATATTCGGCAATTTCAGGAAACCATGGACAAGGGACCATAATACTTGCAGAATTTACCGCGCCATTTTCCATAGCATATATACTAGCCATATTTTCGGAATGAGAAACGCCAAGATCATCGGCATGAATTATAAGAAGTTTAGCATCTGCCCGGTAACCTAATTTTTCTGCGATAGTTTTACCCTGTCCGAAGGCAAATAAAATTCCTAAAAAAAAGAATACTGATACGGGGCGCATGAACTGCATATAGATCATTTATATAAAACCACATTAGAATCCATGACAAGCTACAAAAATTTAATATTTTCCTTTAACAAGATTTAACAAAGTTTTTAAATTCCCTCATAATTTTAAACAAAATTCGTCGTTGTGCTGTTTGAACAACAAAACTATTGAAAATGAAAACTTATCTGAGGCTACTATGCCTTCCGTATATCGCTATCCTATTTTTTTCCTGTGGAAATGCAGATGATGATGTAAATTTTAACATCAATCAGACCGGGTCTCTTGGTGAGGGAATTCCAGTTGATGCATGCCTTAATCTTGGTGAAAGCGATCTTGTACTATCCATCCAAGATCAGTTTACTACTCTACCCGGTAAAGTATCTGTTTTTTTTAAGGTCTCTGACAATACCGGTAATCCAGTACCGGGATTAACGGCAGAACAATTTACTATTTACGAACAAGGAAGAAACGACGAATGTTTTAATACCATATCTGCTTCTGAGTCTTTTGCCCGTATTTCACCTAATTCACAAATTTTTAGTAACAGCACTTTATTGATTTTAGACCTAAGTAATAGTGTGCTTAGTACTAGTTTAGATGAACTAAAATCTGCCACAACTAGTTTTATAAATAATGTTATGCCAACAGTAGATGAAGACTCATTTAAAATGGCTATTTATTGGTTTGACGGTGAAGATGAGCTACATTTATTGAATCCCTTAACTGCTTCCAGGGACGAGCTAATAGCTGCAATAGCAAGTATAACAACTACCATAAGTAATGACCCATCAACAGATTTATACGGTGCGGTTATTAAGTCCACTAACATCGCCTCTGAACTTCTTAACGAGAGTACAAATAGTGGTATTATTGGTGCTACTTCAGTGGTAGTTTTTACAGATGGTACAGACCAGGCTTCCCGATATAGTGAAGAAGAAGCCCTAAGAAAAGTAGATGAAGCTAACAGCAATATTTCTTTTTTCGCAATTGGCCTGGGATCTGAAATAGATACTGAAATACTAATGAAAATTGGTAAAACTTCTAGTGTTTTTGCTGGTAATAAGGAAGAACTTGAAACAACTTTTAATGATATTTCATCCAGGGTTACTGAACAAGCAAATAGTTTTTATCTCTTTGAATATTGCACCCCAAAACGAGATGGTAGTGGTGAAAACAATCTTGCTATACAGGTGACCGATGGCAGCTTACAAGGCGCCGTACAAAGCAAATTCGACACTACAGGATTTACGGGAGGTTGCCAATAAGCGGCTAATAAGACAGAATATTTAAAGAGGCACTAATTGGTGCCTCTTTTTTTTTTTGGTTAAATAAAAAAATACTGTTAAAGTAGGGTTTTTGTAATCCTACTTGTTTTATAAGTAACAACAACAATTAACTATTGCAACTTAAATATTATACTAAAAACTAAAAAAATTGTTTAACGCTAAAAAAAAGAAATCATGCATATAATAAATGAAATTATCCGTCAGAGTGCAATAGGGACATTATCTAAATGGTATCAGAGTGCCATACTTTTAGTATTTTCATCAATAGTAACTATATTGTTTACTATGTTGTTTGTCCTAATTACAAATGCTTCTCATCTTACCACTAATTTTAGTTACCTGTTCGAGGGAATAATATAATCGCTGGAATACGAACGAACATGATTTAAATATTCGGGCCATCAATCTTATATTTGACTTATTTATCTATAGATCATAGCATTTATAAAATTGCTCTCCCCTGTATTTAAATCTATTAAAAACCCATTGATCACTGCTTTTTCAATTTTCTGGTCTTTGGTAAGGAGAAAAGTAGGATTCTTACCTACAGTGAGATTAAATTTCGGAATCTTATAGGTTGTTGAAATTAGGTTAAGGGGAATTGGTGATTTCAATATATTTTTTCCCAGATGTTCCACTCTAATATAAGTGTATCCTGATTTTAGTAATTCCATAGGATCCAACATATCGAGTTCTTTGATTGATTTTAGTGTTTTAGGATATACCTTGCCAGGTTTAAGGATATAGCCATTGGCATTAAAAGTTTCATATCCATAATAAGTCGAAAGATCACCCTGATCTACTATTCTACTGCTATACCAAAAATCGTTATGATCTTTCATATCAACCTCCGGCCTTTGTATACCAAGATCAAGAATATATTCTGAGCCCATCAATTCATAACTTACTTCTTCTATTTTCAAATCAAAAAGTTTACGATCATTTTGAGGTATTTTTTCGTAATCCTCAAGGGCTATGTCTTTATAATTTCCTTTTGCTATGGTATAAATTGCTGAAAGAATTGATACGTAATTCAACTTACGTATTTCCTGTTTTTCAAAATCTCCCGGATAGCCACCAGATTCAATCAATATTGTACTTGTCCCCCACTTTTGAATATTATCACCAAATGCTCTAGGTTCAAAATCATCATTATATCTACCAACCTGTCCCTGGGCATATTTCTGAATGATATCATTCATATAAACAATTACTTTCATAGCATTACCTCTAACCTCATTTATATCTTTCTCATAGTTATAAGCAGGTGCCAGATATGATATAGTAGCTGGCTTATCAGTATGTTCAGCATTATAATAGGTACTCTGATCATGAAGATTAAATCCAAAGTTGGCACTTAGACTATCGCGAACCCTTTTTAGTGTTTTACCTTCCGGCGATTGGAGCCTTAGCGCATCACGATTAATATCAATTCCAAGGGTATTTCTTCTTTTAAAGACTTCAGCTCCATCCGGATTTAACATGGGTAAAAAATGAAGTCTTAGATTATTTAAAATATCTTCTTTTTCTTCTTTAAAATCATCACTATCCAAAAAGTTTAAAATATCAAATATAGCCTGGGTTGCCGTGGGCTCATTTCCGTGCATCTGAGACCATAAAAAAACATCAGTTTCGCCTTTGCCAATACTGATTAAAGATAAGGTTCTGCCTTCAATAGATTTTCCTACTGTTATAACATCAAATTTATTATTATTGAGGTATTCTGTTATCAGAGGTTCTAGATCTTGATGTTTAATTCGTCTTTTTTTCAGAGTCTGTTCTTTATACGAATCATATGTATCGTATAAGGAAATTGTTATATCCTCCTGCTGTGCAAAAACCTTACTAGTCAATATGATAAGAAAAAGTATTATTAGATATTTAGATGTCATTATTTTCTGGGTTTTCCGGAACGGGTTTAAAATTAAGATATTTGGTCGCTTTTCGTACTTTTTGCATAAAATCTTTACCCGGATCTGTTTTTATCGTCCTGTAGGTTTCGTCTTTTTCAAGCCATAAAGGATGGCCCACAAAATTTGCATACTCATAATGGCCAATTAAATAGTCAATTGGATATTTATCATTGAGGTATTCTACCAACCAAATATTTGCTTTTAGCTGTGCCCTGGTTAAAGGTAACTCTTCTGTACCTCCTATGTTTTCAATTCCTATTGCGCAATGATTAAGCCCTATCACATGCCTCGCCATATTAGTCTCCGGCATCAAACTATAGATAGTACCATCTCTGTCTACCATAAACTGTGAAGATACATTCAGTCCACTAACGTTTTTTATATCAGGTCGCCAATCTGGTAAAGTTGGTGAATCAAAGGCTTCGAAGGCCTCGTCCAGGCTAGAAATTACAGTCCAGTGTAACACAATCATTTTCGGTAAAATGTTGGGAGATTCCTGTTGAATTCCATAGCGTTCAGACAGGTATTCTCGTGTCAATTCAACACGTTTCTGGTCAAAGACAATTGGCTTGTCTACAATTTTCTTAGAAGTTGAACATGAAAAAAATAGTATCGCAATAAGTATATGGAGTAACTTGTTCATTTAGCTGGACTGACTTCTTATGATATTTTCATATTATTTTTTAAGTGTAGATAACTATTCTTCCCGTCTTATCGCATATTGCATAGTGACTTTTTTAGTCCCCCAATCCCTGGCGTTCTTTATGTTCTCTCCCATGTAAATATCTATTTTATTCTCCCATCGTTTGTTCATTTTATCCTTAACGAGATAGATTCCATCTAAACCATTAATTTTCACCTTGGTGTTGTGATTAATTCCTATGGTCAATAGATTACGGGATACGGCAATGCATTTCATCCCTGGTTTAAGGGTGTCTCCCCAGGCGGCTATATTCGGTTCATTAGAGGTTTGATAACTCACAGAATTATAAGCCGAGGCTATAACTTCAACGGATTTCCATATTAAATCCTCCTTTTCTTCATTTTGACTTTTGCATGAAAATAATAGAAAGCCAAATAGAATTGTTATAATGGCATTGTCCATAATATTTAGTTGTTTTAATTTAGCCTATTTTCCAATACAACTATATCTATATTTTCCTCTTTCCATCTTTCAGAAAAAGATTTAGGTACAGGTGTAAATACATAAGTAAAGGAAGATAATATTAAATCTTCATCTCCGTCGCCATCCAGATCCCCCGCATCCATTAAGAGCCATCTTCCACTATTGGACTCTTTAAAGCTATTTACAGAAAAAGTGAAATTAATTTCGTTTTTATTTTCTAAATATACAAATGACATTTCGGGTTTATTTTGGTAATCCGGGAAAGTTGATACCATGGCTATATCTATATCTCCATCCTGATCAAAATCTAATGCTTCCACAGCCGTTGCTCCATTTAATGGATAGAAGTAAGCCTCAGTAAACCTGTTTTCTCCGTCATTTATATGAATGCGCATTCCATGATAGGGCTTGGTAACAAAAGATTTGTCTGCATTATCGCCATGTACGGTAATTAGATCTTGATCACCATCATCATCATAATCGATTAATTGAAACGCACTGGTTCCATAAACAGGACTAAAGCGAATTACTTTTTCAGGTCTGAATTTCAAATCTTTTTCATGGTAAAGTATGGTAATACCTTCATCCCCCTGGGCAGTTAAAACTACCAGATCTTCATTACCATCTTTATTCATATCTGCTAATTCAACACGTATCGTGCCTGCTTGATTTAAAAGTACATGTTTTGTATATATTCCATTTTCAGTACTTTTTGCAAAAAGTGACAGCTGCCCTTTTAAGTCTCCAAATTCACATACCAAAATTTCATTTATTCCATCTTTATCAAAATCATGAGTTAATACGTGTACGGGCCTGTGGAGTTCTTCAATAATTACTTTCGTGGTATCTTGCTCGACCTCAAATATTCTCCCTGTGGACAATTCGGTTGGCCTTAATTGCCCAATCCCAAGTGCCAACATATTTGCTCCATTATTTGCTGTAGATACTACCGGGCTCCCATAACTTCCTATTTGGGTGTTCTGTTTGCCCAGAAAGTTATATTCAGATAAGTTACCATATAGATCCCCTAATAAAAGTCTATTTTGATCCTGTTTAAATTCCAAATAAGTAATTAAAGTTCCTTTTGTACTATCCAGAGAAATCAAATTCGGAGTAAACAAAGATAATTCTTCAGGAATGTCATTGTTCATTATTGTCTGTAAAGAATCTGGTGCATTAGCAATAATATATGCTTTTAGAAGCTCCCAATCCTTTTTATCGAGCATTGGTTTTGATGGATAAACTCCAGTTCTAATTACCGCTTCCATTTCTACAAATGAATGGTCTTTATATGGGTTATAACCCGAGTCTCTAATCCCTAACCTTGCTCCCATATCAGGAAGTATTTTCTCTGACCAAATATCTTTTGGTAAACTATTGATTTCAGGAGCAAGGTGACAACTTGCGCAATAGGTTTCATAGAGGACCACTTCTTTATTCTTTTTTGGAGAATTACAACTACTTAGCAATATGTAAATAAGAAATACCAAACTGCTGTATTTAAAGCTTTTAAAGAAGTTATATAAGTAGATCATAAAATGAAGATAGCTTTTGCAACATATTTATTCCAAATAGCTGAATTAACTAGGCAGTGGTACATAGGTTCTGTCCGTTTGCATCATTGGGAAAGTCTTATTTTGCCATGCCTGCTTAGCAGCACCTATTTTATCTTTACTATGAGAGACAAAATTCCAATATATATGTCGCTCCTCACTAAATGGTTCACCCCCAAACAACAAAAGATGGGAATTGGCTTTGACCTTAATGTTGCAAACATCTGAAACTTTGGAGACCAGGATATTTCCTTTTTTAATTTCACTATCGCAAGCCAAGATAGCACCTTCTACTATGCAAATTCCAATTTCACCATATAATTCGTTTGATGTATCCAACACAAAATCTTCAACGGTCTTTATTTCTAACATAAATAAAGGGGAATGAACAGGTACAGGTGATTTCTTGCCGTAGCCATTACCCGCTATTAATTTAAAAGTTGTACTACCATTATGCCATTGGGGAAGTTCATCAGCACCAAAATGATAAAATTGTGGATCTATATCCTCTAAATTCTTCGGTAGTGCAACCCATATTTGGTATCCATTGACAACTAAGCTCCTTCCATCCCTTAGATCAGATGGGGTACGTTCTGTATGGGACACTCCTTTGCCCGCGATCATCCAGTTTACGGAACCAGGTGTAATCCGTTGCTTGGTGCCCAAACTGTCTTCGTGCATAATTTCACCATCTAACATAAAAGTTAGCGTAGCCAGTCCTATATGTGGGTGTTGATTAACGTCCATATATTTATCGGGGCCCAAACTAGTAGGCCCCATATGATCAATAAAAATAAAAGGGCCTATCATTCGCTTTTTACGAAATGGTATTAGTCTTCCAACGAGAAAATCGCCAATATCCCTGCTTCTTTCTTCAATAATCAATCCTATATTAGACATTCAATCCATTTTTACATTCTATATGAATGGGTTATTAATAAAAAAGTTAAGTTAATAAAATTCACCAAAAGATTCTTCAAGAGAGTACTGAAGGAAATTATCACAGTGGTTAAATAATTTAGACTCCATTTTTGATCACATAACAGGAATTGCTCTGTTTACCACAAATCTATGATCACTCACAACAATAATTATATTTTCAGAAAGCTTGGCTGTATGTTTACAGTGTAAATAAAAAGAAGTTAATTTTTTCATTTTCATATAGTGTTCTCGTAAAAGGGTCCTGCTCGTAAAGACAGGGCTCTTTTTAGTTTTAGCAACTTTCAATCTTACCTGCTCTCATGAAAACCCATTACTATTGTGGCTAGATTAACGGATTATCCCAAATAATTTGTCTTTAAGCCATAATTAGGTGTTGTATATATGTTAAGTTCATAATTTTGAGATATTAGTAAGGCATAATTCCATTGGAGTTCAAGAAATACATTGGTTTAGCAAATTGATTCAAACTGATTGCAATAGATGAAAAGAGATGAATATCAATTTTCCGTATTAATCCCCGATGGAGAAAGCAAATATATAATGCTAGTCTTAAATTGTCTTTCCCTTATTAAAGGCATAAAAGTGCATGTAATGTCTAATGAAAAATACATTGCCATGCGGTATTCCAATAGAATAAGCAGTTTTTCATATTATCCAAAAACCTCGGATGATTCCCTTTGGATTTCCAATATTAAAAAAGAACTAACCAAATATAAAATTGATGTTTTGATGCCAATATTTAATGACGGTATCATGACATTAAATATGAATAAAAATTTATTGAATAATGAACATGCTTTGGTTGCTCTTCCCCCCTTGGCGTCATTAAATACCGCCTTAAATAAATGGTCGCTTGCTAAGCATATGAAGCATCATTTGATAGCCGGACCTAAGAGTATTGGTCTAAAACCTTCAGAATTTAAACAAATAGATCAATTTAATTTTCGATTTCCATGCTTGCTAAAACCAACAGTTAACACCGGTGGTGGTGAGGGAATTCAAAAGATAAATTCTAAAGAAGAATTGATCCAATATATAAAAACAAACAATCCAGTAAATACTTTATTGCTACAGGAATATATTAATGGTTTTGATCTTGGGTGTAATGTCTTATGCTCACAAGGCCAAATTTTGGCTTCTACAATTCAAAAAGGAAATTTATATACCAATATACCATATTCACCTCAAATTGGATTACAATTTATAAAAGAGGATAAGGCCTTGGAACTAGCAAAGAAACTGATGAAATCCTTAAACTGGTCTGGTGTTGCAAACATTGATATGATATATGATCAGGAAAGAGATCTTGTGCAAATAATAGAAATTAACCCACGATATTGGCTTACTATTGATGCCTCAGCTATTGCGGGCGTAAATTTCCCTTACTTATATTGTCTTAATGCCCTTGGTATAAATTTTGAAGTTCCAGCTTATTCAGAGCTTAAATATTTAAACTTAAAAGGCTTAGTAAAAAGCGTTAGAAAAGATCCGCTGCTACTATTAAATTTCAAATTCATCTGGAACAATACTCCTTTTAAATTTGCCATAAAAGATCCGATACCAATGATTTATCATTTTATTTGGCGTACAAAAAACATTTTACTTCGAAGGGTGAGGAAGCTTAAGGCTACAATTTCATCCAAATAAACTTAGGCCAAATTTTATGGAATCCATTTATCAGTTCCAAAATTGGGTTTTCTTTTTTCTAAAAAGGCGTTTCTGCCTTCTTTTGCTTCCTCTGTCATATAAGCCAGTCTGGTAGCTTCGCCTGCAAACACCTGCTGACCAACCATTCCGTCATCTGTAAGGTTCATTGCAAATTTTAACATTTTAATTGAAGTAGGTGATTTTGCTAATATTTCCTGAGCCCATTCATAGGCAGTATCCTCCAATTCTTCATGTGGAATTACAGCATTTACCATACCCATTTCGTATGCTGCCTGGGCAGTATAACTTCTTCCCAAAAAGAATATTTCACGGGCTTTTTTCTGCCCAACCATTTTAGCCAGATAAGCGGAACCATATCCCCCGTCAAAACTTGTAACATCAGCATCCGTTTGTTTAAAAATAGCATGTTCCTTACTTGCCAGGGTAAGATCACAAACAACATGCAAACTATGTCCTCCTCCTACAGCCCATCCGGGCACCACTGCAATAACCACTTTTGGCATAAAGCGAATTAGGCGTTGCACTTCCAGGATATTCAGTCTGTGCATCCCATCATCGCCCACATAGCCTTTATGTCCTCTGGATTTTTGATCACCTCCACTACAAAACGCATAGACCCCGTCTTTAGAAGAGGGCCCTTCGGCAGAAAGCAATACTACGCCTATAGAGGTATCCTCTTGTGCATCGTAAAAAGCTTCATATAACTCGCTTGTGGTTTTAGGTCTGAAAGCGTTTCGTACATCAGGTCTGTTAAAAGCAATACGTGCGACACCATTGCTTTTTTTATAGGTTATATCTTCAAAGGTTTTAACGGTTTTCCAGTTTATAGTCATTTCAAAGTATTTCTATGTATGCAATAAAGATAAGACTTGTACTGTTATTGTCCATTCCTTTTTGTCAGGTCTTTATCTTATTGAGGTCGAGTTTTTTATTGTTGTAAATTGTTTTTGACTTCAATCCATTTGGATAAATATTTAGTGCTCTGCAAAGTTTTATGTTCTAAAATGCCCCCAATAATATTTGTTGCTCTATGTTGATCCAGGTTTTTATCTAATTCTATAATTTTCTTATAAAGTTCTTCTCCAAAAACTACTTTGTTAAAATGTTTGTTTATCAAATCTGTTCCCAAATTTTGGGTTTCCACCCATTTATTCTTATTCTGGTAAAGTTCAATTGCGAGATTTGAAAAATCTATGGGTTCATCTTGTGTAAAATGGTTTAATTCATCGGAATTACCAATCCCTTCCAGTCCAATAGATGTTGTAACGAAAGGTGTTCCGTTTATAAAACCTTCCAATAATTTACCCTTTAATCCGGCACCAAAACGCAGAGGTGCCAGATTAAGCTTTGCCTTAGACATTATAGAAGCTACATCTTACCCATCCCTTAATTCTAAACCCTGTTTTAGCACACTCCATTTTTCGAATTCTTTCTGGCATATAAGGACCATAAATATGCAATTCTGATTCAGGGAGCGATTCTCTAATTAAAGGCCAGATGTTAGTATTAAGCCATGAAATTGCGTCTATATTCGGAGCATGTTTCCCATTTCCGATGAATACAAAGTGTTGTCGTTTTTCAAATGGCGGCCAATTCTTAGTATTACTTTCTTTTAATTGCTCGTACATAAAGGGAAGATGGATAAGTAAACTGTCATCTACCCTAACTTTATCTTTTAGCAGTTTAATCTCAAATTCAGAAATTATTAAGGACAAGTCCGAACGAAAAATACTTGCAAGTTCTCTTTTTGTAATATCCATTCTTAGCCAATCGTAAATATTAAATTCTTTTTTAAAAGAGAGGTAGTTTTCTCTCCAGGATCTGAGCGAATGAAGATCTTCCGTATCCAAAATACGAAGCGCTTTGGGTACATTTTCTGCTATTCTCCAGCCAAATTGTTCTTCCATAATAAAACGGTCGAAAACCACAATAGAAGGATTTAAATTCCGAGCAAATTCATCAAAACTATGATGGTTTAGTTTTATGGGTTGCTGATCAATACCATATGCGGTTAAATTTTCGGAATAATCATTAAAGGCAGCGGTACTGGCAAAAGTAATTTGAAATTTTTTTTCTAAAAACCAATGAATTAATTGCATCATCCTGATTCCAGCTGCCGTTGCCATGGGCTCTGGCCAGGTTAGACCAAGAATCAACACTTTATTTGAATGCATAGCTTTATATACAATTTGCTAAGAAATATACCCTAATGATTGAATTAACATTGACCAGGTATATTATGGTTGACTTAAGGTATTTATAGCCGAAAAAATTACATCCTTGATGCAAATTTTTGAGATATATTTAAGCGAAGTTTACGTTCATAATCCTCTTCCAACCATTCTTTATAATTCTTAGTATTGTTCATAATACAATATGAATATTGCCTCACCCGATAGGAGATTTCTTCTTTAAGCTTTTTGGCCAGAATTCTTGCATCAAAAACATCTTCGCTATTTTCAACACATATTTGGGCATGCTGTTCTATACTGCGTTCAAGTACAGTTTTAGACTTCAGGCCTTGTGCAAAAACTTTTTTATATTCAGCCTTAACATCAAAATCAATTTGGGTAGAATTTGCAAATTCTGCCTTGAGTTCAGGAGGCATTGTATAAACAAATTCACGTTCAATTTCTTCATCATTCCTTATGTTTTCAAGGAAAAAATCTGGAAAGTGAAATATTTCTTGCCAATCAATGGGTGCATCCCACATACCAAAACGGGACGTATTATTTCCCATATCTACAACGGTGAAATCCGTTTTATTTTGAAGAATACGCGATCCTCTTCCAATCATTTGAAAATAAAGCTTGTTGCCCTGTTTAGAAAAATGGTCTCCACAGTTGGTTCATCAAATCCGGTAGTTAAAATACTTACAGAAGTCAAAATGGCATCTTTGGTTTCTGAAAACCATTCTAAGATTTGCTTACGTTCTGAAGCTGTATTTTTATTATCCAAGTGTTTTATAGGATAACCTGCCCTCTTAAAAGTTTCATACACATAACGAGAAGTGTTTATACCGTTATTAAAAATCAAGGTTTTTGTTCCTTTAGCAATCTCCTCGTAAGCATATAATAATTTAGCCAGCATACTTTGATTTCCGTACAATTCATCAGAAGATTTTACGGTGTAATCTCCACTAATTCCCAGCTTTAATGAACGTAGACTAACATATTGGCCTTGGCAAGAAACTTCTTTTTTATAAGCGATTCAATTGATTCTCCAACAATTAACTTGCTGTAATTATCCTTCATAGGAAGCTTAATGTTGGAACTCAGCGGTGTAGCAGTTACGCCTAAAATAATCGATTTTTCAAAGTACTTAAAAAGCTTTCGGAAAGAATTATAATGTGCCTCGTCAATAATTACCAAACCCACGTCGTTTAACTCAATCATCTCCTCCTGTAGTCTGTTATTCAGGGTTTCAACCATAGCCACAAAGCACATGAAATTATTTTGGTCTGGTAATTCCTTAATTTCACTATTAATGATCATGTTCTTAACTCCAAATCCACTTAGCATTCTGGAAGTTTGGACACTTAATTCTATCCTATGGGTAAGAACTACTACCTTTTTTTGGGTATTGGCAATAAATCTTTTGGCTATCTCGGAAAATACCACGGTCTTACCACCACCTGTAGGTAACTGATACAGCAGATTTACATCTTCCGGAGCTTCTTCCAAATAGGAAAAAATTGTATTCAGATCCTGTAATTGGTAATCGTAAAGTTTTTTTTCTATTTGATCTGTTTGTATCTGCAAAAGCGAAATTTCATTGAAAGATTTAAGGAA
>RCNG010000160.1_pt1 | contig 27674 bp, 27 predicted proteins | sample 2041371 | NCBI WGS metagenome assembly RCNG01 (sample SAMN09708227, study PRJNA481090) | Marine sediment metagenome, whole genome shotgun sequencing project. | biome: marine sediment; feature: ocean; material: sediment; isolation source: Sewage treatment plant 1 marine sediment (STP1) ... | reverse complement strand
CGATTGAATCATGTGTGTAGACAAATAATGTACGCTGTTTCATCAATGCTGCCATACGCAGGGCATTACGGGCATATTCAGAGAACATCAGGAAGGTTGCACCATAAGGCAGGAAACCACCATGCAGAGCAACACCATTCATAATGGCTGACATACCAAATTCACGCACACCGTAGCTGATGTAGTTACCAGCAGGATCGTCCATAATGGACACACTGTTTGACCAGGTGGTCAGATTTGACGGTGACAGGTCAGCAGAACCGCCCAGAAACTCCGGTAAGACCTTGGCATAACCTTCAATAGACAGCTGTGAGGCTTTACGTGAAGGAATTGATGCAGCATTTTCAGCGGTCTGCTTGATGAACGCATCTGCTGTTGCTGCTGTCCAGTCGGCAGGTAAGTCACCGGCCATACGGCGGGTAAATTCAGCGGCTAATTCGGGATAAGCTGAGGTATAGGCTGCAAACTTTTCGTTCCAGCTATTTTCCGCTTCTGAGCCTTTGCTGCGCGCATCCCAGCCACTGTAGATATCATCGGGAATAACGAAGGGCTCATGTGACCAGCCAATGTTTTCACGGGTCTTAGCAATTTCTTCATCACCTAAAGGCGCACCATGACAATCATGGGTACCACACAGGTTTGGTGAACCTTGACCAATTACTGTCTTAGCACAGATCAGGGTAGGTCGGTCAGTGACAGAACGCGCTTCCAGGGTAGCATTACGCAGGGCTTCGGCATCGTGACCATCAACATCACGGATAACATGCCAACCATAAGATTCAAAGCGCTTTGGCGTGTCATCTGTAAACCAGCCTTCAACATGTCCGTCAATAGAAATTCCGTTGTCATCCCAGAACGCAATCAGCTTGCCTAAACCCCAGGTTCCGGCCAGGGCACAGGATTCATGGGAGATACCTTCCATCATACAGCCATCACCCATGAAGACATAGGTATAGTGATCGACAATGTCATGGCCATCGCGGTTGAACTGGGCTGCCATAGTCTTCTCAGCCAGTGCCATACCAACACCGTTGGTAATGCCCTGACCTAAAGGACCTGTAGTGGTTTCAATGCCTGGTGCATAGCCGTATTCCGGATGTCCGGGTGTCTTTGAATGCAATTGACGAAAATTTTTCAGATCGTCAATCGAAAGATCATAACCAGTCAGGTGTAATAATGAATAGATCAGCATTGAACCATGGCCATTTGACAGTACAAAGCGATCACGGTCTGCCCAGTCAGGATTGGCCGGGTTATGATTCATGAAGTCATTCCACAGCACTTCTGCGATATCAGCCATACCCATTGGCGCACCTGGATGGCCTGAGTTCGCTTTTTGCACTGCATCCATGCTTAGAGCACGAATAGCATTGGCTAGTACCTTACGTTCTGGCATATGTTTCTCCTGGAATTAAGGAATTTCTAAATTAAAATTTTATAAAGGGCAGCATTGTCTCTCATCTCATCAGAGACAGCAACTTTTTGGAGCAATTTATCTCCACCACAAAAATTCGGTTTAGGGAATATAATAGAAATCAGGTATAAAGTACAACTTTATTTTCTAATGTTCGGTATAAAAAATGACATATATCACCTGTGCGATAAAAACCCGACAAAAGAATGGTTATTAATTACATATCAATAGCTTATAAAATTACCACCCCCTTGCCGTTGGGGTGATCCACTGAAGTTACTGACTATTTATAGCAATCTCAATCTTGTTGATAAATATCAATCAATCCACTTGATCGAACATCCCATACTGGGGATCTGCTCCTGTGGACCTTTTCCAGTCTGGGCAATTTGTTGCATGGCTTCAAACAGCTCTCTTTTAGCATCAGCTGGCGCTGTTTCTTTTCTGGAAGCATCCAGTCTGCCCCGATATTGTAGTTCCAGGCCGGCATTATAACCAAAAAAATCCGGTGTACACACCGCCCCGTATTGTTTAGCCACATCCTGAGTGGCATCCTGTAGATAGGGAAAAGAGAAAGCGGACTCCCGAGCTATTTTTTTCATATTTTCCGCTGAATCTTCATCGTATTGACTGGGATCATTAGACATAATGGCAACACTATTAATGCCCATCGCTTTTAATTGTGCCGTGTCACGAACCAGACGCTCGCGAATTGCTTTCACATAGGGGCAGTGATTGCAGATAAACATAACCAGCAAGCCATTTTCACCACAGCACTCCTGCAATGTCCATAGCTTGCCATCCACATCAGGCAGTGAAAAATTGACCGCTGCCTGACCAAAATCGCAGATTGGAGTCTCAAGACTGACCATTTAATGCTCCTGTTTTGTTTTTTAAGCTTAAAACCGGTTATTTTATACCCTTTAATCACTAAAAAGTATGAATTTTTTTCAAGCTATGCAGGGAATTTATTAAAAATATTTAAAGTTGCGGGAATAAGAACTAAACTTGTGCGTTAAACAGGTTAACACTCAACATAAAGTTAACACTCAACAAATGGGTACGAGGAATTTTTTATGGCCAGCAGCCACTTATTTACTTCTGAATCAGTTTCTGAGGGGCATCCTGACAAGGTTGCGGATCAGGTTTCCGATGCCATACTGGATGCCATCTTAACAGATGACAAAAGCGCGCGCGTTGCATGTGAAACCATGATTAATACCGGCATGGTGATTATTTCCGGAGAAATCACCACTTCGTCTTATGTCGATATGCAGACAATTGTTCGAAATACCATAAAGGAAATTGGTTATAACCATTCCGATATGGGCTTTGATTATGAATCCTGTGCCGTCTTAACATGCATTGACAAACAGTCAGCGGATATCGCCATGGGCGTTGATGAAACAGATGCTCATGATCAGGGCGCTGGCGATCAGGGACTTATGTTCGGTTATGCCAGCAATGAAACGGAAGTATTAATGCCTGCTCCCATTACCTATGCACATCAACTGGTTAAGCGCCAGGCGCATGTGAGAAAAAGCGGACTTCTGGACTGGCTGCGCCCGGATGCCAAAAGTCAGGTAACCTTCCGCTATGAAAACAATCGTCCGGTTGGCATTGATGCCGTTGTGCTTTCTACTCAGCATAGTGACGATATCAGTACTGAAACTTTACGTGAAGCGGTCATGGATGAAATTATCAAGCCCATTTTGCCCGAAAAGTGGCTCACTAAAGAGACCAAATACCACATTAATCCCACTGGCCGCTTCGTTATCGGTGGTCCGGTAGGGGATTGCGGTTTGACCGGCCGTAAAATCATTGTCGATACTTATGGCGGCATGGCGCGTCATGGTGGTGGCGCCTTTTCCGGAAAAGATCCTTCCAAGGTGGATCGAAGTGCCGCGTATGCAGGCCGTTATGTGGCTAAAAATATTGTCGCTGCGGGCCTCGCAGATCGCTGTGAAATTCAGGTTTCCTATGCTATTGGGGTGTCTGAGCCCACTTCTATTTCAGTAGATACCTTCGGCACCGGCAAAGTCAGTGATGAAAAGCTGGTTGAGTTGATTAAAGAACATTTTGATCTGCGTGCCGGCGGACTGGTTAAAATGTTAAACCTGCTGCGCCCCATTTATCTTGCAACTGCAGCATATGGTCACTTTGGCCGTGAAGAAGAGGCATTTACCTGGGAACAAACCGACAAAGCAGAAGCATTAAAGGCCGCTGCAGGTCTATAAATCACTTAATTTTGCTACACTAGCGGAACTCCAACACTAACAGAATTCAATTATTAAAGAGCACATAATGGCAGATTATAAAGTAGCAGATATCAGTCTTGCAGACTGGGGACGTAAAGAAGTATTAATTGCAGAGCAGGAAATGCCGGGGCTGATGGCTCTGCGTGAAGAATATGCCGCTTTGCAGCCACTGAAAGGTGCCCGTATTGCAGGCTGTTTACATATGACCATTCAGACGGCCGTGTTGATGGAAACACTGACTGCTTTGGGAGCTGAGGTTCGCTGGTCTTCCTGTAATATTTTTTCAACACAGGATCATGCGGCGGCGGCCATGGCTGCCGCGAACATCCCGACCTTTGCCTGGAAAGGCGAAACCGAGGAAGAAGCTATCTGGTGTATCGAACAGACAATTCAAGGCCCTGATGGCTGGACCCCGAACATGATCCTGGACGATGGTGGTGATTTAACCCAGGTAGTTCATGACGATCATCCTGAATTGCTCAAAGACATTAAAGGTTTGTCAGAAGAAACCACCACAGGTGTTCACCGCCTATACGAAATGGCAAAAAACGGCGAATTAAAAGTGCCTGCATTTAATGTCAATGACTCGGTGACCAAATCCAAGTTTGATAACCTGTATGGCTGTCGTGAGTCACTGATTGATGGTATCAAACGCGCCACCGACGTCATGATTGCCGGTAAAATAACGGTTGTTTGCGGCTATGGAGATGTGGGTAAAGGCTGTGCACAGGCTTTTCGCGGCATGGGGGCAACCGTCTGGGTCACTGAAATCGATCCCATTTGCGCCTTACAGGCAGCGATGGAAGGTTATCGGGTAGTGACAATGAATGATGTCGCAGACAAGGGCGATATCTATGTAACCACAACGGGTAATATCGACATTATTACTCATGATCATATGAAAGCCATGAAAAATGATGCCATAGTGTGTAATATTGGCCATTTTGACTCTGAAATTCAGATTGAAGCCCTGCGCCAATATGAATGGGAAAACATCAAACCGCAAGTTGATCACGTAATTTTCCCGGATGGCAAGCGCATCATCCTATTGGCAGAAGGCCGTCTGGTTAACCTGGGCTGTGCAACAGGCCATCCCAGCTTTGTTATGTCCGCATCTTTTACCAATCAGGTGCTGGCACAAATTGAACTGTGGCAGCATGGTGAAAAATATGACAACCAGGTCTACGTTCTACCCAAGAATCTGGATGAAAAAGTGGCCCATCTGCACCTGATGAAAATTGGTGCTAATCTGACCCTGCTGAGCAAAGAACAGGCAGACTATATTAGTGTTCCTCAGGAAGGTCCCTACAAGCCTGAACACTATCGTTACTAAGAGTCGTTACTGAGAGTCGTTACTAAAAGAAACCTCATGCAGGGTGGGTATGCAACAATGCCCAGCCTGCACAAAAAACAGTTATGAAATCACAACAACAATATCCACAACCGTTCAGTTTTGAGTTTTTTCCCACCAAAACAGCTGAAGGCGCTGAAAAACTTGCCTTGGTTCGTGATCAATTAAGCATCTTGAACCCGCTTTATTTTTCTGTAACCTATGGTGCTGGAGGCAGTACACAGGAAGGAACCATTAATACGGTTATGAGCATTAAGGAAGCCGGCTTTGCAGCGGCGCCTCATTTATCCTGTATCGGTTCGACTCGCGAAGGCATTAAGGCAATTCTGGATACCTTCGTCAGTAAAGGTATTGATCGGATCGTTGCTTTGCGAGGCGATTTGCCATCAGGCCACCGTGATGTTGGAGAGTTTCGCTATGCCAATGAACTGGTGGAATTTATCCGTGCCGAAACGGGCGATCATTTTCATATTGATGTAGCTGCATACCCTGAAGTTCATCCGCAGGCAAAAAATTCCAAAACCGATCTGGATCATTTTGTCAACAAAATGAATGCGGGAGCTAATGGTGCCATTACGCAATACTTCTTTAACCTTGACTCTTATCTGTATTTTGTAGACAGTTGTGAAAAAGCAGGGCTGAACAAGCCCATTGTGCCGGGCATTATGCCTATCACCAATTATTCCCGCCTGGCAGGTTTTTCGGATATGTGCGGAGCGGAAATTCCCCGCTGGCTGAGCAAGCGTCTGGAAAGCTATGGTGATGATATTGATGCCATTAAAGCTCTGGGACTGGAAGTTGTTTCGGGCCTGTGTGAACAATTGCTGGCAGCAGGTGCACCTGGAATACATTTTTACACTCTGAACCAGAGTAAGGCAACTCTGGAGATTTGCCACAATCTGGGCATTGGCACTTAGCAGCCCTGAGCCCATAAAAGTTTAAAGCTTAGTTAAGAATTAGTTTTATCCCCACGCTAATTGTAACCACCTCAAATACACGCTTTATCCAACGATTACTCGCCACTATAGCCAGGTGAGCTCCTGTATACCCTCCCAGCAGTGAACCCAGCAACAGAGCCGGGAGCCAATCCCATTGGATAGTACTGAGTATACCGAGTGTCACTGCCCCAGTCCCGTTCCAGAACACACCAACCAGCACCAGTGTATAAGCAACTGCAGTTTTATAATCAAGGCCAAACCAGCTCACCAGCCACATCGTTACAAACAATCCGGTTCCCGAGGTCAATGAGCCGTTAAGTACTCCTATCAGGCCTAAAATTACTCCGCCTATCAAAAAACCGGACCAGTTCCTGTTAGCCGCCTGATACTGCTGCCCTAATTGAGGTTTTAGCCATGAATAAATTCCCAGACTCATAGTCAGCAGGCCCAAAGCGAATTTTGCAACCGATTCCGGTACCTGCACTATAACCAGACCTCCAATAACGACACCGGGGATCCCGGTAAACAGGATAAACAGGGCAAATTTCAAATGCAGAGTTCCAGAACGCAAATGTCTGACCGTTGCCCCGACCCCCAAGGCCACACTGGCCACTTTATGAGTCGCCAGGGCAATACTGAATGACAGTCCGAGAAAGATCAGCATAGGCAACTGAATCAATCCTGCACCACCACCGGCAAATGCTGAAAACGTATTGGCGATATAGGAAATGAGCAGTAAGAGAAGCTGTTCACTAAATGGCATAAGACCCTTTATTTCTATCCTGTTTTGAGCATAATTACATTGCTAAAAGACAATAAAATGTATACATTATCTATAGATATGAAACCAGTTTAACGGCTTAATGAGAAAAAGTTTATTAAGCAATAGTGACAAATGATTTGTTCTGCTACTACACTGTTTATTATATATGCTAAAGCCGACTCTATCTCATAAAAACACCAATTATCCTCAACTGACAGCTCTGTTGTGGGTTCTGGTAATATGCATACTGTTATGTTCTAACAGTTTTTTTGCCAGCAAAGCCTATGCTGAAAAAAGTTATATTAAATGCTGGAAAAATGCACAAGAACTCACTGAGTGCGGCAATCGTGTCCCCAGAGAGTATTATAATCAAAGGATCCGCTATATTGATGATAAAGGTGTTACCCGAAAAGTTAAACAAAGAGCCAAGACCAAAGAGGAACTGGAATACGAAAAGGAAATAGAAAAATTACTTTCTTTAGAGGCAGAACAAAAACGCAAATCAGCTGGATATGATGAAGTTCTGTTAAAAACCTATTTGACCATTGATGATCTGCTAAGCTCTTTGAATTCAAAACTGGACATTATCAAGGCCCGCTCCAATATTCTGAAAACCAGTCTTGAACTGAAAAAACGAAAATTTGGTAATCTGGTCAGGCAGGCAGCCGATATGGAGCGCTCCGGCAAGCAAATTTCAAATAAATTAGCCGATAACCTGAATACTTCCCGTGCTGAGTTAAGAAATCTGCAATCCCAAATCACTAAAGAAGAACAGGACACTCAACGTATCAGGGAAACGTTTGCCCACGATGTTGAGCGTTTTATGCTGGTAAAAGCCAGTGGAATCAAGCACAGTCTGACCACCCCGAGCAAGGCAAAAAAATTACATGCAGTGCGCCTGAGTTGTCTGAATCAAACGCAATGTGATTTGCATTGGGAAAATGCAAACAACTTTATTCAGGAGTTTGCCACAACACCCGTTATTTATAAAACCAGCAAGATTTCAGTTTCCGATACACCCGTAAAACCCCAGGATATTGCCATGGGACTATCCTTATTGGATACCGATAAGGATGAAATTAAAATCATCATTATGCAAATACGATGCCATCGAGAGCGCCTGGGACAGGAATTCTGTGCGGGTGGTGAGGTAAACGGCCTGCTAAAAGAATTTAAAAGTGTCGTATACCAGTAAACTCACGAGCAGCGCAGATAGAATGAGTAAGTGGAAACTTAGAAATGTGAATTATTTTTTAAGGCTGCCCTAAGACTGTGTTTAAGAAACTTTCAGGCTATTAACAAAAAACAGCCAATTAGCGTGCCAATTTTCATCAGGACGCCGGTCAAACCGGCTGCGAACGTATTTACTCAACTGCCCTTCAATAAAGCTGGTGAGCACTTCGGTAAATTGACTGATATTGCCCTGATATTTAAACTGCCCTTTTAATTCTCCTTCCCTTAAAACCTGTCTCAGTTGAGTTTCTATACGCCGAAAAAATTGATCCGTCCTTTTTATCAGACGTTCATGTTCACCAATCAATGCATCTCCCAGCAACACCCGGGTAATACCCGGATTTTTGGCCGAAAAGCCCAACACAATTGCTATAATTTGCTCGACTTGCGGCAATATATCATCGTGCTTTTTTAGCACCCTGTTGATTAGTCCGAATACGCTATCTTCACTGAACTCAATCAAGGCTTCAAACATTTTCGCCTTACCTGGAAAGTGCCGGTACAGTGCAGCTTCGGACACACCAACTGCTTTTGCCAGGCTTGCAGTTGTGATCCGCTGCCCTGGTCTTTGTTCCAGTTGCAGCGCCAGAGCTTGCAGTATCTGCTCTTTTCGATTAATTTTTTTACCTCTGCCCTGGTCACGGAGGTCACTCATTTTCCTTAGCGCAGTCACCGAAAATCAATGTCCCGATCCCCTCATCGGTAAACAATTCCAGCATAACCGCATGTTCAATCCGGCCATCGATAATATGTGCCGAGCAGACATTATTTTGCACGGCTTCAAGCGCACAACGGATTTTCGGCAGCATGCCGCCATGAATGGTGCCATCCTTAATTAACTCATCCACTTTTTCAGCACTGAGTCCGCTCAAAAGTTTGTCATTTTTATCCAGCAATCCTTTGGTATTGGTTAGCAGGATCAGTTTTTCAGCTTTCAGCTCCTCAGCCAGCTTGCCCGCCACCAGATCAGCATTAATATTATAGGACTCACCATTTTTGCCCAGGCCAATTGGTGCTATAACAGGAATAAAATCACCATGAATTAACATATCCACCACGGATGTATCAATATTAGTCACTTCACCGACATGACCAATATCAATAATTTCTGGCGCATTCATTTCTTCTGTTTGATGCGTAAAGTGCATTTTTCTAGCGCTGATCAGTGCTCCGTCTTTGCCGGTCAGTCCCACAGCTTTTGCACCATGTGAATTGAGCAAGGCCACAATCTCCTTATTGACCTGGCCACCCAAAACCATTTCCACCACGTCCATGGTTTCTTTGTCGGTAATACGCATACCACCAACAAACTGGCTCTCCTTACCAACCCGTTTCAATAAATTACCTATCTGCGGACCACCGCCATGCACCACTACAGGATTCAAGCCCACCAGTTTGAGCAGTACGATATCCCGGGCGAAACCATTTTTCAGCAGCTCTTCTGTCATGGCAGAACCACCATATTTAATGACGATAGTACAGCCCTGGAATTTTCTGATATAAGGCAATGCTTCAGTTAGTACATGGGCAATGGTGACGGCTGAACTCTGGTTAATACTCATAATCTCTCATTTATTAATTAAAAGTTAAAACGGAAATTCCAATTCTGGCTCAGCAGCCAGTATGGCTTCCTTGAAGACATTGGCAATACGCTGCAGTGCAACCTCATCATCGGCTTCAAAGCGCAGGGTTAAATTATCGCTGGTATTGGATGCCCGGACCAGCCCCCAACCATCCAGATATTCTACCCGAATGCCGTCAATGGTAATCAACTGGGCATCGTGAAAAGCACTGTTGTCGGCACTCATTTTTTCCACAATAGCCTGGCCATTTTCTGTTGCAATGAGAATTTCCGGGGTATTCAGTGAATCAGGCAGTTCAGCGAAAACCTGGCGTGATTTTCTTAAATCAATGGACAGGATTTCCAAAACCCTTGCCGCAGCGAACAGGGCATCATCAAAGCCAAACCAGCGTTCCTTGATAAAAATATGGCCACTCATTTCCCCGCCCAGCAATGCGCCCGTTTCCAGGAGTTTCGACTTCATGAATGAGTGTCCACTCCGGCACATCACAGGATTGCCGCCCATTCCCCTGATAAAGCTTTCCAGTTTTGCGGTTGATTTCACATCATATAATATTGTGGCCTCCTTGTTTCTGGATAAAATATCTTTTGCCAGCAGCATCAGAATTCTATCCGGCCATATGATCTCACCACCTGAAGAAACCAGTCCCAGTCGATCGCCGTCACCATCAAAGGCAATACCAATATCAGCCTTGAGCTCGGTGACTTTCTGAACCAGCTCGGTCATATTTTCCGGACGACTGGGATCGGGATCATGGGCTGGAAAGTTACCATCCACTTCAGCATTTAATGCCGTGACCTTACAGTCTAATTGTTCGAAAAAGGTGGCCGCAAATTTTCCCGCTACACCATTGCCGGTATCAATGACAATTTTCATGGGTCTTGCCAGAATAACATTAGCCATTATCTTGGTAAAATAGTCTTCCATTACATTCAGCTGTTCCAGATTACCTTTAGCCACTGCTTTTTTACCCATAACGGATTCATTATTCAGAACCCGCTGTTTCAAGCCCTGCAATCGATCACCACTAAAACTATGACCCGCCAGCATAATTTTCATGCCATTATAATTCGCTGGATTATGACTCGCAGTCACCACGATGCCATTGCCATCCGCTTTTGTTATCGCAGCAAAATACAATATCGGACTGGTCACCATGCCGATATCCAGCACATTAATGCCACTTTCCAGCAAGGCATCCGTCAGAGTTTTCACCAGTTGCGGACTGCTAGTACGTCCATCATAGGCAATCGCTATTTTAGTTTGCTGCTGTAGAGTCATTTCTTTACCTATCGCATAGGCAATTTTTCGAAAAACTTCAGCATTAATATAGTGACCCACCACACCCCTGATATCATAGGCTCTGAAGATCTTGTTCATCACCTGCACATCGGCTGTATTGTTTACTGATTCCGGTTTTACCTGATCTATTTCAATGATACTTGACTTTGATAAACGTGTCCTGGGCTTTAATGAGTGAAGCAACTCATGGAAAGCTGAACGGCGCTTTTTAATGACCAGGATCAGTAACACCATGGCTGAAACAAAGGCCAGCGATCCTAATGCCAAAAAGGCAAGCGACTGCCACAATAATAAAGCCGAGGGTTTATTTCTCTGAGCTTCGGGCCAGAAGTTGAAGGTCCACTGGGTATTATTTATCTTTCTTGATATCAGTAATGGCATGCCCTTAAGTGATGCATCACCTTTTTTGGTCAGAATTGATGGTTTGCCGGAAAATTGTTGTACTATCTCAAGATAACCGCTTTGCGACTTGAAGTCTTTTATCAGTTCCCGTAAAAAAACCGGCGATAAACTGGCCACGATATAACCTATAACAACATCCTTATCCAGATCGGCATCCAGATAGGTAACTTTGCGCAACAATACCAGTCTGGCATTATTGCTATTGGGTCGGTGTACTTCAACTTTCAGATGACTTGCAGAGCGGGAATTGCCTGTTTGCTGTAGCTCATTCAACAGAGATAACACCGCATAACCCAATTCTGGATTATCGATAACCTCATCATTGTCAAAGTCAGTAGGCACTATTTCTACTACAGCCTGATCACCTAGCCGTGCAGCCAGATCGGCTTTTAAAACTTCTTGCCATAAAGGATTTTTGAAGTGCTTAATGTATTCAGCATCTTTAAGAATATAATTAAAGTTGTTAATTTTATAGCTTAAGGTCAAAATTGCCTGAGACCTGACTGCTTCAAGATTTTTTATGGCATTGGTTTCCAGTTGCTGTTGATAGCGATTTTCGACACTTTTTTTAGTAATAGACGCTGCATAAAACAGACCCAGAGCAAAGAGCATAAAGAGTGATAGATAAAACAGGCTGCCCAACAGTTTCTTTCTTTCCTGCTCTTGAGGTGTGAGTATTTTTTTCGCTTTTTTTTCTTTGCTATGAGCTTTTTTTCTCCGGCGTTCTTCTAGTTCCTCTTTTTGTTTCGCTACAGATTCCTCTTTGATCATTGCCCGAATTTTTGCTTGCGTTTCATTCATAACACATTTTCCGCTTAACTTTGTAGTTGGCCGATAGCTCAGTGACTTCCAGTATGACCAAACCCGCCATCACCACGCTCGCTTTGGTCAAAAGATTCAACAATATTAAAATTGGCCTGTACCACCGGAACAAAAACCAATTGGGCAATGCGCTCTCCAGGTTTAATCACAAAGGCCGTATCACCTCTGTTCCAGCACGAAACAAAAAGCTGCCCCTGGTAGTCTGAGTCAATCAGCCCAACCAGATTTCCCAACACGATACCGTGTTTATGCCCCAGACCGGAACGAGGCAAAATCACTGCAGCCATGTTATTGTTAGCCATATGGATAGCGATACCCGTCGGGATTAAAAATGTTTCTCCCGGAAGAAGTTCCTTTCCTTCATCCAGTATAGCTCTTAAATCCATTCCTGCTGAACCATGGGTTGCATATTCCGGCAGGGGAAATTCCTTACCCACTCGGGGATCCAGGATTTTTACATCAACTTCATTCATGGCTCACAAGCATCCTTTTTAGTCAATATTCATTCAATAACTATTTGTGGTTATAAAAATTGTGCAATTTCTTCAATTAATTGTTTTGCCAGCTGTTTCTTACTGGCATAGGGTAATTTTTTACTCCAAATGACTGACTCCTTGCTGTTTTTTTTCCAACTTTTATTAAAACTGTTGTTACAACTCTTGTTACAATAAAGCTGCAACTCATTATTATCCACTTCAAAGCCTTGTGCATCACCCACTTTATTAGCCGCGATCATATCCAGATTTTTCCGTTTCAGCTTATCAATAGCATAGGATTCAAGGTCATTGGTTTCGGCGGCAAAGCCGATGCTCAGGGGTTTGTCTGGCAAAGCAGCAACATCAGACAGGATATCCGGATTCTTTATTAATTCGATGCTTAGACTGTCGGTATTTTTTTTGATTTTTTTGCTATTCCTTTGCACCGGACGATAATCTGCAACCGCTGCAGTAGCAATGAATACATCAACAGCATTGACTCGTTGCAACACCGTCTCATGCATCTGCAGGGCACTGCGCACCAAATGTAATTCTACCTGTTGCGGCGCAGCCAGTGCAACCGGACCACTGACCAGTATGACTTCTGCCCCTTCATCCAGTGCCGCCCGGGCAATGGCATAGCCCATTTTTCCACTACTGCGATTGCTTACATAACGTACCGGGTCAATATCTTCAATAGTGGGTCCTGCGGTTATAAGAACCCGCTTATTGTTTAATAAACCGGAGGTTTTTTGCCCGCTCAGCTGACGCGCACAGCATTCCAGTATCACCTCAGGCTGTTCCATCCGACCCGGGCCAATATCACCGCATGCCTGCTCACCGTCGCCAGGTCCACATAAAGAGTACGACTGGCGTTTAGACAATAGCTCAATATTTGCCTGTGTAGCCTGGTTATGCCACATTTGCTGATTCATTGCCGGAGCAAGCAGCACAGGAGCAGTGCTTGCCAGGCATAGAGTCGTGAGTAAATCATCGGCAATCCCATGCGCAATTCTGGCAATTGTGTTTGCCGTGGCGGGTGCAATCAGAATTAAATCAGCCCAACGTGCCAATTCGATGTGTCCCATTCCAGCTTCTGCATCCAGATCAAATAATTTGCTGCGCACCGCCTGACCGGATAAAGCCTGAAAAGTAAGCGGTGCCACAAATTCGCTGGCCGATTGTGTCATCACAACCTGCACCTGAGCTCCCTGCTTTTTTAACAAGCGTACTACTTCAGCAGACTTGTAGGCTGCAACTCCGGCACAGACTCCCAGAATAATATTTTTATTATAAAAATTTGACATGGCACTATTTTACCGATTAGTAAGTACTTGGCAACTTACAAAGTATATTCGGTTTGTCAGAAAATACTCTCTTACATATCACACTTATTCGTTTATGATACTGAAAAGCAACTGCAAACAACACTCATAAGGAACATGGAATGCCTATTATAGACTGGCCGGAGGCCGAACGTCCCAGAGAAAAACTATTACAACGCGGTGCTGATGCACTGACCGATGCTGAATTACTGGCCATTTTTTTACGCACAGGGACCAAAGGGCTATCTGCCATTGATGTGGCTTATAATTTGTTAAATGAATTTTCTTCTCTTAGAAACCTGTTTAATGCCAGCCTGGAGGATTTTTCCAAAACCAGGGGTATTGGTCCCGCCAAATATGTACAATTACAGGCGGTCATGGAAATGTCCAGACGTTACCTTGGCGAAACCCTGTCTAAACAATGCGCCATCAGCAGCCCTCAGGACACCCGGCAATACCTGAAAAGTCAGCTTAGAGACCGCCCCTACGAGGTCTTTGCGGCACTGTTTCTGGACAACCGGCATCAGGTGATAAAGTTCGAGGAGTTATTTCGCGGTACCATTGACGGAGCCTCTGTCTATCCCAGAGAAGTTGTAATTGCAGCATTGAAACATAATGCGGCAGCAATTATCGTTGCCCACAATCATCCATCTGGAATAGCAGAACCCAGCCAGGCGGATGAACACATTACCCGCCGTCTAAAAGATGCTCTGGGGCTGGTGGATATCCGTTTGCTGGATCATTTGATTATTGGTGATGGTGACATCGTTTCTTTGGCAGAACGCGGGGTGATTTAGCAGCCTGTCTAGGGTACTAATTGCGAGGGAAAGCCAATATAATGACAAATGCGTTTCATTATTAACTGCAATGTAAGACAAGGGGATAAGGGATGGATAAAACCAACCGAAGAACATTTATTAAGAATGGATTCGTTGCTGGTGCTTTAGGCCTGTGCACCCGTTCTGCGCATGCCGGCAGAGCAACCCCGGGAGAGACCAAAGGACCATTTTATCCGGTGCTGGCCCAGAAAGATAAGGACTTTGATCTGACAAGAATAGCGGGGGAAAATGGCGTAGCTAAAGGAAAAATCATCATTATCCAGGGGCAGGTTCTGGACACCCTGGGCAAAGCAGTCGAAAACGCCACCATTGACCTGTGGCAAGCCAACGCAGCAGGAAGATATAAGCACCCGCATGACTCAAACAATGCGCCATTGGACCCTGATTTTCAAGGTTGGGCTATCGTGCAAAGCGGGAAAGACGGAGCGTTTCGTTTCAAAACTGTCTATCCTGGTTCATATCCCGCATCCTCTACATGGACAAGGCCTCCACACATACATTTTAAGATCAGCAAAAAAGGCTATATTGAAATTATAACGCAGATGTATTTCCCTCAGCATAAACTGAATGAGTCTGATCTTTTGCTGCAACGAAAGAGCAAAGAAGAGCGTAAGCTTATGATTTCATCCAAAGTTCAGGATAACCCCGACACTTATCAATATAATATCGTGCTAGAAAAGGGGTAAGCAAAAACAGCCCTTTTTTAGGCGATAGTTTAGACCTCATATCATTGCCTGATGACAGCCTGGTAAACTGTTTTACCGCACAATATAGTGAATTATATGTTATTGCTATGCATGTGAGATGTTATTTTTTATCCTGTTCAGTGCCAATTTGCAATAAGTGCAACAAAAGCCCAGGTTCCTGGTTTATATCTGCGAGTGAATACAAATCCAGAGTGTTTAAAAAAGCATCTCTAGCCTGGTTTAAAATACTTTTCAATTTACAGATAGGCAAGATTGGACAGGCGGGCTTTTCACAATTCACAATATCGAGATTTACTTCCATTTTTCGAACCACATCACCGATGCATATCTCATCGGTACTATAAATAAGCTGTATGCCACCACCTTTGCCTCTGGTAGTTTGGATAAAGTTCAGTTTTCCCAATTCATGAACAACTTTCACGATATGATTTCGGGACAGGGAAAAACAGTCTGCAATTTCAGTAATGTTGCTGCGCTTTTGTTTTTCCTGAAGAGAAAGATAAATCAGAACGCGTAGTGCATACTCAGTTTTCTGGGTTAATTGCATGTTTTTCTCTAGGCTTTATTGATTTTCTGTCAGCTTTCAAATCATTGCTATAACAGTATAAGTTATTAATATTCTTAACAGCGAACAGCAGTTTATTATGTGGGTAGAAAAGATTATTTTTCAAGCCACTATGCAATAATTGTTTCCGGCTAATAATTTTCTTTTAATTCTTGCTCACAACTCACAAGTATTATCCTGATTTAACATTATAAATTGGCTGAAATAAATATTCGACAAAAGACGTAATAATGTATAAGATGCATATAATATACTGGTTATAGATTCACTGTACGCACAAACCAGATTGAAGGCTCCAGAATATATTAGACCACTATCACTTTTGATATGACTTTATGATATGACTTAAAGTAATCAGGGATTATGCTTGATAAAGTAACTCGATTTATGGGGATGGAAAAGGGTGCCGTCAGTGGAACTGAGCAATTTGTATCAGCACTGGGTGGTTTTCTAGGCATCATTCTCATTGCTTTTATTAGTTTTCAATTTACCGGGGCCAGTGCAGCAGCGCTGATCGTACCATCCATGGGCGCTTCTGCCGTACTATTATTTGCAGTCCCCCATGGCAAGTTATCCCAACCATGGCCACTGTTTGGTGGGAACCTGGTTTCAGCCATTATTGGTGTTAGCTGTTATAAAATGATATCTGATCCATTTTTGGCCGCAAGTATGTCTGTTGGAATAGCCATTGCTGCGATGCACCTGTTGAATTGTATTCACCCCCCCGGTGGTGCCACAGCATTGGCTGCTGTTATCGGTGGGCCAGTAATTCATGAGTTGGGATATCAATATGTTATTACACCAATACTGTTGAATGTAAGCATTATCTTTCTGGTCGCTTTTATTTTTAATAGTCTATTTCCCTGGCGCCGCTATCCTGCAAATATGGTGAAATTTAGTAATACGCCTATTTCAAAAAACAAATATGAAAAACAGTTAATTGATCAAATCTATATCGAGAAAGCTATTCGTGATATGGATCTAGTGATTGATGTCACTACAGATGATTTACAACAACTGTTTGCCCTGACTTTACAGCACTCCAGTACTCAGCTATTGAATCCAAAAGAAATATTACTCGATCACTATTACACCAACGGTAAACACGGTGCTGAATGGTCGGTACGGCATATTATTGATGAGTCACATTCCAGTAATAAAAGCATGGATATGGTGATATACAGGGTTGTGGAGGGACAAGGTTTGAGAAATTCAGACAGCTGTACCCGGGGGGAGTTTTCTATATGGTCTGCCAGAGAAGTTTACCCCCATGACTAGATAACTTGTTTCTGTATCCATAGTTGCGCAATAAAATGGTTTCAACTGGAAGATTTCCAATTTTACCGGATGAGCTGATGTATTTTTTAGATATACCCAAACTACTTGAAAATGCATTCTGTATGCTTCTTAATGAATTTTAATTTTAAACAACAAACAGGAAATAAAATATGAGTACTTTATTTGAAAAGCTGGGTGGTGAAGATGCGGTGAATGCTGCGGTAGATATTTTTTATCGTAAAGTATTGACCGATGACAGCATTAGCTATTTTTTCGAAACAGTTGATATGGAAGCACAACATGCCAAGCAAAAGTCCTTTCTAACCATGGCTTTTGGTGGTCCAAATAATTATACGGGTGAAGATATGCGAAAAGTTCACGCGCCATTGATAGCCAAAGGTTTAAATGAAGATCACTTCAATGCAGTGGCCGGTCATCTTCAGGCGACATTGGAAGAGCTGAATGTACCTGCTGATCTGATCAGTGAAGTCATGGCCATTGCTGGCAGTACTAAAGACGATGTCCTTAACCGCTAATTAAAGGATTGGATATTTTGCCGGAAATTACCTACCAGGGCACAAGGTATACTTGTCTGACTGATGAATCTGTTCTTGATACCTTATTACGTAATGGTATTGAGGTAGCCAATTCCTGTCGTGCTGGTGCCTGTCACATTTGTCTTATGCATTGTGTGAATGGTCAGGTCACTGAGGATTCACAGCAGGATTTAAAGTCAACTCAGAAAAGTCTGAACCACTTCCTTTCATGCCAGTGTGTTCCAGAACAGGATATTGAAGTTGCTCTGCCGGATGATGAAGATATCTACATTTCAGCACGTCTCGTGGAGAAGCAGCAATTATCGCCCCTGGTTTGGCGCTTGCGCTTTGAGACTGCAGTGCCAATGTATTATCACTCAGGACAGTTTATAAACTTAAAAAATGATTCCGGTTGGATACGAAGTTATTCTCTGGCAAGCCTGCCCACAGAAGATGAATTTCTGGAAATACAGGTGCGAAATGTACCCGATGGTAAAATGAGTAATTGGCTCGTGACTGATTTTTCTATTGGTATGCATATTGATGTCGAAGGACCCAATGGACATTGCTTTTATACGGATGGACCGGATCATTCTATGCTCATGATCGGTACCGGTACAGGATTGGCACCTTTGTTTGGCATTTTAAGAGATACTTTACATCAGGGACATTGTGGGCCTATTCATTTATATCATGGCGCATTTTGTCCAGAAGAGCTCTATCTTCATAACACGCTAACAAACATGGCAAAGAGCCATAGCAATTTTTTTTACCATGGCTGTGTGAGTGACGAAAAGCCGACTGAAGAAATGAAAAACGGATATGCACCAGATATTGCTTTATTAGAGCACCCAAAATTGAGAGACTGGAAGGTTTTTTTATGTGGTCCACCAGAACTTGTGCAAAAGACTAGTAAGATGGCATTCTTAGCGGGAGCAAATATGAAAGATATTGCTTCAGATGCTTTTACCTCGCCTGAAATCGAAAACTGACCTTTTAGCAACAAGTTATAAAGTTCAAGATGGCGATAGTGTATCGATTAAATCTATAAGGAACTCCGCTTCATCATTATCCATTAATTCCCACTTATCAATTTCCAGATTTTTAAGAATATCTGCGCTATCATTCTGTTTATGCATAGACAATAACGTTTCCTGTAGTATGGCATGCTTGTCAGAAAAATTGGGCCCTGTCAGAAAAGCGTGATGGAGCACATGAATTTTACTGGTTATTAGCGGATGAAGCTGTTTTTTTACCAATCCGGAAAATTCCTCAAATGCATCAGCAAGTAAAAATCCAATATCTGCCTCACCACTGATCACTTTTTTGGCTACGGTAATATAGTTGCTACAGGCTATGGTTTCAATATCTGAAGGTGTAATGTCAGCGGGTTCCAACATAATCAAGCCAATGGTGTTGACATCCGGGACATCGGTCATAGCAATTTTAGCACCACTTTGAAGTGATTCCACATCGGTAATAGGATTGTCTACTCTTGAGATAATAACGGTTTCATCATGTGTGCCAACCGGCTTGGCAATGGGGGTAAATGATTTTTCTCTAATCAGTTTGGCAATATCGCAGGGGTTAGCGTAAATCAGATCAATCGAATTATTATCAATGACTTTGGACAAATCATTAAAATCATTGGCCATTTCAATGTGAATATTAGTATCGATTTTTTTTTGTAACCAGGTATTAAAAATATACCAGCCAGGAATTAGATCGGGCTTGAAATCAGGACTGATTGTCATTGTATAAGGCATATTACTTTCCTTAATGGAGATTAAAACTTTTGAATTAAAATTTTTTTAATTAAAACAATGTTGGATAAAGCTCCATGCATTCTGCTACCTTTTTTGCAGAAGGTTTTCTTCTGACTGAGGTATAGCTAACAATTTCACCATTTCGAACATTGGGTATAACTGTAGCGTAAACCCAGTAAAAACCACCGTCTTTACGAAGGTTTTTAACATAACCATACCATTTTTCTTTTTTCTGAATAGTTTCCCATAGTCCGGCAAAAGCAGCAGGGGGCATATCAGGATGTTTTAAAATATAATGAGGCTGATTGATGAGTTCTGGTTCAGTAAAACCTGACATAGTGACAAAAGATTGATTAACATGGGTGATAACACCCTCTAAATCTGTACGAGAGACAATCAGGCAACCGTCCGGAAATTCGGTTTCGATATCAGTGTAAAGAACTTTGCGCTCTGCCCCATCGAAATACTTGAGAACGGTTTCATGATAAGTATCGCTGGCTAAATCATCAGGAGACATATCTTGCATCAGTAATTACCTTTTTTAGGGTTATGAACAGACCTTATAGCAGCTTGGTAATACTATCTGCAGCACGCTTAACATCTAAAAAGATGAGTCCCAATTTTGCTTTAGGCTTGGCCAAAACGGTGACCACAGCTTCTTCACCAGCATGTGTCATCAACACAAAACCATTGTCTCCTTTAATAAGTACCTGTTCCAGCTCGCCCCTTGCCAGCTCTTGTGAAGTTCTTCCTCCCAGAGATAACATTGCCGCACTCATGGCGCCAACCCGATCTTCATCAAGAGATTGAGGCAGTACGGCGGCAATCATTAAACCATCGGTTGATATTACAGCAGATGCTTCGATATCAGCAGACGTTCCATTGAGTTCATTCAAAATTGAAGATAGCATATCTTCTCTCATCACTTATTCCCCTTGTTAATTAATGTTTCTGAATTTTCAGGCAGCATCAGAATTGCTGACTGTTTTACGCACAAAATACCGTTTATGTAATGTCCAGATCAAATTGACAAACGCATCCTGATCAAAACGTGGTACACCGGATATGACCAATATAAATAATAAATCACCGATATATAGCGGCCAGAAGCCTAGTTGACTATAGCCCGCTGCATCGACCAGTGCAAAAGCGCTGGATTTAATATTTAAATTACCCTTGATAATGCCCTGGTGGCGAACGTAAAGCGATGACAAATCACCGCTTAATGCTGAAAGCTCTTCAGAGGCTTCATGAGTAAAGCCGGTACTGGCCAGATAGAATCCCTGACCATCTGCCAGTAAGGCTTTACCATTGCTGGAAAGTGGTTCAAGGATAACAGGTAAGGCATCTTCAATCGTACCACCTGACAGTTGTCTGCTCTGATCAAATCCCTGTAACCATTTCAATTCCTGTATATGATATAAAATCTGTTCCTGCTCCAAAGCTTCATCAGCAAATAAATGCTTTATTGTATCTGGGTCCAGGTGTGCCGTTGTATCTGCAATCATTAATTGTTGCAGGAATTGTTTGGCCGGTTCGGTCTCTTTGGAGGCAATACAATAATAGGCTCCGGCAGCTGTTGGTAGAATATATTTATCGTCTAATTGCAAGCTCATGCGGTATACTCCAGACCGGGATCAATAGTAAATAAAAGTGCCTGTACCAGGTAAGACATGTCATCAAAGTTACGTGCATCCACTTCGAAAACAGCACTTTTAAAGCCGAGATCTTTTAATTTTCTCTGATATTTATCTGTTTTGATTAACGGCACTATATCAGTTTGAGTAATACCGATAGCTACTGCAGTTTTGTTGATATAATCTTTGAACGATTCCAGAAAAAAAGCCATATCATTAAGTGGATCCTTGCGCGTATTATCGAGTAATAAAATAAGCCCCAATCCATTGGTAGTTAAAATATCCCACATAAAATTAAACCGTTCCTGCCCTGGCGTACCGTAAAGATGAATTTTTTCCCGGGCATCTAAAGTCATTGTGCCATAATCCAATGCCACTGTTGTTTCTGATTTTCTTACCCGGGTCATGTCGGAAGCGCTCTGATTGGTGCAAACCGGTGGCTCATCACTGAGTGTGGCAATCGCTGTTGTTTTTCCCGAACCCACAGGCCCGGCAAAAATTATTTTGAATTCATTCATAATAAATCTCGTTAATCATCCGTTCTTAAATAATAGTCAAGCAATTTCATTCATGGAAGATTTGTGACTAAAATGGGTCAATTTTCCTAACAGTTTTGAGAGAATGGATTGATTGCGGTGTTGTTCCGGCTTCTCAGCTGCAAACAGTTTATCAACCTCTCGACGGGAAATATTTGCCAGACCAATGGCTTTACAGGCACTGTAAAATGCAAACACATAGCGTTGTTCAATCCCCAGCTGTTTTGCAGTGTCAATCAATGTTCGCGGTTGGGCATAGAGCAAGGCCGCAATACGCACCGCATGCGGTATTGAGGCAAGGCGAGTCAGATTCGGCCACTGCATTAAATAAACCGGCTGTGTCAGATCAGTACCCTGTGGTACCCGTCCCCGAGAGGACCAGAGAGTAATAAGCCACATAAATGATTCCATATTCCAGCTTTGCTTCTCCTGTGTTTTCTTTTTGGTTTTATTTTTATTGCTTTGACTAATAGCATGTAATTGATTGCGAAATGATTTACCTTTCGCACTGTATTTAATATTATTTTCATGATGAATCAGGCAAAGAGGCCGGATAATCCCGGGCCCCATAGTGCTATAGACTTTTTGTTCCTGATAGTCAAAATAAAAAATGAGATTCGAGACATTCAGTTCAATGATCTGTTCACTTTTCCGGGACTTGTTACAGGCCTGTTCCACAATAGCCGGTAATAATTTGTTGGGCTCATAGAAAACTTTCTGTAACTGCTCCGGGTTATTAATATCAATATTGGGCTGCTCGCCGACAAAATGCTGTTCATTTTCAGCTCTGAGCAATTTTCCGGCATTTGCTGTAGACACTTTCTGGTTTTTTTTAATGGTAACAAGCGTGTTATCTTGTGTATTTTCTACCGCTTTAACCGAATCTTCGCCGCTGACTATGATTTTAGTATATGAGTTATGAGATACATTCTTTTCAGCAGTTTGCGAGCTTTTCTCTGCTGCTGTGTCGGGTGATGTCTTTTCTAATGAATTCGCTTGCTCCACATCACCCTCGTGATCAGCGGATAACAAATGAAAAATTTTCTTTAATGACTCCTCAAGAGCATCCCGTTTGACCGGCTTTTTTATAAAAAATGTTTTTTTGTGCGTGCAGGCTTGTTCTTCAAGCGATAGTAATAAAATATATTTGTCCGGATAATTGTGCAAAAGTGTTTCATATTGCTGTTGGATATCGTATGAGTCTTTGTCTAGCAGGCATATTTGAGCTTTAGTATAATCATCAAGCATCTGACACTGGAGCTTCTTAAGACCTGCAAAAAAAAACTGATAGGCCGATTTAGAGCGCTCATCAACACCCAGAAATGAAATTGTCATTGCTCCAATAGTCACCCGTTTTCTACCCCTCAATTAAGGCTTTAAGCTCTTTGATTTAATTTATTGCTTTAAAGTAAGGTTCAGCATCATCCCAATATCGGGAAGTCATTAAATGATTAGCAAACTTTTTATATGCAAGCTGAAATTCCTGTTTATAGTTGAGCGCTTTATAAAGATTAATAAGTTTTTCAGTGAGAGCCTCATTTTCGGGATCCTGTTCAAGATGCAGGCTCATATATTCCAGGGCACTATCAAATTGACTGTTTTCAATATAAGAGTCAATGGTATGCAATACTTCCTCAACCCCCTGTGTTGTGGACTTTGGCGGACTACACAGGTTGATCAGGTCAACAGATGTTTTTTTGAAGAAGCAGTTGTGCGGTAGTGAGGTCATGTCACCGGTCAAATGACCAGTGACTAATAGTTCAACTTGTTTTTTATCCAGTATTTTTTTTCCATAGGCAAGCAACCGTCTGCGTAGTGGAAAACCCTGTGAGCCCAGAATAATAAATAAATCGCATAGGGCGGCAAACAATTCATCATTGTTTTTCATTACCCGTGCAAACTGTATTCTTTGCATGTGGCATGTCAAATCACCCGGATTTTGTTTTAGAGAGTATTCAAAAAAGTTTAAAACACGAATTGGTAACAAACTATCGGGTACCTTGCTGCTTTTTTTTAGACCATAATAAAAAACAGGTTCAGTTAAAACGCTAAAATCATCAATAGTATTTATTTCCATGGCTTGATTCATATAATTTTTCTGCAATAAAACTCTGGTATCAAAAAGAATGAATGCAAATAAATTTAGTTAGAAAAATAAAGTCTGTATGTAAGGTATTACCTACAAGGTTGTATTTTGTGAACTAAATCAATAAAAAATTGATACCGTTTATCTGATTTAGCTGATAATGCCCTTTGATTAATACTGCTATCTAATGCGTCTTTTAGCTTTGCGCACCTTGCTTTATGGAAGGCTTATCGGAAAAACGGGTTAATTTGCCTAATAGTTTGGAGAGGATGGACTGGTTTTTGTTATGTTCCGGCTTTTCAGCTGTAAACAGTGTATTAATCTGGCGCCGGGAAACATTCGCCAGACCAATGGCTTTACAGGCACTATAAAATGCAAATACATAGCGTTGTTTGATGCCCAGCTGTTTTGCAGTGTCAGCTAAAGTTCGCGGCCCGGCATAAAGCAATGCTGCGATTCTCACCGCATGGGGTATTGCGGCAAGGCGGGTAAGATTCGGCCACTGTATTAAATAAACCGGCTGATTCAGATCGGTTCCCTGCGGAACTCTGCCCCGCGAAGACCACAGAGTAATAAGCCAGGTAAAAGATTCCATGTCCCAGCTTTGTTTTTTCAGCGTTTTCTTTACGGTTTCATTTTTATTGGCTTGCATAATGGCATGTAATTCATCCCGAAAGGAAGGATCTTTTACCCTATAAGAAATATTCTTGTCATGAGGAATAAGGCAAAGAGGCCGGATAATTCCTGGACCCACACTGCTGTAGACTTTTCTTTCCTGGAAGTCAAAATAAAGAATATGATTCAAAACATTCATCTGAATGATCTGCTCACTCTGTTGGGATTTGCTGCAGGCCTGCTCTACAAAAGCCTGTAGCAATTTTTCGGGCTTATAGAAAATATGCCTTAGCTGCTCTAGCTGGTCAAGATTAACATCGGGCTGTTCAAGATTAATATCGGGCTGTTCACCGACAAAATGTTCTTCATGTTCGATCTTCAGTAATCTGCCGGCATTTGCAGTAGATGTTTTTTTGCTTTCCAGCATCGGAACATGAGAAATATCCTGAGTATTTTCTAGCTTTTTGATGCTATCTTCTTGACTGGCGACAGTTTTAGTCTGTGAGTTAGCCTGGCTATTTTGTTTACCCGTTGCTGGGCTGTCCTTTGCAGAGATTATCGAGGATTTTTTTAATAACGGTATATCTTGCTCAGAGGTGCCCATGCCTTTAGAGGATATAAAACGAAAAATTTGCTGCAATGACTCCTGAAGCGCATCCCGTTTGATTGGTTTTTTTAGAAAAAACTCATTTTTACGCGTGCAGGAGTGTTTTTTTAGGGATAAGACTAAAATCGACTTATCGGGATAATTCTGCAGGAGTGCTTCATATTGCTGCCGGGCATTATATGAGTCTTTGTCTACCAGGCATATTTGAGCCTGGGTATAATCATCAATCAGCTCACACTGGATCGTCTTGATAGACTCGAAAAAAAATTGATAGGCGGATTTAGAACGTTCATCAACTCCAAGAAGTGAAATTGTTATAGATTCTATAGTCACCGCTGTCCTGCCTTGTCATTTTTACTGTGAGAAATATTGTGCTATTGGTGCAGTATGTTTAAAAACTATTGTCGAATTACACTATAGGTCAAGTTTTTCATGCTTGCAAACAATACTAATAAACCTGAAAAAATACCTCAGCGGCTATTATTTATTGTCGCTTAAATGCTTATCTTGTCTGTAGGAATTTTGATATTTAGATGAATTTTTTGACACAGCTAAAAATTACTGTGATTTGGTTCACATTCATATGTGAATTTAGTGCGGGATAGAATTATTGATAAAGACCATAAAAACAAGTCTCGATTATAACTTTAGGGCAGCCTTAGTCAATTTTGCTTTTCGTATAAGCTCTCAACGGTTGATTCAATCCATTGCTCGGATTTTTCATTGATTTGCTTGGTTGATAATTCACTGCTTTTGATCACCGGGCCAATGACCATTTTTATGATCCCCGGAGTTTTTAAAAATTTTCCCTTGGGCCAGAACTCTCCGGCATTGTGTGCAATGGGCAACACATCAATAGCAGACTTTTTAGCCAGCATGGCGCCGCCTATTTTATAATCTGCTTTCTGACCAGGACGGGTGCGGGTTCCTTCCGGGAAAATAATCAACCAATTGCCCTCTTTCAGACGTTGGATGCCCTGTTCAACTAATTGCATAAGTGCTTTTTTTCCACTGCTGCGATCAATGGCAATGGACTTCATGGAAGCAAGGGTCCAGCCAAAAAAAGGAACCCATAGTAATTCGCGTTTTATAATCCACACCTGAGGAGTAAACAGGAGTTGCAGGGCCAATGTTTCCCAGGTTGATTGATGTTTGCAAAATATAATACAGGAGGATTCAGGTATGTTTTCCTGACCGCTGATCTGGTATTTTAAGCCACAAAAAAAATTCAGTACTGATAAGGATGTTCTGGCCCATATTGAAATCAGTCTGGAACGGTGTTTGTAAGGTACAGGATAGGCCAATAAAAAAACCAGAGTAGCAATGGGAATGCTAAGCCACATATAAATTGCAAACAAAGCGGAGCGAATATAAGCCATAAAACCTTGTTTCCTTAATTAATTCCCTGAGGTCAATGTTTCTGAGGTCAATGTTTCTGAGATCAATGTTTCTGAGCCTGTAAAAACTGCCGGGTGAAATCAGCCAGATCAGTATAAACGGAAAGTTGTGAATATTGGGTTAAATTTTCCTCGGCAATTTTTTTCAGACTACGCTGCCCTTTGCCGGTTTTAACCAGGGCAACCTGGGTGCCCGCTGCCATACCTGCGTCCAGATCACGCAGGGAATCACCCAGCAGAAGAAAGTCATTACAGTCAACAGAGTCATTTTCGCCGGGGAAGTCATGAGCAATTTGTAAAATCATGCCGGGTTTTGGCTTCCGGCAGTCACACTGTTCATCCGGCCCGTGAGGGCAATAATAAAACCGTTTAATCCGGCCGCCCAGCGGGGTCAATAAATTTTGCAGTTTTGTGTGCATTGCCTCAAGCGTTTCAAGGGTGAAAAATTTTCGTGCTATTCCCGACTGATTCGTTGCAACAACCACAGGATAGCCGGCCTGGCAAAGCTGTGCAATGGCCTGCAAACTTCCGGGGATGGGGACAAACTCATCTACGGATTTAATGTAGTTATCGGAGTCCTGATTGATTACACCATCCCGATCCAGAATGATTAAACGCGGCATCATGATTGTGCCTTCTTATACAAGGGCCTACAAGGATGATTGCAAAAGAGACAGATCAGCCACTTGCATAAATTGCCCGTGCAGTTGGTTCAGCAGGGCAATACGGTTGTTTTTCAGTGCTTCATCATCAGCCATGACCATAACATCATCAAAGAATTGATCCACCACCTCTCTTAACCCGGACAACTCGGTCAATGCCTGAGTATATTGGGATTGAGTCAATAAAGGTTCAATACGTTCAGAAACCGATTTGAGTTGTTCAGCCAGGCGCTTTTCAGCATTTTCCAGGAACAGATTACTGTCAATGCTTTCTGGTAATTGGCCATCAAGTTTCTTAAGGATATTAGTGATACGCTTATTGGCAGCAGCCAGTGATTCGGCTGCGTCCAGTTGCTTAAACTGATTGACGGCCTCAATACGGCAGGCAAAATCATAAGGTTGGGTAGGCATCAGGGCAACGACAGAATCAAACACATCGGGGGCAATAGATTGATCTGAAAAATAGCCTTTTAGCCGATCCAGCATGAATTTATACACGCCTTCACAGGCTTTCTCAGCATTCACTTCCATGGGGAAAAGTGTGGCTGATTTGTGCAGTATTTTGGGAATGTCCAG
>RCNG010000942.1_pt1 | contig 27813 bp, 61 predicted proteins | sample 2041371 | NCBI WGS metagenome assembly RCNG01 (sample SAMN09708227, study PRJNA481090) | Marine sediment metagenome, whole genome shotgun sequencing project. | biome: marine sediment; feature: ocean; material: sediment; isolation source: Sewage treatment plant 1 marine sediment (STP1) ... | reverse complement strand
CTAACTGGTCCTAAACCATGAGTAGGATAGGTATTTCTCATCTGATTTTTCAATCAATTCACATAATAATGTTATATCATTATTTTTAAATTGTGGGAATTTCTCCCTTAAAGCATTAAATAATTTATCTTGTTTTCTCCACTTATAAAAAACTACTTCTTTTCTGGTAATTTTAAAATCAATAACACATTTCTTTATAAATATAAACAGATCTTCTTTTGATAAATATCTCAAACCGATATTATTAAAATATTCATTTAGATATTGATTAAGATGACCATTCCTCATAAACAAAGAGAGGACAAACGTATTTGTAATCGGAGAGTTATACTTAAGAATATCCACTCCATTTTTTGCACGAGGGATTGGTGATAGTTTATTTCTGTCAAACAACCAGTTATTAAATGTGCGGAATGGCATTCTTCATCTCCTCTATTATTCGTTTATAAAAATCATCCATTTGTTTCTTACATTTCAATTTGGGGTTTGGTAAAAGTCCCCACAATGCTTTTTCGAGCAATTCAAATAATTCATCTTTGTTATCATATAGATATTGTCTTGGTAACAATTCAGGATATGATAAACTATTTCTTGCTATTGGAATACAATTATTATTAATAGCATCAACAATTTGATAACCAAATGTATCTTCAAACGAAGTTATTAAGAGGACTTGCGATTGACCAAGAAATCTATAATACGATTCAGGCGTTTCCGTATTCCTTCTAGTAATCGGCCCGAATTTTTCTTCGACTGCAAGCTCGAGTTTTTCATCGACTTTTTGTTTTCCTGGTCTTGAAGCTGAGACAATTTGGATGTCTTTTGTGATGTTTTTGAAGCATTCAAGATGCGTTGGACCTGGCAATGATGTAACAACTGTATTTGACCATTGAAGTTTCTCATTATGATAATTACTCCCTACAAATATTTTATCGAACATACAAGCATGTGATGTTTCAACAGGAAATTTTGAACGTCTAACATCCTCAAAATAATCGAACTTATTTAAGCTTGTAGCATGACAAAATGCATACATTTTCTTTGGGTGATCATGATATAATACATTAGCGAAAAACCCTGGAAAGCTCAAATCTGCTAGAAATAGTATATCATCTGATCTAAATATCATACCGCAATACTCATGTATTTGCTCTAATTCAAAATTAATTGCCATTCTGATAGGAGAGAAATCAGACATGTTTCCTCTATCAAGTTGCATATGCTTTGCATATCTTTCTCCTAATACTTTTACTTCAAATCCTGATTTTCTAAATTCTTCTGGAAATTTCCAAAACCACCATTCTTGATATCTATTTGGTGTTGGATACTGCGGTACGAAGATTATTCGCATTCTGTCCCCTTTCGGCTAACAAATTTGGGATGTCCAATTTGTTGTGATGCTTACAAATCCAACAATAACATTCTCCAATGTTATTCTCCATCGGACATTCTTTTAAATAATTACACCAATCTTTCTTTTCTAACTGTAAATGATAATAATTTTTAAACTTAACTGGTTTTGTCCCCGTTGGTCCTGAGCTCATTTTTTTCCCTCTCTATTTGTTTTTTAAGAATGTCATTTACTGCATACTCAATAAAGAAACTAACTTCATCTTCTGTGAAATCGCACTCCATAGTGCAAAAACCATCTTTTGGTTCATGAACTTTTAAAATTTTCATTTTACACTCCTACCCATTTAAAGTAATTAACAATTGAAAATACAAACAAAACAATCATCTGAAATATTAAAAACTTTTGCTTTGTTTTAAAGAATATGTACACCTGAATTGCATAACTCGGAAGGAATACTATCCAACCGATTTCATTTTTAATGTGTAATAGATATAATGCTATAAGAGTTAAAACAAACGATATAATTCCTAATTTATTTAGAAAATCCATTTACAATATCCTTCAAAAAGGACATATTTCTTTTCATATTCCCAAAGAGATTTCTGATCAGGATATACTTTGTTTAACAATTCCTCTTTTTCCTTTGGAGCTTTACATTCATGGATATAAGGAGCATTCATATTTGTATTATAAAATATTACATTAAATCCATTTCTAACAAGACTTTCACCCAATGCTCCCCACTCTCTATGTTTTGGATGAATTTCATAAATTGGATCTGGTATATAATAAACATTTTCCATACTTAAAAGGGGTTGTGGAATTGTCATTTGAAATAATTGTAGTTTACAATCCACATGATCTTTCAATTTTAAAACTTGTTCTCTTCGATCAGGATCTGTATCACCTGAATATATAATAACTGGATTGGCAGTTGATTTTAAAATTTCATAGCATCCAATAATCTCATCATCTGGATGCGGTGCAACAATGATTACATCTTGGTTTGGCGCTTTTTCTTCTGTCATTTAATACTCCTCTTTTATATTTTTGTTACCCAAAAGATTTAAATCATCCCATAATTATGGAAAAATTTACCATCTTATTTTCATTAGTTTTTTGTTCTTAATTGAGTAATTATTGTCTATATATATTAATTAGTGATAGACTGGCTTGATTGTTGTTTGAGTATCACTATAGGAGAAATGGAAAATGGTAAAAATTTTTATTAGAGTAATCGTAGCATTGGCAATCATTGTTATGCCCAGTTCGTTTGTTTATGCTGGAGAAGCTAACCTGGTACAAGGTGGAGCAACCCCCACTGAAAAGGTGATTAGTACAGGTATTGGGGGTGGTATTGGATTTGGAGGGACTACCGCTGGAAGTGTTGCTCTTATATCATCTAGTGGAACAGTAACCGGTTTAAGCGGAGCTGGCATTACAAGCGGATTAACTGCCATCGGGGGAACCATGATCGGTGGTGTTGTGGTGGTATCAGCCGCTGTAGTTATTGGCACTGTGGTAACCGGGTACGTTGGTTACAGAGTAATAAAGTGGTGGATGGCATAATAAAATTAATAGGGGTGAGAGATCATCCCCATTAATTTTTTGTCTTAGTTAATAAATTATATTCTATATATATTAATTATTGAATCAAAGAAACATTTATCACCTAATTAATGTGAGGTGGTCCACCTGGATAGTGGATATATCTTTTTTCTCATGGCGCCATGAGTATTAAAGACGAATAAAAATAAGAATACAGGAGACTATCCTGGATGATGCATCATCGAACTAGTAAATGGTATGCTATAGTTGGGCTGTAATTAGTTGCCGCGCATCCGCCCTCGTATCGAGGGCCCCACCGGGAAACCTCCGGAATAAGCGCATCCAAGTGTAGAATCCATTCCTCACATTTAATCACAATTCAAAGGAGAGTTTATGATAATATTTAGCATGTTGGATAATGATCAATACAAATTTACAATGCAGCAAGCTCTTCTTAAATTGGGGTATGCTGCAATGCCAGTAGTGTATAGATTTAAATGTAGAGATAAAGGAATAGATTTTTCAGAAGCATTTAAAACTATACAACAAAGTATTGATGATCTGAATGAGCTACGTTTTCATTCAGAAGAGATTGACTATTTAAGAAGTTTAAGATTTTTTACTGACGAATATATTCAATTTCTTAAATATTTTAGATTTGATACAGATCTTGTCAATTTTACTCTTAATGAGGCAGGCGAACTTGAAGGAACTATTAAGGGACCCTGGTTTCATACTATTTTATTTGAAGTGCCATTGTTATCTATCATTAGTGAAGCATATTCCTGTATGAATGAAGATAATGAAGATGAAGCAAGGAGTCGTCTTCATAAAAAGACAGCTCCATTACCGCCTGATTTTTATTATGCAGATTTTGGAGGGAGAAGAAGAAAAGGTCTTATATGGCACAATGAAGTTGTAGATTACTGTTCAAAAAATCCCATCAATTTCAGCGGAACTAGTAATCTTTATTTAGCAATGAAACATAGTGTAAAACCGATTGGTACTATGGCACATGAATGGTTGCAAGCTCATCAACAACTCGGTTACAGATTAGCTGATAGTCAAAAAATGGCGCTTGAAAATTGGGTTAATGTTTATAGAGGTGATCTGGGAATAGCACTGAGTGATATTATCAATACAGATTCTTTCTTAAAAGATTTTAGTGATCCATTTCTATATAAATTATTTGATGGAGTGAGAGAAGACTCAGAACCCGATCCCATTAAATTTGGGCATCGTATAGTTAACTTCTATTATAGAAATGGGATTGACCCAAAAACAAAAACTATTGTGTTTAGTAATGGATTAACCTTTGATAAAGCATTGAAAATTCATGAACAGTTGCATAATCTCATCGGTTTATCTTTCGGTATCGGAACGAATCTAACCAATGATTGGGCCAAACCAGCTCTGAATATGGTCATTAAAATGGTAGAGTGTAATGGTCAACCTGTCGCTAAGATATCAAACTCACCTGGCAAAGGAATGTGTGAAAGTGATGAGTTCGTTTCTTACTTAAAGTCGGTGTATAGTTGAGAACATAATTAAAATACTTATCGGGATGTAGCTCAGCCTGGTATTAGAGCACCTGCTTTGGGAGTAGGGGGTCGCTGGTTCGAATCCAGTCATCCCGACCAACTTAAGAATTAATCTTAAATTGAGAAAGGGAAATCGAAATGGGTATTTTTAATTTTAGTGAAAAGAATTACGCCAGCATCGTTGCTCCATTGGCACAGATAGAATCTGATTTATCTATACACATTGGAATCCAACACAATATTATTTCCGGTCTTGAAATGAAAAAACAAGAAATCGAAACAGAGATTAAAGAAGCAAATCTTGAGATCTTAAAATCAGAAAATATGGTAATAAGAATTGCTCAACTTGTGAGTTTCGATCCAACCGATGATGCTGTTGAATAAGCCTGCGTGGTGGAACTGGTAGACACGCTAGATTTAGGATCTAGTGCCAATATGGTGTGTGGGTTCGACTCCCTCCGCAGGTACCAAACAAATTTAAATTCCACAATACAAGGAGAAACTAGACAATGTCGCCAAGTTATACAATGGTCACGGCGTTATACGTCTTGCAATCCAGAAGGTCCCTCCAAACTTAACATTTCACAGGATCTTCCAGAATGCTTGATAGAAGATCCGTCCATCTATCCGAAAACAATAAAATTCCAATGTATTAAATCATCTTATCACTCCAGTATATCGGTTAGGTGTGTTGTGGATAATATTAATCAATTACTTACACTTTTGAAAGGAATCATTATGACATTGCCAGACGAGTATTATGAAAACAAAAAGAAAAAGTAACATTAAAGGAAAAGATTCAAGCTTTTATAGTATCTTTTGTATTTGTCGGTACATGCGTAGCATTTATTTATTTTAACAGTTAAACCATAAAGCCATCGTTGCTTAGCTGGTCGATAGCGCCGCACTTGTAATGCGGAGACTTTGGTCCACGCAGGTTCGAATCCTGCCGATGGCTCCATTGAAAGGTTAATCATGAGCGAAGAATTTATTCAATATATTTTTCCGTGTAACACATGTCTTGTTCAAGCTGCTTGTCAAGATCGTAAAAGAGCAAGAGAATCAGTTAAAGACCTCATGCATAACGTTCCTTCATTGGGTGTTCCTAAATTTGATAATAAGTCTTATCATAAAGGTCTCATTGAATGTATAGTAAATATACAAAAGCAAATTATAGATAGAGTAGATAAAACTGAAGATCTTGATGACTTTAACAAGCAGACAAAAGACAATCTTCCTATGAAATATATTCATGTAATGATCAGCATGTCAAATATTTTATGTCATATGGTCAATTCAACAAGTTGGAGGGAAGGTGAACTATTTGATTTTGATCGAATTGAGATTAAAAAAAGATTATCTCAATTGAAAGGATGGTTATGATTCAAACATTATTCAATGTCATAGCAACAGCAATAATTTTATTTCTTGCTGTTATATGGAATAAGAATACAGCAGCAGATACTATATTAAAGTATGGATTAGTCTCAGTATCTTTATTTGGTATATTTGTATGTCTACATAATTTGGGATATATCATTAAATTTTAATTTTGCCCCCGTAGCTCAGTGAAATAGAGCAAGGTGCTTCTAACGCCGAGGTCGCAGGTTTGAATCCTGCCGGGGGTGCCACTTTTATAGGTGAATTATGAAAACAATTATAGTTGCATATTGGACGGGAACCGCAATAGAAAAAGTTGGAATAAAACATAAACGAGAGTATGATTATTCTGACGAAAAACGAAATGAAATTGTTGATTTAATATTAAGTAATAGATTGCAAATCATGATGTATGAAGTTGTTGATACTTTACTTATATGGATTGACGATGGAAGGTTCAGACAAAGATGAAAAAAATTAATATTAACAACATCAAAATACCATTTGAATGTGAAAATCATCAGACAACTCAAGAGGTTAGTCCATCTGATTTGGTGGTGTGTGGTGTTCCATTGTGTGAAACATGCAATGAAGAGATGTCCATCGAGAACTATGTTATAGTTGAAGATGATCAAGGGAGTCTTTCTACTCATGGTAAATGTCAACGCTGTCATGGGAATACAGTCAGCACAACAATGAGTAGCTTCAACACGCAAATGTGTTGCCCAAACTGTATTAATTTAGAAAGTAGTCATCCTGAATATGAAATGGCTGTTAATGCCGAAATGAAAGCTGTTGCTGGAAACAATTACAATTTTCCAGGAATAGGTCTTCCAGAAGATTATGAAGAATGGGCAAAAAGAAATTAGCAATTATCATAGACCCGTAGCTCAGCGGTAGGGCATGAGGCCTTGGACCTCAGATCCCAGGTTCAAATCCTGGCGGGTCTGCCAACTTTTAAAGTTTAAAGATTAAGGAGAAGCGAATGGAAATGACGATAACTGAGGGACTCAAGAAATTAAGACTTCTTGACAAGCGAATGGTTAAGAATTGTGAAGAAATCGAGAAGTATTCTTCATTGCTTTCAAACGAAAAACCGATATTCGATACCGAACAGGTACAGCGTGATGAGGTTGCAAAACTGATTCAAGCGAATACGGATTTGGAAGCTGAATATTGTCGTATCAAGGCAATGGTCGATTATACCAACCTAGTTACTGTGGTTATAATTGAAGATGAAAAGAGATCTATTCACAGCTGGTTGACTGTTTTAAGAAAGACAGGACAACGGTTGATTCAAACTTATAAATCTCTTTCAACCAATGAAGCGAAGCGAAATCAGCTTCGGTATAGAGACAAGGACAGTTTATCACCAACAACCATTAGGTTGTATGATGAAAACTCTAAACGAACTGGTCAACGAAAATGGGAAGACTTGACAGCAGGAAAGACCATCGAAGGTCGTCTTGAAGTTGTTAATGCTACCACTGAACTCGTGAGACCTAAATGATCAATTGGATTCGATAGTGTAAACATTGAAACAGATAAGTCCTATCATATTGGATTAATATGAAACTACAGATAGCTTGTTTAAAGCTAATGATTGGCGCAAAGACGCCTTAATATCAAGTTTAAAGAATCAAGTCTCAAGTTTAACTCGGACCGCAACGAGAATAAATAAGGCGGTATTTAAGTTTTAAGAGATGAAGATTCAAGTTTAGGGGTGAAAGATATCACCGATAGAAACCCAGGTTGAGTGAAGCTTCTTATCAGCATCAATTCACTTCTGGCTGCTGTTTGGATCCATTTTATATATTTGAAAGGAATACTGCATGGCATGTAAATGTGGCAGTGACCGTCTGATGGACGTAGGTGCAAAATGTAGCGATATGTGTTCCGTATCATTTGGTGATATGGAAAGAAATGATTATGCACCACAAAATCTGAATATAGGCGGTGGCGATTATATTGAGTTTGAAGTTTGTCTTGATTGTGGAAGGATGCAAGGAGAATTCCCAATTGATGATGAAACCGTAGAAGAAAATTTAACGTAGTATTTGGCTCAGTGGCGAAGCTGGTAGACGCTCGAGATTTAAAATCTCGTGGATAATGTGTCCGTGTGGGTTCGAGTCCCTCCTGAGCTACCATAAACACAACAAAGAAAGGAAAGAAAAAATGAAAAACTTTTGGACAGTATTGTTGGTAGGAATTATCGCTTTAGGTCTCGGTGGATGTGCAACATTTGATAACCCATGTTGTCAATCAATGAATCTCTCAACCGGCAAAATCGTTTCAACAGAATTGGCCTTGGTAGCGGCATCTGAACCTGTAGTGGTTGAGGAAAAAGCAGTAGAAGCTGTTGCAGTTGTGGCCGCACCGGCACCCCAGGTTATCGAAATCAAAGACAAAGTTCTGTTTGCCTTTGATGAATATTCACTTGATGAAGAAGCACTGGAAACTGTTGTGCGCGTTGCTGACTTAATGGCAGACTACCCAGATACACTTTTGGTATTGCGTGGTCATACTGACAAATACGGAACTGCTGAATACAACCAGCTCCTTTCAGAGAATCGTGCCATGTCTGTAAAAGAGGCTCTAATGGACTATGGTGTTTCTGAAGATCGTATTGTTGAATCATCCGGTTTCGGTAAAAGTGATTTGATTGCGAATGTTACAAATCGTGAGAATAGGCGTGTTCTTATTCTCAGTGCCGATACCAAATAGTTAAATTTAGTTATTCTATATTTAACTTAGAACAAATTTAAAAATATATTGCGGGGTCGAGTAGTCAGGTCCAGCTCACGGGTCTCATAAGCCCGAGCTCCTAACAGAGCACATGGGTTCAAATCCCATCCCCGCTACCAAAAATCTGACCTGTTCCTGTACACCCAATATTTGATATTGTGGGTAATGAGACACTTCTAGAGCGACTTATTACAAAATTAGGGCAGGTCGGGCATGTCGAAAGGTGGGGTGAGTGGTGAGACGCTTAGCGCTTCAGCGATTCACCCCACCTTTTTTTAAAAGGAGTATCATGATTAGTAAAAATGTGATGAAAACAAATGAATTTAAAGATTCTATATTTTATCGTGTTGCCTGTGATTGTGGTTCTGATGAGCATGATATTACTATTGAATTTGAAAGAGATGAAAAAATTCCCAGTATGATCTTTTTAAATTTCTATAAAAAAATTGCATGGTCTTCTCATTGGGGTGGAGATCTTAACTGGTTTCAACGTATATGGAAAAGAATAAAATGTTCATTTGTAATGTTATTTACTGGGTATATTGACCTTGAAGAATCTTTTATTTTACGAAAGGATAGTAATATTGAAGGATTTATAGAAGCTCTAAATGAAGGAAAAGAATACTTCAAAAATAAAAGGTGAGATGTTTCAATAGACATGACAAAAACATTATAATAAATGGTGGGATAACCATAACTTGGTATTGGAGAAGGTTGCTAACCTTTTCAGGGTCTGCCTGTACAGGTTCAAGTCCTGTTCCCACCGCCAATTTTGGAAAATGGGGTGTAGCTCAGTGGTAGAGCGCCTTAACAAGGGTCGGTGGATAACGCGAACTGCGGTAAACCATGGATACTACACGCATTAGTGCCCGCATGGGTTCGAATCCCGTCTCTCATTTTCCAAAACATTTTGGGGGGAAAGGACAGAGTAGCTCGTTCAATTCGAGTGTCCGGTGGCTCCGGTTATTGGGTTCGATTCCCAGGTACTTCGGTACGCAGGTGCTTAAATAGGGAGATATCCCGCTCAGGTGGGTTCGAATCCCATCCCCTCCACCACAATAAAATAAAAGGAATTATTAATGAAAGATAAAAAAACCGCAAAAGAATTTATAGAAAAATTTAATCATTTTTGTACAGTGAAAACTACAGGCAATGTAATAATACATCCGGGTCTTCCTTTCAATTTAATTGAATTAACTGAAGATTTTGTAAATGAATTAAAAAATGATCTATCAAAAAAGATCACGATGGCACATACCGGATTAGACAAATTAAGTCCAACAGATAAATTTGCTATTATGATATTGGAAGACGCATTTTAGAAAGGATAATAATATGTCAGAACGAGGAAAAATATATACCATAACAACTTTACAATCAAACCTTGAAAGAAAATCAAGATGTGTGGGATTTTGTTTCAATGTTGAAGATGCTAAAAAAGAAGTTGAAAATAACACTATGGATATATATGAAGCAGGTTATTATCCATATTGTGTTATCGAAGAAGTACAAGAGGGAATTTATTTTTTCCCAAGACATGAGATTTGGTATAAGTGGAATCAAGATACCAATGTATATACACAATTGCTCGAAAAACCAAAAAGATTTGCTAGAACATGTTGTTTTGGAATAGGATAAAATACGGAGGGGTCGACAGTATGGGAGTCAACGAGTCTTGAAAACTCGGGGGTGTAAAAGCTTTGCAGGTTCGAGTCCTGTCCCCTCCGCCATACAAAAATGAAAGGATAATATAATGATGTCTATAACCACCATATTACTTTTATTTTGGGCACATTGGATTGGAGATTTTCTTTTTCAAACTACTTATATGTCTATGAAAAAAAGTAAAAGTGTAAAAGCTTTATTGTGGCATTGTCTGGTATATTCCATGCCATTTTTAATATTCGGTTGGAGAATTACACTCCTCGCTGGAATACTGCATTTTCCAGTTGATTTTATAACATCAAAAATAACAAACTATCTTTGGTGGGACAAAAAAGTAAAATGGTTTTTTACTGTCATAGGATTAGATCAAGCAATTCACATGACCATATTAGTTTTAACTTACAAATGGGTGTATTTAATATAACAAGAAAGGATTTACAATGAAGTGTATTGAAAAACATGGAGTAATCAAAAGAGTTAAGGATGAAGTTGCATCAACTATGGTAGAAGAAGGAAATGAATTTAATAAGGATAAAGGTTGGGCATACTGTCCAAAATCAAAGTGGAAAGAAGCAACCAGAAAAAAGGATTCAAAAAATGCTAAGGTTAAGGATAAAAATAAATAACAATAGCCCATTTCTTAGAATTGCTTCTGGTGTATTATATGCAGAAGAGGTTGATACTTCAGTTGTCAGCAAACCAGTAGTTCTACTTTTCAAATGTAAGATAAAAAAAGAGGATGGTACTCTGGGGTATTCTGCATGTAAGGAGGATGAAACTATTCCAACAAAGCTATTTGACTGCATTAAACCGATAGCTGATCAAATGATTCGTTCATATTGGAAAGGCATGATACTTGACAGAACCGATTTTTGTTGGGTTTCAATGTCAGGCGATGACTCGTGGGATAAATTAGCAAATGTAGAAAATGAGATCAAAAAAATATTGAAAGAGAGGAAATGAATATTGGGTCAAAATAGAATGTGTTCTGGTCACAAAACAACCAATGACAAACATCGAGAAAATTATGATAGAATCTTCAAAAATGAAAAAGGAAAAGAAGATGAAACTGACCAAAAAAAGAGTGATGAACAGTAGGATAGTACAATCTATAAAAAATTTTGCAAATTCAAACTTTGTTGCTAAAATAATTGCAGGGATAGTCATATGGGGGGTTACTTTGATTCCCATGTGGATCTATCTTTTTTCAAGAATGTTAGTTGATCCAATTGGATTCTGGCAAGAACTAGCTTTATTCGCTATTTTTGCTATAGTGCTTGGTTGGTTACAAGCAATACTATTATTTCTTGGAACAGCTATAACCTTTTTATTAATATCTGACGAATTATAAGGGCGCGTGAAGGCGAGAGGCTAGCCGTCACTCTTACAAGGTGAAATACGCAGGTTCGACTCCTGCCGCGCCTACCAAAAGGACAAAATGAAATTTGGTAAAGTATTAAAAACCAGAGATTATATATGTAAAGGATGTGCCTCATATATAAATGAAAGGGGAGATCGTTTACACTGCAACACTGTTCATAAAAAGAATGGACATGCATGCCCATGTTCAACATGTTTAGTTAAAAGTATGTGTGAACAACAATGTGATGATTTTAAAATATATTCGGGGAGTGATAAAAACCACCCATATAAACCCCACCCAGTAATAAATGAAGGAATGTGGAAATATATCAGTTAAGGAGGGATAGGCTCATGGGGAAGCAAAACTTAAAACTACCAATAGAAGATACCGTATAATTGAAAATGGTAAATTCTATAATGTAAAAAGAAAATTAGGTCCATTTTACTTTTATATTAGAATATATATTAAACGGATTAGATTTGATAATTTTGTTGACGTTGTTAGATACGTAATCGAAAGGAAAAAATCCGATGAGCAAAAATTGTCCATCTTGTCAAGGTAAAGGGTGGGTTGGTTTAATCAATCAAGGAAAAAGATCTTATAAATTAATCTGTCGTAGATGTTATGGAAAAAAGAAACTAGATTGGATTGAGATGATTTTAGGAATTGATTTTAAAATCAATCCTATGATACCAGCAACACATCTACAAGATTATCATCCAGATAATTATATAATACAAACTATGGACATGTCTTGCTATATAAATGAAGAATTCTTTAATTTAGATTTGGATATTCAAGATCGTTATAAACATTTTACGATGCATGTTCATTCCAATAACCGGGAGCACTAACCATGTGGAGAGGATAACGGGCTGTAAACTCGTGGCCAAACGGCTTTGGCGGTTCGACTCCGTCCTCCCGGACCAACTTAACTTTGAAAGGATAAGAAATGAGAAATGTATTAAAATCAATATTATTAATATTGGGTATCACAGTTTTATTTGCTGGTTGTGACACTTCTGCAAATGTAGCATCAAAAAATCTTTCAAAAGCTGCAGAGGAGTTTCAGATTGAAAGGCGTATTATTTTTGTCAATGGTATCACTGATACTTATATTCTTTCTGTTGAGGGTAAGTGTTCTGTGGACTTCTTTACGGATAAATTTGCAGTCACATGTAAGATCGGTGAAGATAAGTTCGTGAAGCATTACCTTGGCAGAGCTGACAATGTATTCCCATTTGTGGAACAACTTGAATCTGCAGATGTTAGCACCTATCGCTACAAGGTTATCTTTAAACCTACAACAATCATTCCAGATATTGATTTAAAATAATTAGAAGGGATTTGACCTATGAACAATCCTTGTAAGGAATGCTTAGTACAAGTCAATTGTACCGCCGTATGTGAGGATAAGGAAAACTTTCAAACTCTTCTTGAAAACGCATTGAAATCATATGGGGTGTGGAGATGGGTCAATCGCAACAGAAGCAATGACCCTCTTATACAACGCTATCGAAAGTGGTTAGCATACAAACAAGAAAATGAAAATGATATGACTAGAATTGTTGAGAGGGCCAATAGACTTAAATCGTCATCTTGAGACAATATCTTATCAATATTAGAACAAAATATAAATCACTGTATTATGAGGTGTTTTAATGGAAGACAAAGGAGTATAATTCAAATGAAAGATAAATGTAAGGATAAAGGCATTACTGCCGATCAAGCAACAGCAGAAGATGCCGCCTCTATTAATGAGGGCGGGTCAACTAAAGCATGCTGTTGTTGTGACGGCGAATGCCATATAGAATGGGCGCCTGACGACTAGTTAGCACGGCCACCTTATACATAGATATGTCGTGGACCTCCTATTTCAATTTAACTGAAAATTGTTAAAACTGAAAAAGGAGAAAAATCATGACATTCAAACAATTAAAACATAAGATAAAAGAAGAACAAAAAGCTTTAGCACAATTGATCAAAAGAGGTAAGCAGCTTCGTAAACCTTGTAATAGGAAAGACATTACTGAAGAAGATAGAAGTCATTACTATACAGCTTATGGCGATAGTGATGGTTTTTCATATTGGAAAATTGAATCTCTCGGTGATGACTACAGGCATACTCATATTGCTTACTGTCAATTCTTTAACAAGACTCCATATGATATGATTGAAAGATCATGTCACGAAGACCCAAGAAAATCAACTATCAAGAATTACATGAAAAATTGGGAGAGTCAGATAGATGAAGAAGCTCTACGTGATTGTGCGTAAAGATTTATCTATATCTCAAAGGGCCGTGCAAGCAGGTCATGCGGTTGCTGAATTCCTGCTTCACGGTCCTTTCTCCCGCTGGTCCAACGGAACCTTAATTTACTTGGGTGTTAAGGGATTGAATCAATTGGAGAATATTAAACGTAATTTACAAAGGGATGGAATTGTCTATATTGAGTTTAAGGAACCTGATTTAAACAATGAAACAACTGCTATTGCTACTGACTGATATAAACTGCAAACAAATCGAAAGGTTAAACCTCTTATGAAGAAATTTCTAATTGCGGGATGCATATATATCTGGTTGATTAACATTTTTGATTATGTTAGTACAACCGTATTAATGAAGAATGGTGGGGAGGAATTAAATCCTTATATTGGTTGGTTAATGGAAATTGTTGGTGTACAAGAAGCTATGCTTATCACAAAGATTCCGTTCTTATTGCTTGTGGTACTTGTTACAATTCAAGCCATTAAAACGGATATGACAAATCGTGAAAGAATTGTTATACCAGTTTGTTATTCAGTTATTATACTGGTATATTCAATTGTTATGTATAGTTATAATTTCAGAAGTCTTATATTATAGATAGAGCCCAGTAGCTCAGTTGGCAGAGCGAGGGACTCTAAATCCCGGAGTCGTGGGTTCGATCCCCACCTGGGCTTCCATCTAAAAGGATGTTATCATGGAAGAACCAATTGGATATTTTAGATGTCTAAAATGTGGATTTGAATGGAAAAATGAATTACTACCATTTGGCACAACATGTTTTAGATGTACTTATAAATATGTCAAATGGTTAAACTATGATCAACTGAGAGAGAAATGGGATTTTGAAGAAAGGAATAAATGATATGGAAACATTGATAATGGTTCAGCTTAAAGTAGCATTACAATTAGCTATGAAAGAAGAAGTAAGAATGCGAAAAGAAGGCATCACTGATGGCGATGAATTTGATAGAGCTGTGAATCACAAAACAGTTTCCAGAGCAATCATAAGTATGTGTCCTGAAATTGGAAAAAAACCCAATGAAGTAACTGACGACGACACTATCAAACTATTAAAGAAATATATCAGTCAGGAAAAGGAAAGAAGTATTTATGAACTATCTTACTTGAAAGAAAAAGATGTTGAAGGTAAAAGTGCATCTGAAGTCAAGAAAATAGTCAATGATAAAATACAAGAATTAGGAAATAAATTAACTTCTTATCCTATTGAAATTGCTCAAAATTATCTTCCTAAACAAGCATCAGAGGAAGAAATTATAAAATGGATCAATGAAAATCTTGATCTATCAAGTTTTAAAAATAAAATGCAAGCAATGGGTCCAATCATGAAAGAGTTTAAAGGCTGTGATGGAAACATTGTAAAAGGTATTTTGTTAAAGTTATAAATTCTATATGGGGGTGAAATGGCTTCGACATAGAAGGAGAGATGAAGGTTGCGATCCGGAGAATGGTATTATAACTCCGTTAGAAATGTATACCAATCAATAATCGCAGATGATTATTACAACGAAGTTCGCCTAGCGGCATAAACTTCCGTCCCACCCAGTTATTCTCTCGAATTGGGATGGGGCGCCGACTAGAGAGATAGGAATATGAACAGGCAATGATCCCGTAAACTGGTGTTGCATATTTCCGAACTTGCCCAGCAAATGGATCTCCTTAGCATCGTTGTTATGTCAACTCCGTCTCTTGGAGACGTGATGCTATTGTATTTAAAAGGTGACTATGATCGTAGACACTTGAGTTAAACTTTTGTGGACCCGAGTTCGACTCTCGGCACCTCCACCATATTTGATTTGTAGTTTGGTTTGTAGCCGGAATTCTAGCCAATAGAAGGTGAAGTTTCCAAGGGTGAAATTGATCGAAACAGGGTATGGTGGCTCCATATCAATGTCATGATAAAGTAACCCGAAAACGCTTTAAGGAGCTAAAAATGAAAGGTGATAATTGTGAAAATTAAAAAACTTGAAAGAGGAGATCATGTACTAATATCTGCTGACATTAGCAAAACCTCAAAGGAATATCAATCTAATGGAACAATGCGAGACATGGCAGGCAAGATACATAAAATTGACGACGACTTTGATGGCAGCAGAAGTGAAAGCGTACATATCAGAGGATTTACATGGCATATAAATGATATTCAACCACTCAATGCTAAGAAGAAATCACAAAATTTTCTTTTTGACGAAAAGAGGTTAGTTATATGAAAGAGGAACTTGAAAAACAAATAGTAGAAAAATACCCAGTCATGTTTCAAGATTATGGCGGTGATATGAGAAAAACATGTATGCACTGGGGATTTGAATGTGGCGATGGATGGTATAACATTATCAATACCCTATGTCAAGATGTTGAAATGATAATAGGGGAAAAAGATATTAAAGTCATTGCTGACCAAGTAAAAGAAAAATTTGGTGGGCTTAGATTTTATTATCATATTGAATACACCCCATCTTTCTTTTCCACGATGTGTACTAACATTAGAAATTTTTGTTACCATCATATGTGGGGAGGAATTTATAACAAAATGAGAAGTTTCAGAAAGAAATTTTTCAGATCAACTATAGAAAAAATATCTGACGCAATTAGTGATATAGAAGGAAAATCATATAAAACATGTGAATCATGTGGAGCTCCTGGAAAACGAACAGGAGGCAGTTGGATAAAAACATTATGTGAGAAATGTGATACATCAAAAAAATAAGATGGCGTGGACTAGCGGTCAAGGTCATCAGCCTTTCAAGCTGATGTGTATAATACACACGCGGGTTCGAATCCCGTCGCCATCTCCAACTTAAAAAAAAGGATTATGTTATGTCAGTTGTAGATTTAAGTTACATCAATGTGCCAGACATTGGACATTCAATTCATCTGGTTGGAATGATGTTGGCAAGAGAAGGCGATACATTCATGGTATTGTTACCAGGGAATGATATTGAAGATAATCTTACAACAATGGTTTTATCTCATGAAGATTGGAAAAAAGTTATAGCTCAAATGGATTTCAAAGAAACAGAGATCCTTGTTAAAGATAAAGGAAAAATCAAAAAAACCATTATCAGAAAATGTAATCGTCAAATTAAAAATACTGTAGCGTGGAATGTTTATAGACGAGATGATTACACATGCCGATATTGTGGGCGTGATCATGTACCCTTAACGGTTGATCACCTGGTTTTGTGGGAGAAAGGTGGCCCAAGCATTGAAGAAAACTTGGTTGCTGCTTGTAAGCGATGTAACAATAAAAGGGGTAACATGCCATATAAGGAATGGTTAAATTCTTCTTTTTATAAAGAAGTATCAAAGAATCTTCTATATAGTGTTAAAATAGATAATATTAATTTGATTATTACAGTTGATTCAATTCCAAAAAGATTTCATAAAAGAAAAAGAGATTAGAAACCTATAATGTGCGCCGGGATCTGCGGGATCAGAGAGGGCTCCAAACCCTCCCAGCGGAGTTCGATTCTTCGTCGGCGTGCCACAAAGGATTTTGCTTATGAAACTACCATACTTTAGTATTATATCAAACAAAAATAAATTTTTTGATAATTTAAAAACTGGAAATATTTTTCGATATACAGACTCATACACTGAAAATGAAATTATATCGATGGGAGAAAGACGTGGTAAAATTTTAAAACCCACTTCTGTTAAATATGGGGAAAACACTCTCATGGTAACTAAGAATTTACTTAATCCTCCTCCTAAAATATTTCATTATGATGCAAAAAATTTAGACATTTAATGCCCCCGTGGCCGGCTGGGCAGGCACGAGACTGTCGATCTCGCAAGGAGGGTCCGATTCCCTTCGGGGGCGCCAACAAAAAGGAATATCTCATGAATAAAGAAATGACGCTTTACTATAAGTCTTTATTGGCACATGACTTTATAAAATTCCTATTAGATTTTCAACTTATAGATATGTCTCCAGAACAAAAAGTAGCACAAGTAAATATGATTCTGGATGAATGGGAAACAAGAGTCGATAGAGATATTAAAAAAGTATTAGACATTAACATAAAAGATGTTGCTGAAAAAGAAGGTCTTGATGCTGATATTGTATATATAATAGCTAACATACATCAAATAGCTCCTGGCATAACAAGAAAAGAATTTAAACGTGAAGTTAAAGAAAATGCATTAAGTCATGTTATAAAACAAACTTAGTGGGGAGGTAGCTCAATTGGGAGAGCGCTGCCCTTGCAAGGCAGAGGTTGCGGGTTCAAATCCCGTCCACTCCACCAAATATTTTAGAAAGGATAGCAATGTTTAAATATGAATTAGAACAAAAGGTATTTTATCTAAGAAATAATAGAATACATAGTGCACCAATTCTTGCAAGAAAATATATTGATAACGTTCAACATGAATTTCTTAAATTTAAAGAGGCATGTATAAAATATGAAACATGTCATGCAACATTCAATGAAAATGCTTTATTTGCATCAAAGGATGCTCTAATCGAGAGTTTGAAGTAAAAATGGGTAACCCATGTGATACTTGTATAGTAGCAGCTTGTTGTTCAAAACGATGTGAGGATTATGCTAGGTATGTATTCGATAGTAAAAATTATGAAAAAGCTGGAAGTAAAGTAGCAAAACGTATATCTGAAATGCCTTATGAAGAAGCACTCACACACATTTTAATGGTTGAAAATGTGTGTCAGTATTTAGAGAGAGTAATCAAGTAGGCCCCTGTAGCTCAATAGGTAGAGCACCGGTCTTATAATCCGGGTTGGCACTAGATTGGTGTAAGGTTGTTGGTTCGATCCCAACCAGGGGTACCATAATAATATATTGGCGTATAGCTCAGTTGGCAGAGCGGGTGGCTGTTAACCACCGGCAGACGTAACGTCCAGCGCAGGTTCGAGCCCTGCTACGCCAGCCAATTTTATTTTAGATTTGTGAAAGGAAAAAAGATGAAACGAATTTCAGGAATAATTATAATATTAATAATGTTTGTATTTATTGGTAATGTGTTTGCTCAAATTACTGCGGAGGATTTATTAAAAGATCCAAATATATCTTCAACTACTCGTGATGCAATAGCAAAAGCATTAAATGATAAAACCAAAAATCTTATGCTTAGTCCACAAAATGCAGACAAGTGGATGAACATGGGAGATGCATTTTCAACAACTATTAAACAAGTTTGTAATACACTAAATGTTGAAGTTAATGCTTTTCTTCAATCAGACGTTGGAAGATTAACAGCAGCAGTTATTATATATAAAATGGTCGGACATGATTTATTGCGAATTGGACTTTATTCAATTGCATTGTTTATGATGACCTTTATATGTTTGTTAGTTTCTAATTATTGCTTTGTCAGAAAAAAAGTTAAAGACAAACAAACAGGAGATATTACACTTGAAGCAAGAGTAAAGTGGGATGATGATTTTTCAAGAAGTCTTACCATGTTTATAGTTGGAGCTGTCTGGGTAATATTTACTGCCATCCTTCTTGTCAACATTATTTAATATAAGGCAATGATATGATAAAAAAAGGAATGTTTGTTCGTATAAAAGCAAATGGATTAAAAAGAACAGAAGCGAGGCAGGGGTTGGCGGATAACATGTTAGAGATGCAAGGAAGAATTTTTAAAGTGGATGAAACAGATATCGCCCAAAATACATATAAAATTACAGGTTTTTGGTTTGAAGCAATTGATATTTCTGAAGATCTGGAGATTACCGTACCTAAACCTCAAGCCCCAATATTATTTAATCCTAAAAATATAGATACTGGTGAATGGAAAAAAGAGAACAAAATATAAAAATGGCGACTTAGCTCAGCCTGGTAGAGCACTCGACCGATAATCGATAGATCCTAAGTTCGAATCTTAGAGTCGCCACCAAATTACATAATATTATTTGCGGGTGTTGGGTAATGGTTGCCCAAGAGCCTTCCAAGCTTTCGCCTTACGGCATGCGAGTTCGAGTCTCGTCGCCCGCTCCATTTAAATTGAAAGGAATTGTAATGAGTTATATACATCCTTGTAAAAACTGTCTTGTACGAGCATGTTGTCAAAATGATTGTTCATTATTTAAAAAACATGAAAAGCTATGTGAAACTGGTGTTTATTCACTGGGGGGATTTCTTACTTTTATAATTCTATTTGGTTTGCCCATCTTGTTTAGTATGTTCTTTAAACATCATATTATTATGTCAATAGTATATTTTGGTATATTTTATATCAGTTTTTTAGTTGCTGTAATACAAAATTATGATGAATATAAAAAGAGATTAAACTGGAAAGAAAAAATTGGAGCATGGGTGATAGCACCATATACAATAGTTTTTGTTAGTTATTTAAATCTTGTGGATAAAATAAATATTACACAATTTATTAATAAGTACAACCCACACAAATTATTTTAGCGGGTGTAGCTCAGAGGTAGAGCATCCTGGTTACCGCCGGGAAGGTCGCAGATAATCGAAAACTGCCGTCCGCTCCAATTTGAAAGGAATAAACATGACTGACCAATTTAAAATAATAAAGGTCACGGTTGAAGAAACATATTATATTGAAATGCATGATGATAATCATACTAAAATTAATGGATGGGCTATCAATGAAGTTATTAAAGACTGGTTTATAGATTATCCAATGGGGACTTATCATGCAACCAGAGATACTTCTATAATTGGGAATAGTCGAAAATATATCAAAAGCGAAATAGTCGAATCGGAAGGTGAATAATGAAGATTAAAAGACCAATGTTTTTCGGTAAAAGAGGATGGTGGGGAGAACGTGGTTATGTAAGAATATCATTTATAAAATATCTTTGGATTAAAAGAGAATATGTAACCAAGATGAGGTGGGTCAAATGTTTTGGAAAATAAGAAGATTTATAAAAGATTTACCATATCATATAAAATATGGCATAAAAAATCTGATTCAATGGTTTCCTGTTATTTGGAAGGATAGACAATGGGATTATTTATTTATTTATCTTATATTAAGACATAAATTACATCTCACAGAACAAATGACACGAAAATATGGACACCATACTAAACATATTCAAGATGCTGATAAAATCAAAAAATGTGTTTTACTATTAGACAGACTAATAGAAGATGATTACCATGAAAATATTTTTAAACATTATGATGAAAAATGGGGTGAGATGGAAGTGATATATAAAGATTCAACAGATTACCCCGATTGTTGTGAAGTAGATATGAAATATCCAAATGTTAAAACAAAAGAGGATGAGATACTCAAATCAAAAGAATATAAGTTGTTGTCGAATAAACCAGAGGAGTTGAAAAAGCAAGATATTGATTTGCTTTTTAAACTAATGCGAAAAAATATTCAGACCTGGTGGGATTAAAAGGAGAATAGAGAATATGGAATTTGGAAATGCATTACCTTATGATATTAACATTAGAGGTTCACATAATAAAGGTTTTATATTGAAAGCTGGTTGTTGTACTTTAGTATTCACAGATAAAAAAACAATGCTAAATGCCATTGCGGATTATATTAATGAACCTGAAAAAATGGAAAAAGAATATAATAAATTGAATAGAGATGAAAGACCTCAACCCGTATCTAGTACTCGTGGTGATATGATAAGGGAAGAAGGTGATTGTGATTGTGCTCAGGAAGAATCTCAACCTTGGAGAGGAGTACCAAGTTAATTGGTGAATAGGGAACAGGAGAAATGTTATGAAAACAACACGCATAATATCATTATTAGTTTGCTTAATGTTTTTTGGGTGTACACAGCATTACGTACCAGCTATGTACCCACTCAAACCGGGCATGACTCCACCATTTACAGGAGATAGTAGTATTACATTAATCAATGATCAAAAATCTCCTGGCACAGATGGCAAACCAGATTTTCTTGGTAATGCCGGTGCAGCTGAATGGTACGGAGATTTACAAAAATGGACTGCTACGGCAGTTAGTTTAACAGGCAGTGAATTGGAAAAAAGAGGATTTAAGGTCGAATCAAATCAAGTCAAGACTTTAAAATTATCTATTTCCAGAGCAACTGTACATTCAGGTGTTTTTCAAGTTCGAGCTATTGTATATTTAACTGCCGAAACTGGAGATGGATACAAAAAAGAGTTTGTGGGAAACAATGCTTCTGGTTGGACCATATATAGAGCTTGTGATGGAGCGGTAACAAGAGCTGTTGGTGCAATGCTTAGCAATGGACCCATACTCGCTTATATTCAGAAAAAATAAAATTGTATGTATTCATGCAAGTTATTGCATGGATGCATACAAAAGTTGTATGAATACATACAACGGGGATGTTACCATGTGTGAGGAAAATGGATTAGAGGTCAAAAAACAAGAAGCGGAAATGGAACGTAATAAATGGAGAGGAAGAAGATTGATGGGAAAGATTTCATTATATTCAATGATTGTAGTTACCTTTCTTCTGTTGTTCGGTCCAATTCCCGACTCACGTCTAACAATTCTTGCAGAGCCAATTACATGGTTTTATTTTTCTATGACATCTATTATTGGTGCATATATGGGATTTACTACTTGGGCATCTAAAAAATAATATTATGGACTGTGTAGCTCACCGGTAGAGCAGTTGGTTGAAGCCCAGCGTTGTAGGGAGTTCAATTCTCCTCCAGTCCACCAAAAAGGGTGACCCCACAAAACTACATATTGCTTTCGGAATATGTGGTACTGTGGCCGGAGGCATACAGGTACGCCGCTGGGATGTGGCCCCAGTGCAAGTCGGTTCGATTCCGACCGGTCACCCCATTTTTAAATTGGCACCCCAGAGGAAAGTGTACTACGCAGGGATCCCAAACAACGCAAGGTGTGACGGGCGCCAATTTAAATAGACCAGAGAAGTCCGAAGATTTAGCTAATCTTCTTAAGGGTTGATGAGGAAATTTGCCAGCAATGGCATAAGAGTTGGCTTTGCGGTCTATTTTAAAAGGAGAGTGTATGGCAATATATGAATACAAATGCAAAAATTGCGGGCATGAATTTATTGAAGAACAAAAAATTGTAGATACTGTCGATATAACTGAATGTCCAAAATGTGAGCATGATTCAGAAAAACAGATTTCTATTTCGAGCTTTACCATGACTGGATATACAGCGAACAATGGTTACTCGAAAGGAAATACAAAATGATAAAAGGAGAATTAAATATATGTCTATATTAGGAACTTTAATATTATTAGCAGTACTGTATGTAGGAGTAGGATTTTTACAATGCCGAGTTGTTGCAAAGACCAAGGGTGAAGTATTTAAACTTGATTGGCGTAAACTTATAACATGGCCAAAAGACGTATTTTAATCTAGTACCCCCGTAGCTCAGTGGAAATAGAGCGCCTGGCTACGAACTAGGAGGTCGCAGGTTCGAGTCCTGTCGGGGGTGCCATGTAAGGAGGATTCATGGGCGATGATGTTCAACAAATAATTGAGGAGAAGGAAAAAGATAATGGCAATTTAAAAGATTTACTGGAATCGAATTATCCCCTTCTTCAAAAATTTAGAGAAACATGTCCAGGAACATTCAAACATTCACAAGTATTAATGGGAATGGTTGAGGGAATATCAGTTTCATTAGAGCTTGATGTTTCATTCATGAAGGTAGCTGCCATGTATCATGATATTGGTAAAATATTTAATTCAAAGTACTTTACTGAAAATCAGCTACAGGATGAAAATCCTCATGAAAATTTAGATCCATCGATTAGTTTTCAAATTATTACTCGTCATATATCTGATACAGCAATGATATTAATGAATGACGACAATTTTCCAAGAGATCTCATTAAGGTTGCCTGTCAACATCATGGTCAATCTATAATGAAATATTTCTTTGAAAAATCAGGTAGTGACATTGAGGATCTTTTTCGCTATAAAGGTGAAAAACCTAAATGTGTTGAATCTGCTATACTAATGATATGTGACTGTATAGAAGCAAGATCAAGGTCAGAGATTCAAGCAGGCAAGGGAGAATTTGATCCAACATATGTTATTGAGGATACAATCAATACACTTTTGAGTGATGGTCAATTGGATGACGTTGTAATGCGGTTAGGCGATCTCCAACAGATCAAAGATGCTTTAGCCAAAGAGCTAGAGGGGACATTCCAAAAACGTGTTGATTATAAAAAAGCCAAAGACGAGGGAGATGCAAAAAATGAATAAATCCTTTATTGGTTCTGCAGGAGGTGCTATCATGACGGAATAACTCTAAGGAGGTGATTTTGTCATGAGCAGTGATCCTAACCGCAGTAAAAGCAGAAAAGGCGGCAAAAGAAAAATTGGCCGCATGTCTCGTAAACCAGCACACACAAGATATACTAATGAAAGACGCTGGGAAAAAAACAAAGCACGCAAAGCTTTAAAAATTGCAAAAGAAGTAGCAAAAAAAGCTGCCCGTAAAGCTAAAATAGCAGGGCATTAACAGCTTGTGCCGGAAGGTTCGAAATCCTGGGGTACTCCTTTGAATGGATTAAGTATCACCAGAAAGGATTCTTCCGGCACATTTTTATCTTGTTCTCGGGCCGAATGGCGGGGCATAAGAGTTCGCGACTTTTATGTGGGAGATTCAATACTTCACCGAGAGCCATTTTACAGAAAGGATTGTATGAATCACACTATTAACATTATGACTGGTGACTGGTCAGATGATGGTCATGGTCAAACAGATACAACTATAATAAAAACGAATTTTGAAAAAGATCAAATTGATGAAGCATATAAGCAAGGTGTTCTTATAGTTGGTGTTGATTTGAAAAGAAACATTGCTTGTGAGTATGAAGATGATCTTATCAACAAAGAAGATATAGCAAAACTAAAACTTCATGGTATTGAAATTGACTTTGAAGCATATGATGATGTAGGAATGCGTATGGATACAGATGACTTTACAGAAATATTTCTTAAAGTGTGTCAACTAGGCAATCCTCAATTCAGATATGAAATTGTGTTTGTTCCTCAAGTCCACATTGGTGGATATGGTTTATTTTATTCATAGACCCCGTAGCCAAGACTGGTTTAAGGCGTATGGTTGCAACCCATATATTTCGTAGGTTCAAATCCTACCGGGGTCTCCATTTAAAAACAAAGGATGTTGTATGGAAACAAAACAGGTTATTGTAATAAGAAAAGATTTGGGTATGAGAAAGGGAAAGATGGTTGCTCAAGGTGCTCATGCTTCTATGAAAGTTCTTCTTGATAACTGTATCAAATCAATGGATGGAAGAACATATATAATGTTAGCACATCCAGTGAATCCTTGGCATGATTGGTTAAATGGATTATTTACAAAAGTTGTTGTGGGATGTGATTCAGAAAAGGAATTATTAGATTTACATTGTGAAGCGGCTGGAGGAAGTATACCTGTTGCTTTAATAGAAGATGCTGGGAAAACAGAGTTTCATGGAAAAGCAACTTATACTGCCTTAGCAATCGGACCCGATAAAGTTGAAAAAATTGATGAGATAACAGGACATTTAAAACTGTTATGAAAGGAGATATAATATGATAGCAACATTTCTGTTTTTTATAGGGATTGGTTTAGTCATTCTTTTTACAATGGAAAAACCTATTAAAAAATCCAAGAAAAAACATGGGTGGGATGAGCATATAAAAAGAGCTCAAGGTAGATAGTGTTTATTTAAAAATTATGGATGCGTCGCTCAGTCAGGCCGAGAGCATCTGACTTTTAATCAGGTGAGTCATTGTACTCCACGCAGGTTCAAATCCTGCCGCATCCACCATTTTATTTAAGGAGATAATAGTAATGTGTAAAGATTTTTTATTAGAGTTTTGGGATAAAGTTTTAGATTGGTACATTTGGAGATAATATCAAAAGGGGGTGATTGATATGCCAGGAGGAGATGGAACAGGGCCAGATGGAAAAGGTCCAAAAAGTTCAAATAAAGGTTGGCCTGAAAGATATAATCAAGATCAGGAAAGAAAAAAGGGGGGCGGCCGTATTGGTAAAGGTTTAGGTCGTGGTTCCCAAAGAAATGATCGTGGTAATAGACACCAAGGTAAAAAATAACACCCATTAATTTTCCCATCTTTTTATTCTTCTATATATATTAATAAATGAATATAAATCTTTTTAAGGAGGGAATTATGAATAAGCTTAAAATAATGGGAATAATACTTTTATTATTCATAATTCCCATTACATCCAATGCAGAAAGTGACTGGAATTTTTATATCTTCGGAATCAATATTAATGAGTTTCAGAATAGAGATCCACTTCCAATGATTATAGGAGCAATAAGTATGATCTGTGTTCATGAAGCAGGACATATAATTATTGGAAGAATGGGTGGGATGGATACTTCGCTAAGATGGCAAGATGGCGGACCGATTGTTTGGGCAGATGATGGTTTTTATGAAGCAAGTCGTATGCAAAAAGGATTTTATCATGCAGGTGGGTTTATCGCTCAAACATTGATTGGTGGGGTATTGACCGCTATACCGAGAACCCGGCACAGTGATTTTACTGTTGGATTTAATGCAGCAGCAACTGTAGAGTCATTTGGATATGCATTTAGAGATTCAAGTGCAGAATCTGGGAATGACTGTAAAAATTTAGACAAACAGGGTTATAATGGAGATGCCATTGCTATTGGTAGTTCAGCAATAACAGGATCGTTTTTACATTATAATCTAGATTAATCGTATTTAGAGCAGCACTCAGGGCACCTAGATAATAGGTCTTTGAGTGCTGCTTCTTTGTCAATTTTCCAATATTGTTTTTCTTCTGTAAGATCTAATATGCAAGCACAATCGCTTTCACATAATGGACTTTTGTGTTTATATCCACGCTTAATCATTTCCTCTGCTAATTCCTTATGCCGTTGATATAACATTCTGGGTTCAAATAAATTATTCTGTATATACCCATCCACTTTTTTTCGCTTTTTCAAAGTACCTAAAAACATATGCATTTCAAGGTGTTCGCCACATAAATGTTTTTGACACATTTTTTCAGGATTCGCTAACCACATTCTCACAATAAAACCTCCGCTATTTTTTCTTGTTCTTGATATTCTAAATAAGGATGAAAAGGTAAACTAAAAATTCTTTTTGAACAATCTTCACTTATAGGTAAATCCCCCTCTGAATAACATAGATGTCTAAACGCTTTTTGTAAATGTAATGGCGTTGGATAATATATTCTTGTATCAATTCCAACATCTTTTAAATTACTCATTAATATTCTTCTATGATTCTCATTTTTTGCTAGAACTGAATACTGCGCCCAAGCTGATTTATATCCTTCTGGGACTACTGGCAATTCAAGACTACTATTCTTTAATAAATCATAATATCTTTTAGCAACTATTTGTCTCATTTCAAGTTCATCTTCAAATATTTTAAATTTCTCTAATAAAATAGCTGCCTGAATTGTATCCAATCTGCCATTTATCCCAACTCTTTTATTATCATATTTATTATCGCCTTTACCATGAACTCTAATTGATTCCATACTATTTTTAAAGATCATATTATCAGTAAAACACATTCCACCATCACCATAACATCCAAAAGGTTTTGATGGGAAGAATGAAGTACACCCTATGGTAGCTAAATTGCCTGATTTTTTTCCAAATAATTCTCCTCCAAATGACTGTGCTGCGTCCTCTATAACAAACATATCATAAGTATCACATATTGAATTTAATCGCTTGTAATCCGCAGGAAGACCGAATAGGTTGACTGAAATAAGTCCTACCGAACCATATAATTCTAACATTGAAAGATGTTGTTCTAATTTAATTGGATCGATATTAAATGTGATTGGATCAATATCAACAAACATTACAGTTGCTCCTAATAAAGAAGCAACCTCTGCAGTTGAAATGAATGTGAAAGGAGTTGTGAATATAGTTGTTCCTGGACCAACATCATGTGCCATTAATGCTAACAAAAGTGCATCAGTTCCAGACGAACA